>VMHT01014024.1_pt1 | contig 14181 bp, 14 predicted proteins | sample 4693611 | NCBI WGS metagenome assembly VMHT01 (sample SAMN12280063, study PRJNA550983) | marine metagenome | isolation source: seawater sampled from same location over 5 years 0.02-0.2 micron viral filtrate | place: USA: collected off the coast of southern California halfway between the port... ... | reverse complement strand
CTGTAGTAATAACAACTTTATTAGCAGCGGTCGCAAAACTCGCAATAGTAGTCGTTGTATCAGTTTCAGCCTGGCCTCCACCAGCGGGGTTATAGACACGGATAGAGTTGCCTACACATAGGCCCATCTCTAGAACACGGTTGCTAGTTGATGTTAGGGTTAGTGCCGTGCCCGCCGCCCCTTTAGCATCACACAAAATCCCAGCGTTAATCAAATCCACATCCACATAACCTTTATGGTCTGTAGCCGAAGTCTGGGCGGCGGATAGACGCTGTAGTGCGAGGTTGGCGGGATTGAGGTTGATTTCAATTCGTAGGCCACCGAAGTTCAAAATTGGAATGAGTTTTTCACTATCAAAAAACCTAAATAGACCTGCCCTAAGTGGAACACAAAAACGCCTAGATAAATAAGAGGCAGTTGGATTTACCCCAGTCGCCCCTACACTAATAGGCGACAGTTGGCAGTTAGCAATTTCAGCGGCCGAAGTATGTTGATAGCCCGATGCGAGGTTCTGGCCGTTAGCCGACACACTATTATTGCGTGCTACACACGGACTACCTACACCCTGTTTCATCTGTAGTTGGGTTTTATCATCAAAACCGTATTGATTGACTAAAGCCTGTAGTTGGGAATAATTTTCTAAACTTTCTAGAAGAACCCCAGTATGTTTAGAATAAATGCGAATATTCTCTATAAGGGCGTGGGCTCCTACCTGTTGGGGAAAGCCTACCATAGCGGCATTAGCCGAACGGTTTAGAACATCAAAAATCATATAACTATCTTTCTTTATATATCCTAAATTAGGTTCTAGATTAAATATAAGTTTCTGGCCTGGATTAAATTGTTCTCCATTTTCTGGAATAATAGACAAATATTTAGTGTTGGAACTGGATGTAATTGGTTGCGACATTTATAATATATGTAAATAAAAAAATTTCAAATAAAAATATAATATAATTGTATAATAATAAAATGGCGTTTCGTGTTAATAGCGAAAGTTCTACAACTGTAAAAGAATTGGAACTCCTAGTGCCTGGTTTTGCCCTACCTAACAACACTTCTGGATATGTTAGCGAATATGTATCTTGTTTCGGTTGGTCTGCTATTCAAATTTCTATTAGAACCCAAGTAGAAGCCGACCTAACTATAGACTTCACCGATTTCACAACCGATAGCGAACAGTTCGGCCAACTACCCTCTACTGTAGGTGCTGGTATGCCGACCTTTACTAAAAGAATATCTACTAATGGTCTAAAGTTTCTTTCAATCCCAGTTTCAGGTTGCCTTGTAAGAGTTCGTATGTTAGCTACTGGGAATGGCGATAATGATGCTACTAAATTTTTTAAAATGAGTGCTGTATTATCTAATAATCCACACTATATTATGACCTAATTAGGCTTTATAACTAGCAATTGCCGTCCAAGTTTTAGCGGCTCCACTACTATTCTCGTATTTCAATCTAACATATCTAGCATCAATATCTATAGTTCTAAAGAAGTTATCACTACTTAAATAAATTGCCTGTTCTGTATTTTCATAGAAGGTAGAATTATCTGCCGACACTTCCACTTTAATAACAGCCGAACTATCGTCTAGACTACCGAAGAAGGCAACACGCCTAACTGCCCCAACATCTACGGATGGGGTGGTTTCTGTAGCCATATTCGCTACACTCGTAGCGTTCTCTAGAACTGTAGAAGTTGTTGATATAGCTGGTGCCGACACCGAAAGCGTGCCTTCTACCGCTGATTGAATAGCGGCGTTGCTAGTTTCTATTGTTGATAGAACCGCATTAGTAGAAGTCTGTAGAACCTCTAGTGCCGCCGCATCTGTAGCAATAGCGGATAGACTAGCATTTCCGCCAGTCTGTAGAACCTCTAGTGCCGCTAGGTCTGTAGCACACGCCGTCTGTTGGACTAAACTATTATCTAAAACCGCATCTATAGCGGATAATTTTGTATTAATTGCCGTTGTTTGGGTAATATTATCGGCATCCTTCACTACCACCCTACCTGAACTATCTACACTTAAAAGGTTGCTGACCCCACTTGATTTACCCACAATCTGTATCATTCCACTCATTTTCCGTAATATTCTATAATATTTTTTTTCTAGAATTCTATTAAAATCCTTATAGATAGTTGATGAGTTCCTCCATTATTAGAAAGTCTTATATAATTCGGTGGGCATTCTATTAATTTATTTATAATTATATTTCCATTTATAGTCAAAGGGTTTATCTCATCCATAAATTGCCAGTCATAGACCCCATTAGCATCTACAAATGTAGCATATTGTATCATAAAAGAAGCGGTATTATCGGTATTCCCATAAATTCTCACCCTTTTTGGTATGCCTGGGTTCGTAGCGGGCGGTGCTATAGTTGATAGGCCATTCACAGGTGTAGTTTGGGCGGCCGTAGTCAGTGGCTCACTAATAATAAAAACTGGGCTTAATGCCCCACCCCCCGCTAAACTTGCTTCATAAACTAATATTTTTCTACCTGATGTTCTTAAACTTCCGTCATTATTTATTTTTATAATTCCATCTGTTCCATCGTCTAATGTTCCCATTATTTTACTATTCGTATAGACCCTTCCGTCTAATCCTACTAGGGTTTCTCCATAGGTAGGTGGTATAGTTGTTAGGTCTGTTTTCCCTACTATAACTTGGTGGCTCATCTTATAATCTATAGCTATATTTTATTTCTACTTTTATAATGTATTTAATATCCAAAAGTTTTATCCCAAAAGAAGTCCTCTCTCATTGGCTTATGGAATATATTAGCCCTTTTTCTCGGTTCTGGTTTATCTATATATGAACTAATTAGAAAAGCAGGTTTAGTCTCGACTGTTGTATCTAACACCTTTTTAGGTCTTCCACTACTTTTTCCTGTATCTATCTGTTTATAGTCCTCTGTATTCTTTTTTTCTGGTAATCCTTTTAGTTCTGTAATTTTTATTGGTTTTTTATATCCTTGTTTCTCTCTATCTCTTTCTGTTAAATTTTTCAGTCTTGCTACTTTTTTTTTTGATTTTGCTTGTTTTTCTTCGTATATCGTTAATGCTTTATTATATGTTCTTAATTCTACAGGTTTTTTTTTCCGTTCTCCTTTACCAAAAACTATCTCGGTGCCCCTCATTCCTAAAATCTTGCCGACTTCCCTATCTTTTACATTATCTCTTCTAAATAGTTCATCAGGTTTTCCTATTGCTTTCATAGCCCTTGCTCGTAAAAAAGCCTCATCACCAAGAGGCGTATTAAATCTATTGGCGGGTTGGAGCGGTGTAATTTTTTTTGGTTTCTTTTCACCTTTTCTTTCTGTTAAAGCATAAGAACCTTTTACACCTTTTAAATCTGTAGTTTTTACAGCTTTCTTTTTCGAAGGCACCATCTTCTTACTAGGCGTCCCATCTCTTCTAATGTTCGGCACTTTCTTTCTTTCAGTAAAGGCAGGCACTCTATCTCTATAACGGATATTTTCTGGTAGTGCTTTTCGTTCTTCTCTCTTTGCTGCTCCTTTCAATAAATTTTCTCGTTTTTGGACTTGTTTTGCGATTCTCTCTCTTTCCGCTTTAGACTGTGGGGCATTCATCGATGATGCGCCCGAAGTATTAGCCTCCTCTCTCAATTGTTTAGCGGTTTCTTCCCAATCTTTTATTTTGGGGAATTTTTCTTTTTCAGGTAATAAAATGAGTAGGTCAATAGGTATTCTAACTACATCTTTTTCGGCTTTTGTTAGTTTAAAATCTGGTTCTTTTTCTGGAAAAATCCCACCTATAGCACCTGGCCAATCTCCATTTTTATATGATTGGTAAGGGTCTTTTTCTATATATTTCATTCTCATATGGGTCATTCCACGCTTTCCGTGTTCTGCTAATTCCTTTTTAAAACCGTTCATTAGTTCAACTCCCCATTCGTTAAAGTCGATTGGGTGTATAACATAGGGGTCGCCTGGTTTAGATATAAAAAAGTCTAGTATCCTAAACCGTTCTGGGCGCAATTTTCCATTATCCCTCATCTGGCTATTCCATTTCAGTAATTCCATTTCATCACTATTTAAAAATCGTTGAGTTAAACTAAATTCAGCTCCATCGGAATTTTTCATTTCTACCCTATTGACCGATGACCCTTTTTCATTTTCACGCTCTTTTTTTTCAGGCTGTATTCTTTCTACCCACCCTGCCGCCCATTCTTGTTTTGCTTTTTTAAATCGCTTTAAATCAGCTAAAACTGTATCCGTCATTTCTTCCATCGTGGCTATGCTATATATTCTATCATTATCTTCATCGTATAAAAATTGTAATCTAGTATAATCTTTAGTTTCTTTTACTACTTCTTCTTCAGTCATCGTATCGTCGGTTGCTTCCTCTATAGTTTCTCTACTCCATTTTAATCCTTCTCTAGCAAGCCAAGTTTTTTCTACTACTTCCTTCGCTTGACCGCCTATATATCTTTTACCATCCTTATTAAAACTATTTAAATCGGCTTCTTCTAGTTGGGTTATATCTTCACCATAACCAACAGTATCCACACTACTACTTCGTCGAGGTGCTGAACCTGCTTCTTTAGGCATTCGAAGTTTCCTTTTCGGTCTTAATCCTGGTAGTTCTGGTTTTTTTTTAGATGCTGGAACATTTTTATGCGGATATGATTTACCTTCTCCCTTTCCTCCTGTAATTTTTATTGTAGGTATTTTTACTTTTTCTTCTTTTACTGGTGTTTTTACACCTGCTTCTTTTAGCATAGCAATCAACTCCGCCTTTGAGCCACTTGAATATCCCCTTAAACCTGCTTCCTTTGCTAGTGCTTTTAATTGAGTTAAATTTAATTTATCCATATATATTAACTAATAAAAAAATTAATAAACATTTACAACATCATCTAGGTCTAGGGGTCTTGCCTCATCATCACTATTTTCATCTAGTTCTGGTTCTGGTTCTGGTTCTGGACTTTTTTTTCGTGTATGACTATATAGACTTTCTTTTAATTTATCTATATGCTTATCGTGTAATATATCCTCTTCTGTAATAGTATCTAGAACCGATTTAAATTCACTATATTCCTTTACATTTTTTGCTTTATCTAACCAATTATATTTTTGTTGCTTAAAGCGTTCAATCTTTTCATTCCCTTTTTTCATTAGTCTATTATAAATTTCTATTTCTTTTTTTTCATCTAAAACCATTTCCCTATGCTGCCGCTCTTCACGCTGCCTCGTTTTAATATTAGCTACTTCTATATCTTCGGCTTGTCGTTTTGCTTTTAGTTTTTTCCTTCCTGTTGCTAGTGCTTTCTTTTGTTTATCAGTCAATTCCTTCTTCGGTTTATCCTTTTCGAACATAGTTTCACCCATATATATATATCTAGATATTAATTTTACAAATTAGTTTATAAATTTTTTTTTACTTTTTTTTTTTTTTCGTGTTGAGTGCGTATGATTTTAACAAAAAAACTTTGAAAAAAAATATATATATATTTTATCTTGTAATGTTAGAATAGACTATAATAGACTAAAGTAGAGTAATGAGGTTATATTCTTTTGCTCTGCGTGTTTTTGTATCATAAATATAAGGTTCAAATTCACTCAACACCGACTCGTCAATATCAAATCTAATAGGGTGATAATGATATTTCTTATCTAACACCCTCTTCACCCAGTTATTTTTTGTTTTATCCCTCATAAATTTAAATCCATTTACACAATAAACAAATTTATTTTTTTTCAGCAACTCTCGAAGAAAACCTACAACAACATCATCGTCCCAGTGTTGTATAACATCTTTGATTATCACTAGGTCATAACCGCTAGGGATTTCAGTAGATATATCTTGTTGTTTAAAACTTGTATTTTTTGTAATGTATTTTTGATTGAGTTTTTCAACTTCAGTCATAACAATATCAGTTCCTACATATCTTTCATCTTCTTTCCAAGTCATATGTTTCATCACCTCCCAATCACCACATCCGGCATCACAAATAGTCTTGATAGAATGAGTATCGATAGTATTGCGAAGTTGCTTCAAAAACCATTTATTATCTGCGGTAAATTTAGAGCCCGACCCACTTCCGCCACCCCACTTATTTTTACTGTAAATATCACTAAATTTTGCCTCCATTTTTATTTTTTTATTTTTTTTAAATGTTTTGATAGGTGTTGATAGGTATTTCCGTTTTCACTATTTTCAGTTGCTTTTGTAGGGAATTGTAGGATGCCTTGTAATTGAGTATTTATGGGTTCAACAACTCAATTGTTTTTGACCCTACTTAATAGATAAGAAAAGTCAAAAAAGTTTTCAGGGCATAGCCTCAAAATATATTTTTATTTTTTTTCAAAGTTTTTTTGTTAAAAACCTACGCATTCAACGCAAAAAAAAAAAAAAAAGAAAAAAAAATTATCTTGTAATATTAGATGCTATGGGGCTTGTTAAATGGCTTTGTAAGCGTTTTAGGTGTAAGAGCGACTGCGAAATTGACGGTAATGTTTTATGTAATGATTATGATGTAAGTAAGTATAACCTAAATGACTACAACCTTAAAATAAAGGATATAGATAAAATTGTAAAAATATTAGGTAAAAGGGAGTTAAAGAAATTAGATAAAACAACTATTCAAAGTATAACTATTTAAAGAGTTATGTATATAGTTAATTATATATTATGGATATTATAGCGGATATAGATAAGAATAGATATATTTTATTAAAGAAAGGTCTAAAACATATTGACCCTAGTAAGAATGACTGGGAAGTTCTACTAGATATGGAATTAGAGGGTATTGTAGATTGCGATGACTATGATATAGAACTACTAGAACCACTATGTAAAGGTCTAGATAAATCAGGCACAGGTCATCACTTTAAATGCGTCTGTGGTAAGCACCCACTAAAACATCTTGCGATTATAAAATATAAAAATGGAAAACGCTATACTCTAGGGTCAGTCTGTATTAAAGAACTAGAGACTATTATGGAATTAGAAGAACAGGATATAAGGTTGAGGGAAAAAATATCAAAATGGATAAACTATATTAAAGCCTATAATCTAAAAAGGCTCAATAAACCGTGTATAGTATGCGGAGCCTATAAAATAACAAAAAAAACTGGGTATAAGGATAAGAGGCGTAATCACCGATGTAATAATTGTATTCAACGGTATTTTGTAAAATGTATGGATTGTAAATGTTGGTTTCCCCATAAAAGGGATAGTCCCTTCCATAAACCTAGGTGCGGAGTTTGCTACCACAACAGGGATAATTTAGACTTTCTGTCCGATAGCGATAGTGAGTAGGGTTTTTTTCTTTTCACGGTATAGACGCATTCGTTCCCGCTGTTTTTCACGGAGTTCTTCATTTTCGTTGTATTTTTTTCTTTGTTTTTCGTTTCTATGTTTTTTATTTTGTAGTTGTTCTGGACTATCACCTACATAATGTTTTTTGTAATATAACAATTGATTTTTTCTTCGGCGTTCTTTATCTTCAATCAACCTCGTAAGTATTTCACCGTTTAGATGTTTAATATGAGTATCGGCAATTTTGCGTAGTTGTTCTTCAGTCGTAATTCCAATTTCAATAATTTTATTCCAATTATTTAACAAAAATTCAGCGTTAGTTTTTTGGACTGCTACACTCATAGTATTTTATATATATATCCCTATTCGTTTAAATATGTTTTAGTTATGTTTTACTTTTTTTAGCACTCGGTTTTGATGCCGATGTGGTATGACCGTTAGCAGGTGGGGGTGGTTGTATAGGGCGAACAATTTTTAGAATAACACTACTATTTTCATCAATATCAGGGTTCATAAGGTTAGGGTATAGAACTTTAAATTTAATAGAATTAACTACCTTTTCTTGGGATATAAGGTGGGTAAGAGGTTCAACGGCATTCAAAAAATCATTAGTAGCTTCACCGCTTAATGGGACTACACCGAGTAGAGGCATATTTCTACCTTTTTTAACACTATCTTCGTGTTGGTCTAGAATATCTGCGGTAATAATGTAATAACCTTGTTTAGATAATGTAGGTAAGTCATAAGCCCTAATAGGTCGTCCTTTTGCTAGAACAATAGAAGCCGTAGTATATTTCCAAAAACTTCCAAAAAAACTGGCTGTATTAGTATAGTGTTTTAGTTTATTATCATCATTCCCCGCTACTTGAACCCCTTTATTTAGAAGGTCTGCCGCATTCCCATACGCAATCCATTTATCGTTAGTCCCTTCACGCATCGCAGTAGTGTTAATATCCATATTATCATAGGTTCTAGGGGCAATAGGGTCGGTTGGTTTGTTAGGTATTTTAGGTTTCACACTAGGGTTATAACTTGTTGCTACGGATGGCGCACTACTCATATCTACATCCGCTCTAGTTGTAGTTCCTCTAACACGCACCGAATCATCTATAGGTCTATCATAGTGTTTATTTTGTTCGTAAAAATCCCTATCTTGTAATTGTTCGTATCTAAATCCAATTCTACCCCATAGTGTTTTCTTCCACGCCTCTTTTGCTTTTTGTTTTGTCGTAAAATAATCTTCCCATTCTAGTAAATCTAACATATCTTGGTTATAGACTTCAGGGTTAGTGTAGTCTTTATCACCATATTCCCTTGCTGCTAGAGTAGCCCAATTAAAAACGGCAATCCCACCTTCCCTTTGTTTCGGTTGTTCTATACTATCTACTAATTCTTCAGCTATTCGTTCTATATTAGAATTCGTAATGCTTTGGTCGAATGGGTTATCCCTACTAACAATCGTATTAGATTTAGCCATATCACACACACGGCGTAATAGAACCGCTGTTTCACCTCCATTTTCTATTTCATTCCCATAATTATCATAGTCAGGTATTCGCCAACTTTGATGTAAATTATTTACTACATAACTAGAACTAGAACTATCATAACTTAAATTAAATTCCGGCGTCCCTATATAATATCCCTGCCTAGAAGGGTCATAATCCGCAGCGGTATTATTTAGATTTAAACAGGTGCCCGCTGTATCTTTGGGGGTAATCGCATAATAGGTTGGACTAAAAAAATTCGGTTTATCATCGGCGGGGGCTTCATATGATTTTTGAGGTCTAATATATTGTAAGGGCATCTGGTTTCTACACGCTTTATAATTAAATCCACCATTTAAATTTGTAATCGTAGCCCCAAGTCCCTTGCCGTTATTAGGTTCGCCAACTGCGGCCGAGGCAGTCCATCCAGCACTAGAATTAGGGTAATTTTGGTATGGCGACCATACAGGGGTAGAATTATCCGCTGGGGGGTATTGGCCGACTGCTGGTGGGTTCATCTGGGGTTTATCTTGTAATTGCTGACTACATAGTAGGTTCATTCTAGTCTTTCTAATAGTATTTATTGTATTAGTATTTTTGTTAGGTGGGGTAATAAGGGTTTTACACATTTTATTAAAATGATATGTATCGGTAAAAATCCCTGCTTTTTCATCTGGTAGTCGCCACTTTTTAGTCCTATAAATATGACCTATAGGTATATCATATTCACTAGTTCTATTTTCAGCCGCACATTGGTATTTTTCAATTAAAACCCCTCTTGGTATAGGTCTTGCTGTAGTCCCATAACAACCTCTAGTTAGTCCGTGAAAGCCTATAAATAGATTATTCGCATTATTTCCATTATGGAATATTCTTCTTTCATATTTAATAACCTCTTGGGTAAATGGTATAAATAAATATCCATTGAATTGTAAAAATTTAGTTGTTTGCGTAATCCCATTTGCGTCTTCCGTTCTAGCGTTCGTCCAACCGCTTTCTGGTTTGGTAGCCTTACCACTAGAATTAAATTGGCTTTTATCAATAGCCTTCGCAAAAACAATCAGTCCGTCGTTTGGTGGGTCGCCCGCCACACTAGCGTTATGCGTCCCTGTATCATCTAACCATAAGGTAGATGGGCCAGCAGCGGCGTTAGTTCCATCCCAAGAAGCGGTATAAGAACTACAATAACTAAATTGAGGCACATTAAAAGGTCTAGATATATTATTTTTTTCTACCCATCCCCCTACAGTAGGTTTATAACCTTGCCAAAAGTTCGCCCCTATAACCGTTTCCACCCCATCGTCAGTTTGCTCCCCAGTTTCGTCAATTGCTTCAGGTAGAACTCTAATATAGGTTCTATTATTTCCTAACCCTGCTATATCTAGACTTTCCCTAGCACCTTCTTTTCCTTGTATTTCTATAAGTTTTTCTTCGTAAGCGGATTTATTAAAATTCCCACTTTCTACATCTACTAATTTTCCATTTACTTGGTCGGTTATAAGTTGGGCTAATTCACTAATCCCATAAGTCCCTTTAGGTATAAATATAGTAGAAGTTCCTACTCGAGGCACAAAATAGGTTGATGTAGTTGCGTCATAAGGTAATGTAGGGTCTTCACTTTGGTCTATATCATCGGCGAACAATTCTACATTATTTACTACTTTTTTACCCCAAGTTTTAGTAGTCATAGCCATCATAGGTGTTTCGCTCAATCCTACTCGTCTATAGTCCTGTAGTAGTGTTTCCCCATATTGGGTTATTCCTCGAGTATCCCCAAAATTATTTGGATAAAAGTGGTTGCCGCTACTTCCTGGTAAAGCCCCGCCTGGCCCACCTCGTGCTTTAGTATTATCGTATCTTGGGACATCGTTTCCACCTTGCCTAAATTTTTTACCTAATCCAGCATAAACCCCATCATTAGTAGTATTTGTATCGGCATCACTACAAAATTTATTATCTGGATTTAGATGTTCCCCTCTAGTAGAATTATAAATATTAGTATATGTAGAACCCGAACTAGGCACTACTGGGGTTTGGGCGGCAGGCCTCCAACATTCATTATCACTTTTATAATAATGGTAGCTCATTTGTTCTTTTATATCTTCGTCTATAATTATAGAACCTCCACCCAATCCCCTTTTATTGATTAGAGCGTTTTGGATAGATATTTGAGTGCCTGGAGGTAGAACCATCGCTTCATCACCTATTTTGTATTCCCATTCATTCGTATTTACTTCACTTTTTTTAGAATTTTGCCGATTACAGTCTAGATAGACTATTTGCGTCGTATCAGTCATTATAATATGGATAGATAATAATTCTAAATTATTTTATTAACTATTATATATGGATAAAAAATCAAAACCGCTATATAAACCTGTTAAATCTACAAAGCAGGGCAAAAAAATGATGGTATATGTAAAGGGTAAAAATGGTAATCCAAAGTTAATTCATTTTGGCGATAGTAATTATAAACATAACTATAGTGCCGCCGCTAGAAAATCCTATTGCGCTCGGTCAGGTGGTATTCGTAATAAAGAAGGTAAATTGCCTGATAAGAACTCGGCTAACTACTGGGCTAGAAAAGTGTTATGGAAGTGCTAGGTGCCTTTACTACTAAAATCTTTTTCTTCTTCTTCTTCTTCTTCTTTATCACTACTTTCGTCCCCTTCTTTTTTATTTTTCATATGTTCTTCTTTACTCCAAATTAAATCACTATGATTTCGCCTGGCTTCTAAATGTTCTACGGATAGATATAGAAAATCGTGGGGTTCTTTTCTAGATTTAGAATAAATTTCCATAAACTCTTTAGTCCCACCTCCAAAATAACTTAAATCTTCGCTCATTTTTTTTACTTCGCTTTCAGGGAATTCACCTAGAATATAGTAGCCCGAAGCATTAGACCGTAAAATCCCATTAAAATATTTCCAATATTGCGAAGCAATTGCGATTGCGATTCGGCCTTCTTCTTTTTCATTCCCAATATGGCGGTAGTGCGAGACTAATTCACTAATTTTATCTACTTTACCAGTTCTTTTAAAATTTACATTCCCTATAATATCATCAAAAATAATTAGGTATTTACCAGTTTCTTCGTCTTCTTCTATCATTTTTAGTATTTCGTCCATTAGAGCATCACTATATTCATTAAAAACAAAATCAAAATCTTCTATCATATATTTATTTACAGCGTCATTATGGGCGGTTGTAGATATTAAAATTTTTACTTTATAGTCTTTAGCAAAGAACCTTTTAGACATATATAGACTATTGAGTAATGTAGATTTACCTGCTTTTACTCTACCTATAATTAAATGTAGATGAGTAGAATTAGATAGGGGGTATTTATTATCGCCTTCGTTTAGCCTTTTCTTATCTATCTTTACAGGGTAAATTTCTAAATCTTCGTGTTTTCCAATATTTTTAGTAGTTTTTTCCATAATTTTATTATATTATATTATTATATATTATTATGAGTTATTTAGACCAACTACAAGGATTTAGCGATACACTCAACCAACAACATTCCCAGATGAGCGCCGCTCTAGACCAAGGTAAGCAAGAACTACAAGCCCAGTTTAATGAAAAATTCCAAGGCACTATTAGTCAATTAGAACAGACTGGAGGTATTTTAATGGGAGCTAATGCTGGGCTTAAAGGTATAGGTAAAGCAATTAAAATGGGCGGAGCATATAGAGACGCTCAAGCCGCTAAATCGGCAGCAGCACCTACAGAGGGAGGCGCCGATACAGCAACAAAAGCAAGCGATATAGGCAATATTAAATCTACCGACCCAGTTGCCGATAGTTCTTATCCAACAGCATCGGCAGAAGAACAGGCACGCATAGCCGCAGAACCAGCATCAGCAGCAACAGAGGGCGGCGCCGAAGCATCATCTACAGTAGCAGCGACATCGACAGAAGCATCTACAGCAGCAACAACAGCCGCCGCCGAACCAGCAGCAGTAGCCACCGCAGAGGCATCCGCCCCTGTATGGGGTGCTTTCCCTACAGCAGCAACTACAGAAGCATCTACAACAGCAGCATCAGCCGCAGAACCAGCAGCGACGGCAGCATCTACAGGTTTTAGGTCGCAACTCGGCGACGCCGCCAACGCTACATCAGGTCTAACATCAACAGAAGCATCTACAACAGCAGCAACAGCCGCAGGCGATACAGGAGCAAAAGAGGCCACTACAGCAGCACTCGATTCAGGAGCCCAGAGAGCAGCAGGTCTAGCAACAAAAACAGGTGTAGAAGGGGGGGCAGAGGCGCTCACCGACGCAGGTGTTGGAGCAGCCAAAACGGCGGCCACTACAGGCCTCGACGCCGCTACAGGCGCCGCTAAAAGTATAGGAACAGATGTAGCAGAAAAAACCGCCGCTACAACTTTCGGTGAGTTGGCGGGGATGATGGGGACAGGTATGGCGGTTCTTGGGCCTGTTGCGGATTTAGTCGGTGTAGGATTTTTGATTGACGGTCTAATAAAGGACACTACTAGTCATCCAGCGGCAGCCCAAGTAGCAGGTGTAGCATCTAAAATCGGTATGTCGAGTTCGGCAGCAACTACCGATACAGGTGGAGGTGTGGGAGCAGTCTAACTTTTAATATAAGTTAATAGAGGCGATGCCTCAAAATATTTTTTAATCTATTTTTGAATATTCCCTAGAACCTATAAAATTTAATTTAATTAAAAAAAAAGTTGATTTTATATTTTCCGTTCTACATAAATATCAAAACAGTCAAAATGAGTGTCGATTCATTTAAACGCCAACAAAAGAAACTAGTAGAAGAAGAAGAAGAACATAGAAAAGGTCTAGAATATGGACTAGAATTAGTAGAGATGAAAATAATGTATGAGATGAGTAAAACTCTACCTAATCTAGAAATAGTAGGTGTAAGTCAAAAAGTAAAGGATTTGCCCTACACCGAAAAAAGTTATAGAACAAAGAAAAAAGGTCTAAAGGATGCGATAAAACACTCAAAATGTAAGCAAAAGTTTTTAACCTATGCCTACAGATTAGAAATAGATAATTGTATAAAATATCATAAAAAACTAATGAACTATGAAGTAGATATTATAGAAGAATGTAATAAGGGAAAAACTAGGGTTATAACTACCGATATGACTATGGAAACTATTAATAAAAAAACAGGAGAAACGGAAATTCTTTTAGAGGCCTCTACAGAATTAAAAAAAGCATTTGAATATAGAGTAAAAGTTATAGATTTTGTTAATAGTCAGTAGAGGCGATAATCTATATTTACACTAGATAAATTATATATATTTTTTTTATTTTTTTTTTTTTTTTGGGTTTAAATGTTTTTTTTTTTGGTTTTTATTTTTTATTTTTATTAAATTTTATTTTATTAAAAAAAAAATTTATTTTTTTTTTAAAAATATTT
>VMHT01011339.1_pt1 | contig 14182 bp, 16 predicted proteins | sample 4693611 | NCBI WGS metagenome assembly VMHT01 (sample SAMN12280063, study PRJNA550983) | marine metagenome | isolation source: seawater sampled from same location over 5 years 0.02-0.2 micron viral filtrate | place: USA: collected off the coast of southern California halfway between the port... ... | reverse complement strand
TTTTCTTCCTCCTTAAGAGCATTTTTAGCCTCCGTCCCTTTCATTATCGCATTAACACCTAAATAAAGTACAAAAGTAAATATCGGGATAACTAAACCAAAAAAAATTATTTTTTCCATTATCTAATCCTCATCATCCTCTCTCCAATTTTTTTCATACATTAACCAAGCAGCATATATTACTGAAAATGTTCCAACAATCATACCATAATCAAATCCAGTTTGTTGATCATACAAATACCAACCTAACTGAGTTGCACCTATAGGAGGTATTGTAAGAATAGCCATAAGAATTCCAATTCTATAAGGATATTTTGGTCTTTTCATAACCTAACCTAACAAAAAAAGTTTGCGGACTTAAATGTTAAATTTGCGATCTTTTGAAACAGTCTATTGTATTTTTCAATAAACACGCAATCGTCATTGGACCTACACCACCAGGTACCGGGGTAAGGGCTTTTGCATTTTTTGAAACCTCATCAAAATCAACATCACCAACTATTCCTTTCTCAGTTTTGTTAATTCCTACATCGATTACAATAGTATCCTTTTTTACCCAATCACCTTTTACAAGTTCTGGAATACCTACTGCAGCTACAATTATATCTGCCTCTAAGCACTCAGCTTTAAGATCTTTAGTTCTTGAGTGTGTAATTGTAACCGTGCAATTTTCTTTTAAAAGAAGTTGGGTCATTGGTTTACCATTTAAATTTGATCTACCAACTACTACTGCTTTTTTTCCACTTAAGTTAGGTTCTATTTTTTTTATTAATAAATAACATCCTAATGGTGTACACGGCACAGAACTCTCATAACCTGATGAAAGATTACCTACATTCATTGGGTGAAAACCATCAACATCTTTTGAAGGGTCAATAGTCTCAATAACCTTTTGCTTATCAATATGTTTTGGTAATGGCAATTGCACCAAAATACCAGAAACAGTTTTATCTTTGTTTAATTCTTCAATTTTTTCTAAAACAGTTTTTTCTTCAACTGTATCTGGATATTTAATCACCTCAGATTTTAAACCAACTTCGTTAGCAGATTTTTCTTTGTTTCGAACATAGATCTGACTTGGTGTCATATCTCCAATTAAAATTACTGTTAATCCTGGTACTTTATTATGTTTAGTTTTGAGTTCAGCAACTTCTTTTTTTAGCTCTTCTCTTAATTCTGCTGCTGCTTTTTTTCCATCAATCAAAATCATAATTTAGAATATTATTGGTGCGATGTAGAGTTTCATACACATTTCTATAAACCAAATCAATAGAAGTAATATTATTGGTGATATATCTAATGAGCCTAAATTTGGTAAAAAACGTCTAATTTTATTCAATATTGGATCTGTCAGTCTATAACTAAATTCTAAAATAGAATAAACAAATTTATTTTGCGTATTAAGAACATTGAAGGCTATTAACCAACTTACAATCACATTTACTATAACTACATACGAATAAAGTTTTAGTAGTTGTAACACTAAATAGAAAATAGCTATCATTTTTTTTCAATATAAATGGAAGAACTTGGAAATGCAAAAGAAGCTTTGTTTTTTTCTACGATTTGTTTTATTTCTATAGCTAGTTTTTCTTTAACACTAAGCCATTCATTCCAACTATCTGATTTTGTAAAACAACGAACGTACATATCAATTGAACTATCAGAAAATTTATCAACTCTAACTGCTATTCCTATGCTTGTATTAAAATCCTCACTTTTCTTAATATGATTTTCTATTTGATCTCTAATTATTTTTAATTGATCAACTGTTGTGTCATATTGAAGAGTGATGATCCAACTTATTAACCAATTTGAGGTTTCGCTTACATTAACAACTGCATTTTCTGCAAATTGAAAATTTGGAATTATTGCCAATGATTTATCAAATTTTCTTATTGTTGTTGAACGAAATCCAATTTTTTCAACTATCCCTTCAATAATTCCATCAACTAATATCCAGTCACCAATTTTAAATCTTTTTTCAACAAGTACTAAAATTCCTGAAATTAAATTTTTAAATAAATCTTGCGCACCTAATGCAACTGCTACACCAAATAGACCTAAACCAGCAATAATTGGTCCAATTTTAATTCCCCAAAGTTCTAAAACTGCTGCAAGACCTAATATAAAAATTAAAATTTTTAAAGATTTAATAATCCAACCAATCAATTCCCTTGTTAAAAGTTTATCAAGTCCGCTCAAAATATAAGATATGGGTTCAATAATTTGATGAATTATCCAAAAAATTAAAATTGTAATCAAAGTTCTATTGATAGTATCTACAACTTCACGACCCTCGCTAGAGAATGTCATATAATAACTTGCAATAAAAAATCCCAAAACTATTGGTAAAAATCTCGCTGGTCCAATTAAAGCATTTACAAATGTATCGTCTAATTTATTTGTAGTTCTTTTAGAAATAATTTCTAACTTTTTAATTATAAGTTTGCTTATTAAACCTCTAAAAATTAAAAATACTAAGAAAATTCCAATTCCAATTAATATTTGAAAAATATCTACACCAAGAATTCCCTTATTCCATACCGACAAAAATATTTCTGAAAAATTATTTATCAATTCCATAATTAAATTTTATATAACAAAAACTCTTCTTCTCCAGGGTTAAAAAGAAATATTTTTTTCCATTTAATTTCATTTAATATAGACGAAGTTTTTTCACCTATACACATTAAATTGGTATTCATCCATATATTTTCTGTTTGATGAATTTTAATAAAATTTAATAGACTAGAAGCACTATTTTGAGAATAAACATAGACCAAATCTGGTATATTAATTTTTAATTCTTTAACAAAATTTTCATCAACTTTTTGGTTATGAAAGGTGCGGTAATTTATAATTCTTTTTACATTGTAACCCTCATTCTTGAGTTCTCCATCTAAATCAACTGAAATTGTTTCTCCACTTATATAAAGAAGTGGTTTATCTTTAATCTGATAATTTTGTAAAATTAATTCTTTTAAATTTGAAACATTTCCCTCAGCGGAAATTGTATTTTGAAATCCTACAGTTCTTGCTTTTTTTTCAGTAACATTACCAACACAAAAACACATAATTTTTTTATCTATTTTTTTTAAATCTATAAATTTTATCGCATTAGCGCTTGTAAAGATAATTCCACCGTAGTCGAAAAAATTTATATCCTCATAACTAATTTTTTCCACGTTTAATAAAGGAAGATGTGAAACCTGATGACCTATAGCTTGAAATCTTAAAATCAATTCTGAACAATCTTCCAAGTGTCTAGTTAACAAAATATGCATGTTATCTTTTATAGGAATTATTTGATTTTTTTTTTAAAATTTGACCAATTTCTTTTCCAATTTCTCTAAATTTTTCAATTTTTTCAATTTTTTTTTCGTAAAATCTTTTAGATCCATCTAAAGAAAATAGTTCTGCCTCTACAATAATATTTTTTCCATCAATAATAGAATGTGCTCCTATAGCAGTTTCACAATCCCCTTCTAAAACTTTTAAAATATTTCTCTCTGCATGAGCTCTTTTATAAGTTTCCTCATGATTAATTTTTTTTAAAAGAGAAACTATCTGTTGATCATCATCTCTACATTGTAATGCAATAATACCTTGACCTGCACTTGGAATTATTTCTTCAGTTGTAAACATTTCAGAAATTTCATTTTCAAGTTGTAAATATTTTATTCCCACGTAAGATAAAATTATTGCATCATACATGCCATCTTTTAATTTTCCTATTCTAGTATCAACGTTGCCTCTAATAAGTTTACATTCAACATCAGGTCGTATTTTTTTAATTTGAAACTCTCTTCTATAGGAAGATGTGCCCACAATCGATTTCATGTCTAATTCTCTTAATTTTTTTTGATTTTTAGAAATTAAAATTTCTTTTGGATTATTTCTTTCTAAAAAAGTATCAGTTATTAAACCATTTGTCTCAATTGCTGGTAAGTCTTTTAGTGCGTGCACTGCAATATCAATCCTTTTATCTAAAAGTTCTCTCTCTATATTACTCGAGAATAAACCTTTGCCTCCAAATTCTGATAATCTTGAGTCTTTAATTCGATCACCCTTAGTTGTTATTGTTTTGATAATAATCTGCTGGTCACTTAGATCTGTTTTTTGAAGAATAGTATTCTTAGCTTTCTGTGCGTAGAGTAATGCTAATTTACTACCTCTAGATCCTATTATAATTTTCTTAGTCATTAATAAATTTATTTCTTTTTTTAATTGAGATTGTACAATTATTAAAAAACTATTTGAATGAGTAAAAAACCCTTAATTCTTGGAATTGAAACTAGTTGTGATGAAACAGCTGCCTCAGTAATAACTGAAAATGAGCAAGGGAATCCAATAATTCTATCAAATATCATCTCTAGCCAAACTGACGTTCACAAAGAATTTGGAGGCGTAGTCCCAGAACTAGCAGCTAGATCACATATCGAAAAAATAGATTTAATTGTGCGAAAGGCACTAGATAAAAGTGGAAAGAAAATTGAAGAAATTGATGCAGTGGCTTCTACTGCGGGCCCTGGCTTAATCGTTTGTTTGTCAGTAGGTTTAAGCTTTGGAAAAGCTTTTGCATCTTCAATAAATAAACCTTTCATTGCTGTAAATCATTTAGAAGGGCATGCATTAAGCCCTAAATTAGTTTCAAACTTAAATTATCCTTATCTATTGTTATTAATTTCTGGAGGCCATTCGCAATATTTAAAAGTTCAAGGCCTTGGAAAATATAAAAGATTAGGAACAACTATTGATGATGCACTTGGTGAAGCTTTTGATAAAACTGCAAAACTTCTTGGAATAGAATTTCCTGGTGGACCCCAAATCGAACTTTGGGCAAAAAAAGGCGATCCAAATTCTTATGAGTTACCAAAACCTATTATCAATAAGGGAGGGTGTAATTTATCATTTGCTGGTCTCAAAACTGCAATTCTTAAGATAAGTAGAACAATTAAAACAGAGCAAGAAAAATTCAATTTGGCAGCTTCTTTTCAAAAAACAATTGAGGAGATATTAAGAAAAAAAACAAAAATTGCTTTTGGTGAATTTGAAAAACAAATTAACATCCAAAATAAAGTTTTTGTTGTTGCAGGTGGCGTAGCAGCAAATAAAAAAATAAGGTCTATGTTGATTGATTTATGTAAAGAAAATAATTATCAGAGCATTTTTCCACCAATAGAAATATGTGGAGATAATGCTGCAATGATAGCAATGGTAGGTTTGGAAAAGTACAAATTAAAAAAATTTGATGAATTAGATTATCCAGCAAAGCCAAGATGGCAACTAGATGATAATGCCAAATTTTTAAAAGGAGCAGGAGTTAAATTATAAGTAATTTTTTTGTATTCAAAAAAATTTTTTATAAAAAATTGCCAAACTATTTATTACAATTGGTGTTAAAAAAACATAAGCATGAGTGATATATCTTTGATTCCCATCAATTATGAAAGGAATTATTATTATAAAAGGAAGTAAAAAACATATCGAAAAAAAATAGAAGCTTTCAAATTTATTTCTTAATTTTAAAAAAGCTAATATAAAAAAACTATAATATACTAAAATCATAAATCCTGATAAGATTTGGTATTGTATTGAAAAATCTTTATTTATCCAAAAAAAAGTAAAACAAAATCTTTTTAAATATAATTCAAACATATAAATTGGATTATTTTTTATTGAGCAAAAATGATTATTGATTGAATTAGAATTATCCATACCACAAATTTCTAACGTATTTTTTGGATCAGCTATAATTTGACCACCAAATTGTAATATATCTTCTCCCTTAAAAGATTTACTAAATTCAAGAAGATTTTCGGTCATTGGTGAACTTAAAATTAAAAAAGTATCAATTACTAGATATATGAAGATTACTAAGGCTGAATAAAATGTTTTTTTATAATCTTTAAAAATAAAGAATAGATAAACAGAAAACATAAAAATGAAGTTGAGAATATTTTTTGAGTCATTCTTCAAAAAAAGAATCAAAAAAATAATTAGAAAAAAAAAATTTTTTTTAATCAAAAAAAAATATACTAAAAATAACGATATTGTTATATTTAGAATTGTAGGATTGACTGCATGACACCATCTAAAAAAAATGGGATTTAACAACACAAATATAAGACCTAAATAAGAAACATTCTTGCCATAAATATTTAACCCTCTAAAAAAAAAATAAGCAGAAATATAAAATGTAATAAATTGGATAATTGGGAGATAATCTATGAGATTTAACTTTTTAATTGCAAATATATAAAAGAAATAAGATGAAAAATTATTGAATTGAGGATGGTTTAATACTTCTTTTAATGAATTTGGTGAGAGATAACGCTTTCCATCAAACCAAATTAATGCACCATTTTTGGCATCCGGAAATTTATATAAATTATATTGAAAAGTAATAAAAAAAACTAGAACGAAAAAGAAAAATAATAATATCTTTTCTTGTGTTTGATAATTAATTTTTTCCATTTTTTTGGTTTAAAATAAATTTATTGATAGTTTTTTTTATTTTATTCAATTCAGAATTTTTTAAACCATGATGACATCCAATTAAAATACCATTATTCATAACTCTTTGACTTTCCTTGTCACAATCTTTTGTTTTTAAATATTTTTTTCCTTTCATTAGAGGTTGCCTCAATATATTACCTGAAAAAATTACTCTGGTTTGAATATTGTTTTTTTCTAAGAAAATTTGTAAATCTTTTCTTTTAAAAAAATTATTTGGTTTTATCAAAATTGGGAATGCTAGCCAGCAAGTTCTCACTAGATTACTTTGTTTTGGAATTTCAAAATAATTTTGATGTTTATAAAGTACATCTTTTAAATAATGAAAATTCTTTTCACGTAGTAAAAAGTTAGATCTTAATTTTTTCAGCTGTTCTAAAGCAAAAGCAGCAGAAATTTCTGATGGAATAAAATTATACCCAAAGTCTAAAAATATATATTTTTTATCATAATCAGTTTTCATATTGTTATTTTTTGCAAATCTATTTTTCAAATCTTCTTTCTCATTAAATGTTGCAGAAGATCTTCCCCAAGCTCTTAAAACTTTAGCTTTTAAATACTGATTAGAATCATTAAAACAAACCATGCCCCCAAAACCTGCACCGGTAATGATATGCGAGGCGTAAAAACTGGTAGTTACAATATCACTAAATTTACCAGAGTTTTTTCCTCTAATTGAATATCCAATAGTATCAGCAGAATCTTCAATTAAATGAATATTTTTGTTTTTATAAAATTTTTTTATCTCCCCCCAATCAGGAACATTGCCTAAAAGATTGGGTAAAATAATTGCTTTAGTTTTTTTGGTGGTAGCTTTAAAAAGTTTATCTAAATCTGCTAAATACGTATTTCTCTCGATATCAATAAATTTCGGTTTTAAACCAAGCTGATATATAGGAGACACTGTTGTAGAAAATGTTAAGGTTGGTGTAATAACTTCATCATTTTTTTTTAAACCCAAGGATGATAGAGCTAATAAATTAGCTGAGGAACCAGAATTTACCATTAATCCAAATTTTTTTCCAAACAATCTTGCAACTTTTTTTTCAAAGATCTTTACTTTTTTTCCATCCATCAGTGATAAAGAATTTTTTTTTAAAACATTTATAGAGGCATTAATCTCTTTATGATCATAAACTGCTTTAGCATAATAAATTTTTTTACTCATAATGATTTAAATTTTTTTTCAAATTGATTTATCGTCAGAGCATTTTTGTCCTTATTTGAGCGAAAATATCTTTTTGAAAATTCTAGCATTTTGATATTCTTATCAAAAAAATCAATGCTTATTTCTTTATCTTTTTTATAATAATTAGAATTATTATATAAAACTATATTTTCATTTTTCAAAGTAACAAAACCATGGGCAAATCCCTTTGGGATAAATATTGATGTACCATTTTCCTGAGAAAGCTTAGTTTTAAAAAATCTTAGAAAAGTTTTTGAATTTTTTCTTAAATCTAAAGAAAAATCCAAAATTTCACCTTTTAAGACTGTGACAATTTTTTCTTGTTGTGGAAACTGAAAATGAAGACCCCTAACAACATTTTTTTTTGAAATTGAAAAATAATCAAATATAAAATTTTTTTTAAGTACTTTTTTTTTGTAAATTTCTCTTAACAAACCTCTTTTATCAACAAAATTTTTGTTTTTTATTAATTTTAAATTTTTAAACTTAGTTTTAATAATAATCATTTTTTCATAAATTGTTTAAATTCTTTCTCAATAAAATAATTTTGTTTCCAAAATGGTAATTTCTTTATTTTATAATCAAATGAAATTATTTTTTTATTAAGAAAACAATACTTGATTAGCTTTTTTGAATTTTTGTTATATTTTTTAATAAGATTTTCAACTTTAGTAAAGTTCTTAGATTTAACTAAATATTCTCCAGATTGAATGTTATAATTAATTAAAATATCAATTGCCTGCACAACATCATTTATATTGAGAAAATTAAGTTTTAAATTTTTTGACATCAAATTGATCTTGAGATTTTTTTGATTTTTTTTTTTTATGATGTTCAATATTTTATTTCTTTTATCAAAGAATCCATAGGTCTCAAAAAACTTTAAATTATAAAATTGTATTTTTGGAAATTTTTTTTTGTAAAAGAAAATTATATCTTGAAAAGCGACTTTACTTGCGGCGTATAAATTAAAAGGATTGTAACTTTTTTTATTTTCATGTTCCAGCATAGATCCTATATTAATAATTTTTTTTATTTTTTTTAAATTTAAAAGACTTAATACAATTGAAGGATAGACTACATTGGAGTCCAAAATTTTAGTAATCTCTTTATAAGAATTTCCTTTATCGTAATGTGTTGCTAAATTTATAATATGTGAAAAATTTTTCTTTTCAATTTTATTTTTTAACTCATTATAATTTTTGAAGAATATTTTTTTTATTTTTATTTTTTTTTGATTATTTAAAAATATTTTATTTTTTTTTCTTCTTATTAATATTGTAAGATCATATTTTTTGTAAAATTTTGTGATAAAGTTACTTCCTATAAAACCAGTGCCTCCAAGAATCAAAATATTTTTCATCAGATTAGATTTTTAAGATATTGTCCATAAGAAGTACCTTTGTATTTTGAGGAAATTTTTAATAAATCCTTTTTTGATATCCATTTTTTTTTGAAGGATATTTCTTCTAGACATGCAATTTTATAACCTTGCCTCTGTTCGACATTATAAACAAAATTATTGGCATTAAACAAATTTTCGCATGTACCTGTATCAAGCCATGTGGCGCCTCTTCCTATTATACTATATTTAAGTTTTTTTTCTTGCCTGTAAATTTCTAGTAAATCAATTATTTCTGTTTCTTTTCTTTTGGATTTTTTTAATTTTTTTGCAATTGTAATCGCTTTATGATCTAAAAAATAAATACCACTTATGGCTAAGCTAGAAATAAACTTTTTAGGCTTTTCTTTCAATAAAATTATTTTATTTTTTTTTATCTTTGCAATACCAAACTGTGATGGGTTTTTAACATGAAAACAAAAAATTTCTGCTCCTGAAAAATTAATTTTTGGCTTATTTAAAATTTCTGTAAAACCTTGACCATAAAAAAAATTATCACCTAAAACTAAGGCGACATTAAAATTTTTAACAAATTTCTCAGCTAAAATTAGAGCATTTGGTATACCATCAGGTTTTTTTTGAACAATATATCTTAATTTTATGCCAAATTTTTTTCCATCACCCAATAGACTCTTAAACAAAGGGAGAGAGCTTTTATTTGTAACTATAATTATATCTTTTATGTTTGCCAACATAAGTATTGAAAGTGAGTAAAATATAAGTGGTTTGTCATATATAGGTAACAAATGTTTATTTACAGAACTTGTTAACGGTCTAAGTCTAGTTCCAAAACCACCAGCTAATAAAATGCCTTTAAATTCCATTTTAATATTAATGTTTTTCAATGTACCATTTTATTGTCTTTTTTAAACCATTTTTAAAATTGGTTTTTGGTTTCCAGTTATATTTTTTTGAAAATAATTTTGAGTTCAGAGAATATCTATAATCATGACCTAATCTATCTTTTGAAAAAAAAATTAAATTTTTATTGAAATTCAATCCTAATAAATTGATTATAGTTTTAATAACATCGAGATTTTTCTTTTTTATCGAGCTACCAATATTAAAAATTTCTCCTGATTTAAATTTTTTAATCACCTCATATATTGCAAAACATGTATCCTCTACATAAATCCATTCTCTAATATTTTCTCCTTTAGAATATAACTCAACCTTTTTTTTATTTAATAAATTGAATATTGATTTAGGAATTAACTTTTCTTTATTTTGAAAGGGTCCATAATTATTTGATATTCTCAAAATACAAATTTTAAGATTAAAAGTAGTTAGAAACGCTTGAGCTATATTTTCTGATGCAGCTTTTGATGCAGAGTATGGTGAACTGGTAAATGTTCTTGAATTTTCTTTAAAGGATCCATTTTTAACAGAACCATAGATTTCATCAGTTGAAATATGAATAATTTTTGGATTTTTTATTTTCTTTTTTTTTAATAAGTTTTTAATACTTTTATAAAGAATAAGTGTTGAGTTTACGTTTTCTTTAAAAAATTCTATCGGAGTAAATATTGATCTATCTACATGACTTTCTGCAGCTAAATGAATAATAAAGTCATAATTACTCAATAATATTTTATTGAGTTTTTTGTCTTTTTGCAGGTTTAATTTATAAAACTTATAATTACTATTTGATTTTATATATCGATGTGGATTTGATACTTTGGAAATTTTATCAATATTTGAAATATAAAATTTTTTTTTTAATAAGAAATTGATTAAATTTACACCAATAAATCCATTGCCTCCGGTAATTAAAATTTTTTTCATAATAAACTCTACACTTTAAAAATAAATTTACTATTAGCTTTTTGAAAATAGATTTAAGATTTTGGTGACTTTTGTATCATCTAATATTTTTTTTCTTTTAAAATAAGAATAAATGGAATTCAAATTTTTATCAAAATTAATTAGAAATTTTGTTTTTAAATTATCTTTAGGTCTACTGATGTAATTTGTTGGGCTCAATTTTAGATTTTTCTTTTTTTTTATAAAATAATAAGCGGCAATTGATTTTCTACTGGTATTGGAAGGACATTCTAATTTTCTTGGATGACCGTGAAAACTTTTCTTATCAGTTAAAAAAACAACGCATCTATTAAATTTTGGATAAATTTCAGTAATTTTTTTTTTTCCATTATTAGACCATAATTCTAAATTTCCATTATATTTTGTTTTCCAATCTCTATTTAAATAAATCAAAATATTTAAAACTCTCTTCCAGTTAGGTTTATTAGTGTGTGATGAGAAATCTGTATGGATGTTTAAATAACCACCTTTAAAAATTTGATGTAGCCCACCACCATCTAATTGGTCGTCAAGAAATATACCTTTAAGATTTGTAATTTTTGAAAGTTTCTCAATAAATTTTTTTGATGCAAGTTCATCAAACAAAAGATTTAAGGATTTACCCATTTTTTTTCGATTATTAAATCCGTATTTCTTGAAATTATTTATAAAAGAATAATTTATCCAATCAGAATTAATCGTAAAAGATTTTAAAATTAAATTAGCATAATCTTTTTCTAAAAAATTATCAATAATAATGTAAGGAAATGGATTTGAGTGATCAAATTTATATTTTAGTTTTTTTATCTTGGTTTCACTTAAATTTTTAAAATTAATTATTTTATTATTTTTCATTTTATTTTCTTAATAAAATAAAATTTTATACAATTTAAAAAAAATTTAAATGCATATTTAATGTGTAATTGGCTTCTCTCATCTCCGTATTTTGTTTGTATAAAAATTTCCTCTATAAAATTATTTTTGATTACATTTTTGAACCGAAACTCTTGATCAAAATTAAAAGTATCTGCCAAAGAATTTAATTCTTTAACACCTATAAATCTTAAATTATAAGCCCACAAGCCAGTGTGAGCGTCAGTAAATTTTGTATTCATAAGAAAATTAAAAAATTTAGTTAAAAGTATATTTCCGATCAGTTTATAAAAAGGCATTCCACCTTTAATAACACTTTTAATACCATTATATAGTCTAGAGCCAGTTGATGCTGCAATTTTATCGCTAGTAAATTTTAATAAAAGTTTCGGAATATACTTTGGATTAAATTGGCCATCACCATGTATCATTACAGCATAATCAAATTTATTTTTAATTGCATAGATCAAACATTTTTTGATATGCTTGCCATAACCTAAATTATTTTTGTTTATTACAATTTTAACAAATTTATTGATTTTTTTTATTTTTTTTGCAAATTTTATTGTATCGTCACTAGAAAAATCATCACTGATAAGAATTTGACAATCATATTTTTTGAGTTTTTTAAAAGGTATTTTTTTGTATAATTTTAACAATCTGTATGATGATTGATAACAAATTATAAATATTAAAACTTTTTTTTTTGCCATCTCTCATTATAAACACTAAAGTTATTGAAATACTAATTAAAATGAAATATTGGTTACTCAAATCAGAACCTGATGTTTGGTCAATAGACCAACAAAAAAAGGCTGGTCTTAAAGGTGCTCCTTGGGATGGGGTTAGAAATTATCAAGCTGCCAAAAATTTAAAATCAATGAAGAAAGGAGATAAATGTTTTTTTTATCATTCAAATATTGGAAAAGAAATTGTTGGTATAGTTGAAGTTATTAAAGAAGCATATTTAGACAAAACAGATAAATCTGGTCAATTTGTTGCTGTAACAGTAAAGTTCCTAAAAAAATTGAAGAAGTCAATAACTCTTGAGGATATTAAAAAAAACAAGCATTTAAGCCATTTATCATTGATTAAACAAAGCAGATTATCTGTAATGCCAATTGATTCTAAAAGCTGGAAAATTTTAAATAACATGGGTAAGATTTAAAAATAATATTTATGCCTAAAAAAAGAAAAAAATTAAAGTCAAAGAATAAAACTTCAAAAAAAAAGAGAGTAAAAAAAAGAAAAAAAATCTCAAAACCAAAAAAGATTAAAAGTAAAAATAAAAAAATTCAGGATAATAACGAAAGCTCAACTCAAGAACTAATTTTTAAAACAAGACCAGAGTGGGTGAAAAGTAGTTTAATTAATAAATCTCAGTATCAGAATAAATATAAAGACTCTATTAAAAATAATAATGCTTTTTGGAAAAAAGAGGGAAAAAGAATTACATGGATAAAACCATATAAAAAAATCAAAGATATAAAGTATAGCAATAATGAAGTTAAGATTAAATGGTTTGAAGATGGAACTTTAAATGCATCTGCAAATTGTGTTGATAGACATTTAAAGGATAAAAAAGATAAAACAGCTATTATTTGGGTAGGAGATGATCCTAAGGATACTCAAAAAATTTCATATAAACAACTTCATCAAAAAATTTCAAAAGCAGCAAATGGTCTTAAAAAACTTGGAATACAAAAAGGCGATAGAGTAACAATATACTTAACGATGATACCGGAGCTAGCTATTTTGATGTTAGCCTGTGCAAGAATTGGTGCAATTCATTCTATTATATTTGGTGGATTTTCAGCAGAATCTATTTCTGGAAGAGTAAATGATTGTAAATCAGAATATATTATCACTGCTGATGAAGGTGTAAGAGGGGGGAAAACAATTCCTTTAAAAGCAACAACTGATGAAGCATTAAGTAATTGCCCGGATGTTAAAAAATGTATTGTTGTTAAAAGAACAGGTAACTATGTTTATTGGGATAATGACAGAGATGTTTGGTATCACGATTTAATTAAAGATGTTCCAAGCCATTGCGAACCTGAAGAAATGAATGCTGAAGATCCTTTATTTATTCTTTACACTTCTGGTTCTACTGGTAAGCCAAAAGGTGTTTTACATACAACAGGTGGATACATGGTTTATGCATCCATGACACATCAATATATATTCAATTATAAGCCTAAAGATATTTATTGGTGTACAGCTGATATTGGATGGGTCACTGGACATAGTTATATTATTTACGGACCTTTATCTAATGGAGCAACAACTATAATGTTTGAAGGAGTGCCTAATTACCCTGACAGTTCTAGATGGTGGCAAATTGTTGATAAATTTAAGGTAAATACTTTTTATACTGCACCAACAGCAATTAGAGCT
>VMHT01118772.1_pt1 | contig 14185 bp, 12 predicted proteins | sample 4693611 | NCBI WGS metagenome assembly VMHT01 (sample SAMN12280063, study PRJNA550983) | marine metagenome | isolation source: seawater sampled from same location over 5 years 0.02-0.2 micron viral filtrate | place: USA: collected off the coast of southern California halfway between the port... ... | reverse complement strand
TTTACGCATCTGTTCCATTTTATAAATGTATGTATTTATTTTTTTAAATTAATTGTAACATTTTCTACAAACGGGCATATACATTTCTGTTGATCCTATTTCAATTAAATTATCTGTTTTTGTAATTTTTTTAGTGAAACTAGCATATGTTCCATTTTTACAAGACATACACAATGCGTGTAATTTTGTATAGGTGTCACACAATGGTATTAAATTCAAAATTTCACCAAAAGGTCTACGAAGATAATCCCCATCTAAACCACAAATGTGTACTTCTTTCCCTAGATTACACATGCAATTACAAAAATCAACCAAACGATCAAAGAATTGACCCTCATTAATACATATAACGTCTGCTTTTTCTACAACAGAGTCTTCTTTAAGCATGAAAAGTAGATCTTTGGCACATGGAACACAATCAAAAGACATCCCGGAATGTGTCATAACTTTATCAGATTCGTTGTATCTAGTGTCATGTTCATAATTTATTACAATTACAGATTTACCAAGTAATTTATTCATTTTAGCAACATTTATTAACGTCGATGTTTTTCCCGAAAACATACATCCTGTTATCAAATGAATAGACATAATTATCTGTATATGTATGTATATGTATGTATATGTATATTTTATTTTTTTAAATTTGTTCCATATTAATTTTTTTATTTACTCTCAAGTGTTTCTACTCTTGCTTCTAATGATTCTAATCTTGATATTAAATCTGAAGTTTTACTTTTCTCTGCTTGGAGTTGCCTATCTACTTCTTGTAAAGCAGCAGTAGCAACAGTCCAAATAGTATCCTTATTGAGTGTATGAAAATCGTCTATTTTTTTTCCATATAAGTATATTACATCATTAAATGTTTCACCCGTTGTAGTATCAGTATATACGGTGTCTTCTTTATTAAAAATCCTATCCACTTTAATTGTTTTATCATCAATAATTTCTATAACCTTAACACCCTCGATTAAATTATATTTATTATCTCTAAAAGAAAGAAAATCATTCACGATCAATGTATGAGATACGTATGTATCTATTATTGATGTATTTACATTTGTATTTATAATTTTACAAAAAAACATATGACTCGGTAAATACGAATTTTCTAAACGGACAGAATATGGTATAACCTCTGCTACCTCTTGTGCTATAAAACCATATACTTCCTGTGTTCCTTTATTGGGGTCTATATATTTATATTTTTTGGGTTGTAATACGCGAAGCTTATTAAGTGCTTCGTCGTCTTGTATATCCACGACGTCTTTTTTAATTCGTCTATCACTCATAATATACAACCGGGCCGCCCTGATGCCCTCATCTACATATAATCCTATTACGGCGGCGGGGTTGCCTCCCCAGTACGCACCATAAAAGGTGCCGAATTCGTTGGCCATCGACTCGCTCGCATAGAAATATAAATCGCCAGGGGTGGTCGGCCCGGACGAACCAATCCGAAGAGGCCATTCAGTCTGAGCTGTTGGTGAACCTATAGCAATACTCATAAAATTACTAAAGTTTTTAAATCCAGATATGTATTGATTTGTTGTTTTATCTACAAAATCATTTGACCACTCAGTTTCCGTGCCCTCTGCATTTTTTGAAACAAGGGCGTAATTTGTTACACCAGTCTCTGTCTGTACACCTATTTTATCACGGTTTGTGTACAAATTATTAATTTGATCTGATGTTAAAACCCCGTCATACATTCTGAAATATTTTGTTGTTTCAATATTTGAGTCGTAACCTTGAGACCCCGCAATCTGTAATCTTTGAAAAGATTCATACGAGTCGTATGTAATACTGTTACTATATGCATTACCGAGTTTTGTTACTTCATTGTCGTCAATATATAATTTTTCTGTAGTGCCGCCGCTGAATGTTAATACAAAGTGATGGAAATTTGTACTATCCCATTCTCCCACCGGAAAAGGTCTGTAAGACGCCTGACGTAATGTGCCGTTGTGGTACATCTCTAAAAACCAGGCGTCGTCTCCTCTAATAACAATTTGAATATAAGAATCAGTCGCCGCATTTCTAAAAGAAAAATAAGTATGCCAGCTGGCTGTTGGTTCTTCCATTTTTGTATAAAATTCTATAGAGAAATGTCCTGTACCCCCAAGGGCAGGTAGAGGATTGGTGATTTCTAAATAATCAGTGGTCGAAGTTACAAGACCTTCGGATGAAGTAAAAGATGTACCACTGCTCACGCCTCCGACAATTACGGCTATTACATTTCCGCCGTCGTCTATTACATTACCCCCCGACTCGATGTAGTTTCGGAAGTCATAATTAAATAAATTACTATTGGGTAATATAAATTCAGGATCTGAAGAAACAGTAATTATGGGGGCGGGTACTCCCCCCGCGGCGGCGGCGGGCGGTAACCACTCAGTTACCGTACCGTCAGTATTTTTTGAAACAAGTAAATAATTTGTAGCGTCTGCTGGCGTTGCAGTGGGTTCAGCAACACCTCCACTAGAACTTGTAGGTAGCGACCCTCTTGTAACCTCCCCTGTGTCACTGTCGTAGTACAATACTTGATTTGCAGTATTATCTTCACGTATAGTTTTAATATAAGTGCTGTCTGTACTGGTTGGGTTTAATTCTGTACCACTACCATTTATAACCACTGTATTCGCATAATTATTCGTATTCGTATTCGCTAGATAACCTATAGCAACAGAATTGGCGCCTTGCCCGCTAAAGCCCGCTTCGAGTCCTATAGCAACAGAATTGGTGCCTTGATTGGTTCTACCTGCATTTCGTCCAATAGCAACGGCGGATTCCAACTGCCCGATCACACCCGCATAATATCCTATAGCAACAGAATAACGAGCTTGATTGCCGTTTCCCGCGAATAACCCTAGCGCAATTGCATATTTCCTCTGTGTATTTCGTCCTGCGTAGCTTCCTAGCGCAACCGCATAATCCTCCTGACCAATTGCTCCCGCGGATAACCCTAGCGCAACCGCACCCGTTCCAGAACCAACTCCTACGTCCGCCCAACTTACAGAACTACCAGGACCATTACTGGTTAATACTTGACCAGCTGTTCCATAATTAGCACCACCAATACCAATAGCACCTACATTATCAATTCTTATTTTTTCACTTAAACTGCTGCCATTTACTTTTGTTCTAACACCCCAAATACCTCCATTTCCTTCAACAATCGCATCTACACTAACAATATCCTCCCCTGCTGTTGTATTATGAAATATTAATCTATCTGTTCCTCCACTTTGTAATCTTATATCACCTAATACATCTAATGCGTATTGTGGGGTAGTAATACCAATACCAACTCTATTATTTACTGTATCAAGATATATGGGGACTATGCTTGATAAAGAACCAGTCGTTCCTCCTCCAGATTGCGCCCTAGGTTCAAAAATATCATCAGTTGCATTGTAAACAAGAGTATCTCCATCGGCGGGAGTCGTACTAGAAACATCTGATAAATCTGATATTTTAGTAGGTGCATCAGAACTTAATAATTGAAGCGAATGCGATAAAGTTTTGATATTTTCTTGTATAGTTCCGATTACGAAATTATCCATATTCTTATTATGTGTATATTTTATTTTTTTAAATTATAAAACATCTGTAAATTCAAGATTTTGTCCTGTTAGTTCTTCCTTTAAATATTTATAAGCCAAATCCCAAATATTTGCTTCAAAAGCTTCAGACGAATTTTTCATTAATAATTTCGTTTCTATAATTCTTTCTTCTTTTATAACTTGATAAACAAAATAAAATTCGTGTATAGTGTTATCAATAATTTGTTTCGTAGTTTTAAGGTCTCGAATGTTTATATATACATTATCAACTACTGCCACACCTCTCATTATAGGAAAAGAATTTACTGTAAGACCCATTTAAATTATTATAATAATATATTATTTTTTTAAATTAGATAACGTATATTAAAGTTTTGTGAATAAAATCTTAGTAGCATTAATTTGTTACATTACATTACATTACATTACATTACATTACATTACATTACATTACATTACATTACATTACATTACATTACGGCTCCTCCGACTAGTGACCCATAACCTGTTACTTAAAATAATTCTTATAAATATTTTAAAAATAATTTATCCACAATGATATGTACATCCTACAAAGCATGCTATGAATACATTTTCTCCATTATTTAATCTTGATAAATATTCTTCTTCACCTGATAAAATATTACTATTTTCATCTAAAAATCTTGTATCGTATTCATAATTATATATAATATTTCCTGATTCATCTAAATCATATTCATATTGAAATTCATTATTATTTGTGTAAAGAATATTATTGTAATTATTTCCAGAATTATCTTGTAAAACTTCTATTTTTAATTTTTGTTTTATTATTTTTGTTAAAGAAAAATTGCAACCATTTGTAATTTTTGCTACAGTATAATTATGTAATAAATCATCATTTTGCTTTTGTCCATAACCTATTATATTTGATGTTGTTATATAATCACCATTTTCTAAAATACCATTTTTATTACACACCCAAATAGCACCTTCTCCTAAAGAGTTAATAATAAATCTATATTCATTATTATTTTCTTTTGTGAAAGGAAAAATAGTAGAACCAATTCTATAATGTCTTTCTTCTTCTTCTTTTTTATTTATTACACCAAATACTCTTTTATCATTGTTTTTATTTGAAAGTTCAAGTATAGGTAAACTTTCTTCAATACTTGGTTTTAAAGAATTATCTTGATTTATAAATTTACCGTTAGCTGAAACAATTAAACCAATATCCGTTGAATTAAAATTACCAAAACAAATATGAGTTCCTGTAAAAGTTGGAAAATTATACCAACCTCGTGTATCCCAAAAAGTAAGTGCGCGAGTATTAGAATAAACATTTGCTCTATTACTAGTTGACATTAATCCTACTTGTGCATAGCCGATCCGGTCTGCATATCTAAAAAATGTATATGGACATACTTCAGATTCATGTAAATTTATATCTGCATTACCCCTAAAGTATTTACCACCAATATATCTACCAGTTTGAAGTTGTGTTGCTGTAGTTGCATTACCAATAGCCCCAAATTCTATATATCCATTATTATAAGTTAATACATTTCCATTTGAACCAGCTAATCCAGGTATACTAAATAAAGTGTTACTACTGTTACCTAAAGTTATTTCATTAGTTAAATCATTTAATGTTATGATTGAGCCGGCGGAATCAGGTTGATAAGTAATTTCACCCGTGTCAGAATTGTAAAGTAGTTTATTTGAATTAGATGCTGAATTTATAGGTTTTACGTGAAAACCGTTCGAGCTCGCGGGATCTAAATTAGTATTTTGTGCATTTATTACTATATAATTAGTAAGACCGTTAGGATTGAGGAAGCCAGCTGCGGGTCCGATAGCAACTGACCAATCTCCTAAAGCTAGATGTCCCGCATTGTGCCCTATAGCGACGCTGTGAATTCCCTGTTGGTTTTGGCCTGCCGCGGGTCCTACAGCTGTACAGAAAACTCCCTGATCAGTTTGCCCGGCGTAGACCCCCAAAGCTACACCATATTCGTTCTGATTACTTTTCCCAGAAAAAGTTCCAATAGCTGTACATAGAAACTTTTGGTTATTTTTTCCAGCTTCATATCCTATTGCAACAGAACTATTTCCTTGGTTTAAATTACCAGCATCAAAACCTATAGCTACACACTCACCACCCTGACTAGTTTGACCTGCCTTATACCCAATTGCTATTGATTGACTACCAATCTGCGTATTAGATTGAGCGTAGGATCCTATAGCTATGTTCCTCTCCATTTGATTATCATAGCCTGCGCTGTTTCCTATTGCTACTGCTTCGTTGCCTTGGTCATTCAATCGTCCCGCATTTCTCCCTATAGCAATGCAATTGGTACCCTGGTAATCTAAACCAGCTGCGTTTCCAATAGCTATAGAACCTTCTCCTTGATTATCTCTTCCAGCCGCATCTCCAATAGCTACAGTTTGTGATCCTTGGTTATTTTTTCCTGCCTCCACTCCTAAAGCCGTAGCTTTCCAACTTTGATTATTCCATCCAGTATAAGCTCCAATGGCTACAGAATATTCATTTTGATTATAACAGCCACCCTGGTGGCCTATAGCAACAGCCTGTTGTTTTTGCCATGAAAATCCTGAGTAATTTCCGAGTGCTGTAGCGCTATTATGTTGATTGGAATGACCAGCAAAGCGCCCCACTGAAACACTTCCATATTGCTGATCGAATCTTCCAGCAGAATCACCTACAGATACAGCTCCATCAGCTTGGTTGTTGGTCGCCGAATGGGTACCCAGTGCAACTGTATAATTTCCTTGGTTATCGTTTCCCGCGTTGTGCCCGATAGCAACAGCAGAATCACCCTGTGCGTTATATCGCCCTGCGGCTGGGCCTATCGCTATAGCGAAAGAATCTTGATCATTTTCTCCCGCTAAAGTTCCAATTGCAATAGCTTCGATACCTTGTCGTTTATTGGCCGCGGTTTTTCCAATTGCTATAGAACTGTCACCTTGACTCCACCCTCCTGCAGCCCACCCAAGTGCTATTGCATATTGACTTTGTGAGCTTTGTCCGGCAATAGCCCCAATTGCTATACCAAAAAGACTTTGATTTTGCTCGGCCGCGAAATTTCCGATAGCAATTGTCTTCTCATCTTGACCACTATTTCCAGCGTAATGACCAAGTGAAATAGATAGTGTATTATTTACATTATTTCCAGGTAAAGTAGATCTTAAACTGGTTCCAACTATCTCTGTACCTCCGCTGCCACTATCAGGTTGATATGTTATTTCTCCAGTTGCATTATTGTAAAGTAATTTATTCGCATTAGTAGAATATTGAATATTGGTCATCTTGACCGCTGAATTTAGTGTTATACCAGAACTAAGAGTTTTTTCAGATATAGAATCTATAGACAATGTACCATGACAAGTCGTATCGCCATTGGAATTAATTAAGAACGTCCCTGTGGCTCCTGAGGTGCTCGGTTTAATTTCCAGAGCTGTAAAACTACAACCGGCGCTCGTAGTCACAATATTTCTAGAGCCACATTGAAAATTTGTTGCGGATACTTTATCAATACTTATTTCATTTGTCCATAAAGGTGGATCAGTAGTTCCTTTTGAAATTAAAACATACCCATCTGCTCCGGTACTATAAGTTTTAGGATCAGTAACTGGCAAATTTAAAACTTGAAGTGGAGTTTCTATTACTGATGGATCGGTCCAGGTCCAACCATTTCCATTCGGACCCGTTGAAGTTAAGATGTAACCATCTGGACCCACCCCCGCCTGGGTGTGATGAATTTCTGTAGGCATAACCCTGGACATCTTAAATACCCCGCCCGTAGTATCGTATGAAAATATATCATTATTAACTTTACTTAATACCTTTTCAGACATCAGTTAATAATTATATACATTATTTTTATATACTTTTTATACTTTTTATACTTTTTATTCTATTTAAACCTGTTCTGTTATACTATCGCTTGTCATAATTGGTAAAACCTTTACGCAATATATAGCACTAGCAGCAGTGCCTAATTTTAAATCTATTGTACCTGAAGAATTGTAATCAACACTTAATACCGCATCATTTGAATGAACTTCTTGGTCGAGAACCATTGTTAGTACTTGCGTTGTTCCGCATACACTGAAAGAAAACATTGCAACAGATGCATGCGTTCCGTTAGTTAAAGCCGCTACACATTTCCCAGCTGCGAATGTTTTACCCGAGTAGTAGTTTAGTATATCAGCGTGTAAAGGTACAGAAGTAGCTGTTGCCGTGATGGTCTTTGTAGAAGATCTTCCACCCAATGAGGTCAATTCTACTGGAACTATATTACCAATTGTTCTCGCAGAGACTCCGCGTGAAACAACATGTATGTCATCATCACCTAAATTGCGTTTATATACGGGATTTCCGCTTGTATCGGAGGTCTGCTCTACGTCAAAAATTCTATGTGTTGTATTCCCAGAGGAGGCACGATTATCTGTAAATATGATAGAATGATAGTCTGGGTTAGTTGTTCCGTTTCTTTTAGACAAAGCGAATGGTCCGAGGTTTGTTTCTCCAGAAATAGTTAGCGAATTTGAGTTAACCCACTTAGTTCCAATGTAAGTCAATATGTCATTATCACCTACCGAAGTCAGCGTTACATCTCCTAGACCGCTGAGACCTGTCGAAGAGAGATTAGTTGATAATATACCTGTCTCGTTATTATACTGTAAAATCGCGTCATTTACATCAATTGTTATAGCACCTCGAGCACGTGCATCTGTATAATAAAGATTACCACTCTCCGTAATATGATCAGTGTCTGGGGCAACATTTGCCCAGTTTGAACCGTCAAAATAAAGAAATTCATTAAGTACTGGAGTGGTGCCAAAACTTACATTGTTTAATTTTTCTATATTTGCTGCGGCTATTCTAGCGTCTGCTTTTGCATCTGTATAATATAAATTAGTACCTTCAGTAAGATCGGTTGTTGAGAAATTGCTAATATCAGAGACCTTACCAGTTACATCACCAGTTAAGTTACCTGTAAAAGTTCCAGCTGTTACAGCGCCGGTACCAAAGTCGCCCGATGATGCAGTGAGAGCATCTGTCACGTCTAAGGTGGAAGATAACGTTACTGCGTCAGTAACCTCAAGAGTACCTCCAATGAAAGCATCTCCTGTTACATATAAAGACACTCCGGTTCCCGCCGTTTTAGTCAAGGTTAAAGACTCAGCACCAAGAATACCTCGAACGGAAGCATTTGCTTCTACAACTAAACCCGTTCCAGTTGCTTTGCTTAAAGTTAATGTATCAGAAATACTAGCGGTGGTGCTTACAGTAAGAACATTTACCGTAGCTTCTCCAGTTGCATCGAGATCAGCAATGTATACATCTTTTGCTTCTAAATCTTTGAGAGGCCCATCCACCGCCGCTGTACGCCACCTGTCGGAAGTGAAGTTGTATAAAAACTGAGTGTGTTCATTTCCAGAATACACGTGTATACCAGCAGTCGTAGCCGCTCCTCCAGTTGTATCACCATTGGAATCTTTAACTGCATTAATTCCTAATAAATTTTCGGAAGTTATATGCTCAGCAGTGTCTAAAATAGTCTTATTACCCTCTACAATTAAACTGCCACGAATGTATACTGTACCCTCCATCCCGGTATCCGGATTTGAGTCATCTTCCCTATAAGGGTCTAATATGAGTCTATGATTATCAGAAGTATCCTTTTCGGCGTAAATAGCTGCTCTAGTTGCTGTACCAGTCCCAGTACCTTCTCTGATGAGTATCTTGCCACCAATACCTATGTCACCATCAACATCAGCGGAACTTGTACTCGTAGCTCCTTCAGTTCTAATGTTACTCATTGTAACACGGCCCGAACTACTAAGATCAGATGGGGCACCGGAACCTGTGGGTTCTGATGAAATATACATTACAGTTTTTGGAGCATTTGTTGAGTTGTCATCGACTGTAAATCTAAAAGCATCATACGTACCCTTTACTAATTCAAATTTGGTTTCTCCAATACAAGATATAGTTTTTGTTGTAGGCATTTGTATTATATTTAATTAATATTTTTTTTAAAATTATTTAAACCGTATCTCGTTTAGTTATATTTAAAATTTTTATTTCTAATGAAACATCACTCGAACTGTCACCAATAACACTTAAAATTCCAGTTTCCGAAGCAAAACTTAATTCAGAATATCCAATATTTTTCTCTATGAGAACGGTATAGAAAAAATTATCAAATATTTTTGTCATTAGATAAACACCTACACTCCCTGTTTGACCCGTTGATTCAATTATACTTATAGAAAAAATACCTACTTGTAAATCTTCGCTATCTATAAGTTCGGAAAGAAGGATATTTTCAGTTACACCTGAAGAAATAGTTTGAGTAAATAAAAGATTACCAACCGATTTAGATATTATTTCATTCACTGTTATTTTCCCTGTACCGATATCTAAATCTTTATTACCGGTTTTCCATTTGTCATTAGTACCATCATATAAAAAATTAGCTAATGTATTATCTTCATCTTTTATTTCGATTCCAGAAGAACCCTGTGTTGAACCTTTTATACTTACGATAGAATCATCTATTTTTACAACATTTGAATTGATAAGTGTTTGTGTTCCATCAACTATAAGATTACCTTTGATTCTAACTACCCCTGCGTTATCATTTATAGGAGAAGGATCTATAATTAATTCCTGCGGCCCTTTTATTATTCCAGATACATTCAAATTTGTAAAATGTCCACTTCCATCAGAACTTAATATTTCTTTACTATCAGGATCATAATACAAGGGTTTAATGTTTTCATCTAGTAAATTATTCTCAGGCTTTTCAGACAAGCTTGATATATAAAGTCCAGGATTATCAGCTGTCATTGGACTACTAGATGCATTTATTATTATACTATTAGTTGAATTAGTTATATTATTAACATTTTTTAAAGCATTAATAATTATGTTATTATTATCAGAGAATAACAATTGAGTTTTAGTAGGAACTGTTAGAGGCTTTATTTCAATTGGTTCCGTTTTTTCGTCTATAATAATTTCTTCGCTTGAATATCTTTCTTCAACAACTGATAAACTATTATCTTCGCTTATACCAAACTTAACACTTGATACACTTGCATCTGAATTTGCTTTTACAATATGTAACGAATTTTGTGATACATATATTTTTTTAACTGAATTTGTTAGAGAACCTATACTTAATGTATTTGGTTCTTCGGGTATTATATCACCACTATCATTTACAGACCACCTACCATTTAGATCTTTTAGATGAGATAATTTTCTTGGAATCATGTCATTTAAATTATGTAAATTACTAAATATCAAATTAATATTTTCACGGATCGTTCCAATTATGAAATCATTCATTTATAATATATAAAATATTAATTTGTCGCATTTAACACTTCAAAAAAAATTAATTTTCTATTTGTAAACTGAATAATTCAAGAAGTTTATCGTAAATTTGATTTACACATCTGTATTTTTCTGAGGTGTCTATAAGTTTAACTTCATTCAATTTCATAAAGAAGTAATTTTTTCCAAAATAATTCAACCAATTAATATCCGCTTGTGTAAGTGTGTATTCTAAGTCCCACGTTAAATTATGTCCGCAGGAAACACATACTTCATAAATGTCAATATTATAACTGTCGTAGTAATTTATTTCAGTTATAATAATGTCGATATCATTAATCATTTTAGAATTTACCGAAAGACAGTCAAGTTTATTACAAAGGTCGTCCATAGCAATTTACACAAATTCACTCGTAAATTTACTTAAATTAATTATTTTTTTGTAATTTTTAAGGCAACGCTCCATCATAATCAAATGACTCAGGCTCTCTGCGATTATAAATTTTAATAGCATAATCTGTTCTGCAATTGTCAGGCATCGCCTGATTAGAAGCCTTGAAAGTCTTTTTATACAACTGAACGTCAGCGCCACGCAAAGGAAGAGCCTCCAGTTGAAGACGTTCAAATTCCTTTAGAGCCCACTCGGAAAGTTCATCAGATGGTCTACGGTCTTCACGGGACATTCCCATTTGTAAAGTGATGTATCTATAATAACTTCCAAACTGTTTAGCAACAGCTCCGTGCTCGGCTGCCTTTTCATCGGCGTTGTAGAATTTCTTAAGACTCTGAATGAATGAAGTAATAAGACCAACACCACCTGCTGCGAATAAAACAGCATCTTTTGCACCGATGTCATCAATGCTACCAGCTACTAAACTCGCAGCTGATGCAATAGTTGTAGCTACTATACTGTAAAGAGTTAAATTGTTAGACACGCCTCTCCAATAACCCGATGAATTACCATGCATATATCTTAGGCCTGCAGCCTTCTCACCCCACGAAGCTAATAGATTTTCATAATCATCATTCCACGACGCCGCATTAACCTGTTTCTTTATAGCAGATGCCTTTATCTGAGCAACCGCAAACTCTTCCTCGTGATTCGCCATAACTTACAATTACATTTACAAATTATTTATTTTTTTAAAATTTAAACACAATACACATTAAGTAGAAAATGCTTCGGAGTATTTTCTTTTAACACCTCGTTGGTAATTTTTAATATCTATGATGTAAGCAGACGTCATTTACAATAAAATGTTATATTTTTTTATACTGCATTTATATTGTAATGTAATGTATGTCATTTAAAAATCTAGGTAAATTAATTGGTCACATTCTAAGGCACATTGAAGTATTATTGTGTCTTAGAAAAACTCCGTACAAAACACATACTTTTCCGAAGAAAAACGCTAGATTTGAGTATTATTACAATAAGGAGAAATTCAAACAAATGTGTGCTTAAATAAATCTAAACAAAAACAAAATAAAACCTAATAATGTGAAGTAAATTTTAGTATATTGTGTAGCAAACGCAGCTAATAAGAATGTACCCGAAATTATAATGTCAAAAGCCCGAGACAATTCCTTAGAAATTACCAATTCATCTAGATCAAGATCTATCACAGAAATTGGATCACAGTCCATGAAATCTTATAAATCGCACCTTTAAGTTTTTACCAGGGCGTCCATCAATTGTATGTATATTCCTTCTGGAATTTTTTCAGAATTTTCAAAAAGAATTTCTTGTACATTATTTAGTTTTTTTTCGTTAATAGCGATTTCACTCAAAGATCTTTCCATTAACTCTAGATGTTTTTCATAAATTATATTTAGTTCAGCTTTAAGTTTTTCAATTTCAATCTTAGCTCTTAGATATTTCCTGAGTAGTATTTCTTTATTATCTGTAAGTGACTGTGTATATTCACCGCGTCTTAATTTAGGAGGAGAATTAATGTCTCTAATTTCTCTTTCGGGACTCATTGGCTCCTGAACAATTGTGTCGAAGTGATTATTTGCCATAATTGAAATCATTTGTACTTACATTTTTATTTCCCTAAGGAAAATGCAAATTAATTTCATTTTTTAATTTTACTTATCGGTTCAAAAAAATCTGGGCGATTAATAAAGTCTTCTTGTTCAAAATAAATATTTTCATAAAAGTTATTATGAAATTTATTTTCGGATATTTTATTGTATTCGTCTGAAATATTTTCAGCTTGTTTTCTCATGTTTTCCCAAAACTGCCTAACTTGCTTGCGTTCGGCATAAGTGTGTGCGATTTTGAAAAAAGGCATGAAAAATTACGTCTTTTTTTATTTCCCGAAGGAAACAAAATTTACATTTTTTCTTCAGTTTCTTTTGGTTCATCTTTAATTTGAGAACTGCATGTGTAGATGCGATTTAGTTGTCTTGCCATGTGACGACAAGGGCACATACATTCATGATCATCTTGATTTTTAGGAATACGGTCATCCACGTAAGGAATGTAGATACAAACAGGTTTACCAATTTGATGCCTTCCGCAACACATACAATCCGCTTGAAGTTGAAACTTTTCAAAAATTGTATTCCCCGGAATATTATTTACATTGTTCTTTAGATTGTTATTTTCAATGTAAGGTTCTTCGTAATCGATCTTCGCGGGAGCAGAGAAAGCACTGTTACGCATCTTGTAAATAATATTTCTTCGGAAAATTAAAATTTTTCTCGCACTGGGTTCTCTTTTTCCCGAAGGAAAAAAATTTTATTTAATAGATGTAATCAATAGCCTTGACACCTTCACATTTGTGATAATCGAAGCAAATAGTTTTTCCTTTGAGTGCAAAACGATTACACAACAAACACCTTCTTTTTACATTTGGAAAAGCTTTTGCAACTTCATTTTTATGGTTTATCCAGTCACAAACATCTTCATTGTTAAAAAAACCGTTATTCAAAAACTCATCGATAGACCACCATTCCATTATTCCCCGATTGTATACAAGAAAACACAACTTTTTGTTTACTCTCTTAGTTTCAGGAAAACCATCTTTATAAACTAATTCTTCAGAGACTTTTTTCTCAGTGTAATTCTCAGTGTAACGAATAGGTGCGCGCGCGGGAAAAGACTGTGAACGAGTGAGCATGTTTGTTACATAGTCTTTTCATTTTAAAGGCTAGAATGTATTTTTTTTTGTAAAAATTATCCTGAAGAATATCTTCTTGTAGCGGATGTCATTTCTTCAGTCAAACCAATTTTAATAACAGTTGTACCCTTTCT
>VMHT01092993.1_pt1 | contig 14185 bp, 10 predicted proteins | sample 4693611 | NCBI WGS metagenome assembly VMHT01 (sample SAMN12280063, study PRJNA550983) | marine metagenome | isolation source: seawater sampled from same location over 5 years 0.02-0.2 micron viral filtrate | place: USA: collected off the coast of southern California halfway between the port... ... | reverse complement strand
CCATGACCTACTGTTGCATTACTTCCTGTGCCTGTGTAAGTTGATATTGAAAAACCTGCTGTTGTATTAGCAGAAGTGTAAGTAGTATTTATAGAACCATCTGTGTTTGATGAACCTTGACCAGTTCCTGCTTTCCAGTTCCATGATGCATGAGTATCTGAATTTCCATTTATATCTGAATCACTACCTATTGTAAAACCATCTGAATCAAAAGATGACAAGTAATTTGCTGGACTTGCTTCTGCTTCATCATTGTTAGAGTTAAGTTCTTTACTAGCACCTCTTACTGCATCAAATAAAAAATGATTTGCAGATGAGTTTCGTTTTTTTAACCATAACCAATCTGGTTGAAAACCTACACCAGTTATAGATTGTGTTCCACCATTACCTGTGTAAAGTTTAGTATTAAAATAATCTGTAGATTTATTAATTGTTGTGTATGCCATTATAAATTTAATCCTTTTGTTGATAAAGCAGTATAGCCTGTTGGTACATCATATTCAAATATTCCATTTCCACTTGCGTTAGCTCCTGCACTAGATACTGCTGTTGTTCCGAAGTAGCCATTGCCGAAGTTAACTTCATAAGTATTAGTACCAGATGAATTTCTATCTCCTAATGCAAGATGCCAAAAATCTGGATTTGCAGACATAGAAGCACCACCTGTTCCTGTTGCACCAGATGTAGGAACAGATGAATTTCCCCATGTTCCATTAACACCAAAATATGCAAATTGATTATCTAAATCTGCAGCAATCATAATAATATCTCCAACAGCATAAGTACCATAATTAGCAACTGTACTTGTACTATCTTTATAAACATTACCATCATATTCATAACAAAAACTAGGATATGCTGAACTTAATTGATTTGCATGAACATTTTGTCTTGCAGTTTCTCTAGCATTACTAGATGATACAAAATTTATATTTCCATAAGTTGTAGTTCCTGCTGAAAATTTAATTTCAAAATAATATTTACCACTTGATGCACCTAAATTACTTGAACCACCAAATTGTCCACCTGATGATGTAACAACTTTTGTATTACCATTACTAAATGTTGGTGCATTACTTGTTGGTACATTTAAAGGATCAAGTGTAGCAAAAACATTGCTTGGTGAAGATTCTGTTTTTGTAAGTGTACCTGCACCTAAAGTGAAATCATTACTATTAGATGATTGGTCTGTAATTGTATTTCCATCTTTTAAAATTGTATAACCAGTATTACCAACAGTAAAACTAGGAGAAGTATTTATTTTCCATTCTCCAGTTGTGCTATCTGTTGAACCAAAAACTGTAGGTGCTAAAGCTGTTCCATCACATTTATGATAATGTGACATTGAGCCATCAAAAGAAGATGACCCATTTTCAGCAGAACCTACTGTATGATAATTTGAACCAGATGCTATAAGTAATTGACAAGTCTCATTTTGACCCCAATAATCTGTAGTACCCATACTTGTTTCTTGAACACCATTTACATAAATTTTTATTCTATCTGTTGAAGTTCCTTGTGTTGTATCAATTGCTAAAACTATATGATACCAAGCATTAGTATCTCTAAATACTCTGTTTGTTCTAATTTGCGTAGATTGAGAACCACTTGCGACACCATAAACTTCAATTAAATCTCCTTCAGTAAATCTCAAATAAGCATAATTACTTCCATCTGCAAAGTTCATGTGTATTCTTTGGTCTGTACCTAATTTAGACCTTTTTACCCATACAGAAATAGTACCTATTTTATCGTTAGTTGGTGTACCATTAGTTCGTTTTAGATATGTACTAGCCATGATTAATTAAATTGTCCTCCACCTGTTGCACCGAAGCTAGAAGTGAAACTAAAGTTTCTATCTGCTGTTTGACTTTCGGCATCTGTAATCCTTATTGTAAAGTTATATGTTGTAGGTGTTGTTGAAGCACCACCAAAGTCTGTAGTTGTTATCACACCTGTAGAAGAATTTAAAGTACAATTTGCTGTAGTCAATACAGAAGTTGTTTCACTAAAAGTAATTGCACTATCTGAACTACCTGCAATCGTTGCTACAGTTCCAGAGAAGTTTCCTGCAATAGTTCCTAGTGAACCTGCTGCTGTTGAAAATGTAGGTGCAGTAGATGCAGTTAAAATATTATTTGTACTTCTTCCTGCGTTTCCATCTGGGTTTTCTATTCTTACATAGTAGTTACCAGAAGCTAAAGTTACATTAACTGAAAGTGTAGTTGCATTTGTAAATGCTACTGTGTTAGCTAAAGTTACTGAACCATCTGTTTTAATAAATTCTACTATTGGTATTGATACAAAATTAGTACCTGTAATTGAAATCGTTGTAGCTGTTGCAGGTGCAATAGTTTGAGATACATCTGCTACTGTTGGTACTACTGGTTGAGGTACTTCTGCAAAAGATAAATTACCAGAACCATCTGTTTTTAAATAATAACCATTAGTAATACTTTGAGGTAAAGTTAAAGTATAAGATTGACCAGCTGAATGTGGTGGTGATTTAATTTTAACACCATGAGAATTTTGTGAACAGTTTAATTGTATAGCAGCATCTGTTGATGAACCATCACCTTTAACTGTTAATGTTGGAGAAGGAAGTCTATCAATATTTAGAGTTCCGCTTGTAATATTTGATGCACTAATATTTGCAATATCAAAAGTACCATAACCAATTATGTCTATACTATCTCCTACTGCAGCACCAGCAGCTAATACAATAGATGTTCCACTTGTTACAGTAACATCAACACCATTAACTAATTTTACACCATTTTGATAAATGTCTACATAACCAGCATCGTATGCCAAAGTCTCGCCATTATTATCTGTGCCTGTAAATGTAGTTTGACCAGCAGTTGCTGTGTAATAAAATCTTGCCGCAGTTGCATTAATGGAACTCCCAGCATTTATCCACCCAGTTGCAGAGTAAACTTTAAGCTGTCCAGCAACAGTATCAAAATATAAATCTCCAATATCTAATGCACTTCCATCTGGATCTGCAGTTGGAGCAGATGATTGTGGTCCAAGATAAATATTTGCAAAAGCGTTTATGTCTGCAAGGTTTGTTGCAGCAGTATTAATCGAAGCTATATTTGTAGCAACTGAATTTATATTTGTATTAGCACCAGCTACTGTATTAATATTTGTAGAATTAGAATTAACCGCATTAATATTTGTTTCGTTTCCAGCTACAGCAGTTACATTGGAACTTATTCCTGCTACTGAAGTTACATTTGCAGATATACCTGCTACTGTATTAATGTTTGTATTGTTTCCTGCTACTGTATTAACATTAGCAATAGATCCTGCAACAGTTCCTATTGTGTTTGATCCAGATAGATCTGCAGCAACAGTATTAACATTTGCTTGATCTGAAGTTGATAATTGTATTTGTCTCCATTGAGTGTTAGTCAAGTCATAAACTTTCATAACATCATCAGTAGTATTAAAGTATAATGCTCCGTCTGTTAATGCGTCTCCATCATTATCAACAGTTGGATCACTAGCTTTAGCACCTAAAAATTTATCATCAAAATTATCTAAAGCAGCTTCTGCAGCAGCTTGAGCTGTTTGTGCGGCAGTAGCAGAAGTCGCAGCATTTGTAGCAGATGTTGATGCGTTGGTAGCTGAAGTCGATGCTTCACCTGCTTTTGTTGTAGCTGTTGTTGCCGAGGTTGCAGCATTAGTTTCTGAAGTAGCTGCAGCTGTAGCTGATGCGGCAGCATTAGTAGCACTTGTTGTTGCACTAGCTGCGTCTACTAATAGATCCCATTTAGCACTATCTGTATTTGTAGTTAGTGGTTGAGATCCAGAAGATGTATGACCAGTGTTACATAAAAAAATATTATTTGTTGATGTGTCTTTAACTATATCTCTTGCAGCATAAGTAGTTGATGCTGACCAGTTGCCTTTGAAAGTTCCTAGTTCTTGAGATACAACAAGTTCACCATTGTCATCAAAACCAAAAATCTTTCCAGCTCTATCAGTTGCGCCAACAGCAAACTCTGTGTTGTTCATTGTGTTGGTTCTTGATAACTTGATCGATCTATCAACTTCTTCTTGAAGTTGTTGGATTGACATCATTGAACGATCCAATCCCTCTTCATGTGATTCCGCAGGGAAAGGATCATTAGCAATATAATCTATTGCTTGTGTTTGCGGAACAGCTCTTCTAATTACTACAGTTTCAGTTGAAGTTGGAATATTGCCAGTTGTGAATACTATAGTTCCACCATTAGCATTTCCTGCACCTGTTACTGTATAATGAGTCGTTAAAGTTTTTACTGTTTCAGTAGCTGTCGCATCCCTTATGATAACCTGTAAATCAGAGTCAGCAAAGATTTTAAAAGTATAGTTAAAGGTATCTAGTGTACCATTTCCAGAGTAGGAGTTCTTTACTGTAGTAGATGATATTGTCATATTTAATTCTCTATATTAAATTCTTTTATTGTTGTCTACATTATTTAGATGTACTTGGCAAATCAGATTCATCTATCATATATTGTAAAATATTTGTAAAACCTATCATATTTTGATACATCATAATAGATTTCCACTTATAAGCATCTCTTTTACTAAAATCATATTCATCATCTATTATAGCTTTACCAGTAGATCTAATAGCACCTACTATTTTTTCACCTAAAGCATAAGTAGGATTACCTGTTATTAAGTTTGTTTCTAATCCAGAGCTTCTATAATTAAATTGAGGATTATTTCCAGTAATGTATAAACCTGTATCTAAAATTGCAGGTATTAAAGTAGAAAATGTGCTTCTTTGAAAAGCAGCTTTTCCTATAGATTCTATACTTAAATTTTCTTCTAAATATTTTTCTTTCTCATCTTTACTTTTTCCTATTGCTCTTATGTGTTGTTGAGCTACCCACACTAATGAAGCTATAATACTAGATGAAGCTATAGAACTAAAAAAAGTAAAATCTCTCATGTGTAAACCATGTTGTAATTGTTTAGAATAAGCTGTTAATATAAAATTTCTAAATTGTAACACTACTTTAGCAAGTGGAGATTTTTCTCCATTACCTATTGCTACCATTTCTCCATAATTATTTTCTTGAATAACCCTTCTTAAATGCCTGTTCATATATAATGACATTTTATTTACTAAATCTTGATCATCCCATTGATCAACATTTAATCTTCTAATTTTTCTTCCAGTTAAACCACCTTCAATAAATGTAGATTTTTCTCTAATATTTTTAAATACTGATTCAAGTTCATCTTCACTAAATCCAATATTTTTATATCTTTTTATATCAGATGGTTTTAATTTTGATTTACTTGTGGCAAATCTTGCAAGTTTATCAAAGGAAGTAATTGTAGCTAATCTTCTTGATAAAGTATCTACAGCATGAAAGCCAGAAAAATCAGATGTTATTCTTGTAGCAACATCTAAAGTTTTTTCTATTTTTCCAACTTGAGTTGTCATTCCAGCAAAGTCATCTGTTCTATTAAGAACACTATCTGTTAATCTGTTTGATCCTGTGCCAGAAACTAATGTTTCTATTTCATCTAAAAATTCATTTGACAATTTTCCATCTTTAGCTCTTGATACAATATTTTTAAATTCTGGAATATATTTTATAAATGATCTAATACCTGCAGTACCAATAATATTTCCCATTTCTGGAATTTGAGCAAAACCTACTTGGTTAAATACATTAGCATAATTATATTTTCTTACATTTCTTAAAGCTATAGAAGTTGCACTATTAATATCTCTTTCAACAGGTGTTCCAATTAATTGTTTATAAAGTATATCTAAAGTATCTAATTCATACTTTTGTTTTGCTTGACTTAATTTATTTGAATATTTTTTTGCAACTTCAGGAATAGTATATCCTTCTTTTATATAATCATATATTTTTTCAAAATCTTTTTTAGATTTTATACCAGTTCTAGCAAGAGCTATATGACCTGACATTTGATTTATATAAGCACCAACAACACCCTCTGTATTATTATCTAACATATCAGTAAGTTTAATAGTTTTACCATTAATAATTTCTTCATGTGTTTCATCAAATGATGCTCTTCTTTTTAATCTAGAAGGTACTGAAGGTTTTGTGGGTTTTAATAAAACTTTAATTAAATCTTCTATTTCATTAGGTTTTAATTTTGTATAATCTCCGATTAAACCTCTTAATTCTGATTCGTCTGTAGTTTTTAAAACTCTATCAACAGAAAAACCATCACCAAATTTTGATTGATTAATCATTCTCCAAATATGACCAGCAAGTTTTGTGCCATCTGCATCAGATAAATTATCTGATCCTTTAACTAAAGAGTTTTTTAAAAAATTAATTACTTTATCATAACCAATGTTATCTTGAACTTCCTGCATTCTTCCTATTGACCAATGTCTAGGAAAATAATTTGGATTATCTAAAATATCTGCAGCTCCCTCAACTCCATCTTTTTTTAAATCATCGAGCATACCTTTAAATAATTTTTTTGTAGCATTAACACCCTTGTTTACAGAAACAATATCAACAACTTCACCTCTCGTTGCTCGAGAAACTAAAGTAGAAAATTCCATTCTATCTGTAAAATTATAACTTTTTAATTTAGTTGATTTACCAATTTCTTTTAAATATTCTGCAAATGCTGGTTCATATTCTTTATAAAAAGATGTTAGTCTTGTTCCAGAATAATTATGTTTATTTATATCTGCTGTTAATATTGATCTTGAATAATCTTTGTTACCAACAGAATCTTCTGCTAATTTTTCAGAAGCCGATCTCATTCTTGGGTTATGTGATTTTCTTAACAAAAATGATTTATCTATTCTTAATTTACCAGCAACTTCTGGAGTTGTGTCTATTCTATCAAAAAAATTACTTAATAATTCATTTGCATCTACACCTTTCTTAACATCTTCTGCAATTTTTTTTGTAGGTAACATAACTTCATTTTTAGAATACAAGTTATCAATTTCATCAACACTTTGATTTATATTAGGGTATTTATCTGTAGAAAAATATTTTTCTCCTTTTTCTGTAATTTTAAATCCATCTTCTTTTAATTTTCTTTTTTCCATTGCCTTACCTAATTCTTTTGATTTAGCATCAAATCTATTTAAGTCTGGATGTTTTGGTCCAATAAATCTAGTTAATCCAGATGTGATTGCGCCACCCATTAATGCAGCATAACCTATTTCATCTATGTCTCTTGTAGGGTCATTCATTACAACAGGAGCTGTTATTCCTGCAGCTTGACCAGCTCCAACAAGACCACCTCTAATATATTTAGAAATTCTTGATGCTTTTTTTGCATATATAAATGGTCTAGCAAGACCAAAGGTTACAGCATCTGCAGCTAAAGCTGCTGGATCTAATATTGCTGCACCTACTCTTAAAGCTGTACCAGTAAATCCTAATGTAGATAATTTTTTATTTGCTTCTTGAGCATCTAATATTCTTTGTCTAATTTGAAATGCTTGTGCTTTAGAACTTGCATTAGAAAATTCATCCCAATATTTAATATCTATATCTTTTGATAATTCATCAAATAATTTATCATCAATTCTAAAATCATAATTAGGTTCTAATTCTTCTTGTGAAGCTGATTTTAATATAGATGGTAATATTTGTTCTTGTTGAATAGCTAAACTTATACCTTCACCTAAAGATATTTTTTCTTTTTCATTTTCTTCTTGAAGAATTTTTTGATCTTCTATACTTAAATAATCTGTATCTAAAAGCAGATTAAGATTAGTTCCTTCTGCCATATTAAGATCCTTCTACTATAAGTAAGTCGCTAGTAGTTTGTTCTTTATTTATTTGTTTTTCGTCTTGAGATCCTATTACAGATAATTTTTCTTTTTCTTCTTGTTCTGTTTTAGCTCCTTTAACTATATTAATTAAATCTTTTTGATAAAAAAGAAGAGGTTGACCATCATCCCCATAAACAGTAGATAAGTCTACTTCTCTTCTTATTTCAAATAAACCACCACCAATATGTCTCATGTAATAATCATTTGGATCTTCATTAGTTAATCTTTTACTTATAATATATTCTTTGACAGGTTTTACCTGATCTAATCCACCAATGTTTTTAAAAGGTTCAATATCTCTTTTAAAATAAGCATGATCATCTATTTCAATTATAGAAGATTCTATATCTTCTAGCACTTGAGTTTCTGCTGGACCATCATCAATCCCACTTGCAATATACATATTATATAATTTACTTGCATAAGATTTTACTTCGCCAAGATTTGTAACTTTTGTTTCTTTAAATTTAGTTTCTAATTTATCTAAAGTTCTATTTCTTCTTTTAGTTGCTCCTCTAATTAACTCTTGATCATAATTCATTTCAAAATCTTTTGCTCTAGTGATAGCTTGATAATTATCAAGACCTAATATTTTTTTTAATACTATTACATTTTTAAAAAATCTTTCCTGTTCTGTAGTTGTATAATTATTTAATCTTCCAGTTCTATCTGCTATTTCTGCAGATTTAACTGCTAATTTTAATTGATCTGGTATATCTGCGTTAGAATCAAATGTAGTTGTTGATCCTGTATTATATGCAGATTCAAATAAATCTTTATAAGTAGGAGATAGTATTCCTGTTTTAGAATATACTTGATCTACATAAGCAAATGTTTCTTCTTTACTTAATTTATTTTTTGATGCGTTTGCAAATAAAGCATTATCTGTAGATTGTAATACTTTTTTTTCTGTAGTATTTTTTAAGTCTGCACCAATTAAAGTATTTTTTCCTTCAATAATATTAGATACATGAAAATTTGTTTCATTATATTCAACAGATTCTTTTTGAATTTTAATAATTGTAGATTGAACTGTTTCTGAATCTATATTTTTAGATTTTTTTAATAGCTCTGTAGCTGCAGTATAATTTTTATTTGCTACTGCCTTATCTATTTCAAGTAGTTCAGCATCACCTTTAATTTTTATTATTGTTTCATCTAACCATGCTTTACCTTTGTTGTGCATATTTTCATATTCAGCAGCAAGTTCAATTCTTTCTTGTAATTTTTTCTGTTTTAATTCTTCATTAGTTTCTAAATTATATTCATTAGCTAATATATTTTGACCATTTTCATAAGTAACTTCACTTTCTTTTTCAAAAGCATCAAAAGAATTTTCTTTGATTTTGTAAATATTTTCTGATTGATCAAGATCTAATAAATTTTCTAATCTTTTTTTTATTCTTTTATTTTTAATTTGAGATAATTGTTGTTTTCTGTATTCACCAAACTCTTGATTATATCCATTTACAGAAGAAAACTCATCTGAATTATTTTTATATTTTTCCATAACTTTGTCTGATTCAGATTTCATTTCATAATATTTTTTTCTTGCTTCTAACTTTTCAGTATTATCTCTTTGTTTAATATAATAATCGTCAATAGCTTTAGCTGCAGGAAGCAAAGCAGAGGCAGTTGTAGCTGTAGGAGATATTCTAATATTAGATCTAACCGATGGAGCTTCAGTTGTCATTTCTCTTCTAGATGTGAATGTAGGAATCTTTGGCATTAACTACCACCCCCATAACTTGATAAAAGACTTTGACCAGCTTGTGAATAGTAACCAAGCTCTGCAGCTCTAGCTTCATTTCTTGCTACAACACCTTGCATTCTTGCAAAGTTAGCTTGTTCAAAAGCTCTTGCTTTACCTATTTTTGCATTATATTCAATTATACCCTTTTCTAATTCAGCTTGTTTAGCATTGTTTCTTAATATTCTTAAACCAGAACCAGAAAGTTCTGCTCCAGATTTTAATACTGCAGTTTTAGTTTCACCTTGAAGTTTAATAAACTCTTGATCAAATCTAGCTATATCTAAATTTTTTTTATCTTCTATTATTTGTGCTTCTTGTTCAGCAACTTTGGCATTTCTATTTTGTACAGCTTGATTATATTTACCTGCTGCGGATGCTTGTTTTGCTGCTGCTACTGATACTGCTGCTGATACCCAACTCATTAGAATAACCTCGCATACATATATTGATCAGAACCATCAAAACCAAATTTCTTCATTAAACCTTCTTCCTCTAATCCTAACCATTTAGCAAATTTTAAACCTGTTGTATAGTTAGCTCTTACAGCAGTTTGAACTCTATTGATATTATTTTCTTTAGCAATTCGTGCAAAATCTTTTCTGATAGCTTTAGCGACTAGCAAAGGATGATCTAAAACATCTTTAGTAGCTAGTACCCAACCTTCTGCAACACCATTCCAAAGCATCTTCATACCTGCAGCAAAGATAGGTTTGCCATTAATCATACCTGTAAATGCTAAATTATTTTGTTCTAGGTTATCTGGGTTTCCATTAAACTCCATATCTTTATCCATTAGTAAATGATTCATTTGTTGGTTCATAATATATCTTCCATGTTCACCTTTGTATTTAACTATATTTAATATTCTATCCATCGTTTGTTTGAAGTTTAGGATATAAAGATAGGATCGTCAAAGGTAAAGGTTGAGTTTGTCTTACAAATATAAAACCATCTGTTTCATAGTTGCCTCTAAATTCTATATCTTTATCTCCAGTAAATACATTAATACCACTATTCATTGCATTAGCTGAAGATCTAAAAGGTATTCTTTCCATATTGTTAAGATCTGGTCCAACTTCAACACCAATACTTTCATAAAGTCTAGCAGTGATTTCATATATTCTTTTTGTTTTAGATTGTGATGTACCATTCTGCGCACCAGCATCTATTCTCATTGTTTGTAATAATGATGTATAACCTAATCCAACTTTAACTTTACTTGCAGATCTTTCTAAAGTTATTGATCCAGAGCTAACTGTTTTATCTGGATGAGTTGCGCCATCTGCTAATACTGAAACTGTTTGACCTTCAAGATGAGCAAGACCAGATATAGTTGTAACTGCAGATCCGTCATAAGATAATTGTGAATCTAAAAAATTAAAAGATGTATCATCACTCTCATCAAAATCATATTGATGAATAAATTCTACATATCTTTTTGTTGCACCATTAATAGTTCTTTTGATAATTACCCATGATTGATATTCAGAATCATCTGTAGGAATTGTAGCAATACTTTCACAAACTGCGTTACCACTTCCAAATGTTCCACCAAATATATGTCTATGCCAAGCAACAACTTGCTGTTCTCTTTGATAAGTTAATCCAATTAACTGACCATCATTTCTTACACCCCATATAACTTGATTAGGTTCTTGTTGATATGATAGTTGTTTAAATCCACCTTCTGAAATATGTTCAGCAAGTATAGTTAAGTCTGGAGCAACATAACCATCAACATCAAAGTTGTAAGCTAGTTCTCTCATTTTTCTTCTAGCTCTTTGTAAAAAGATAGTTGCATTACCAACAGCTAAAGCATCTACATTTGCTGCACCATTATTAGATTGTTTTTTAATTAATATATTTGTAGGAGTAACAGCAACATCTGTTCCACCACCACTAACTGTAAACTCACCACCTGCTGTACCAATAATTAAAGTTCTTGTTGATGTCATAAATCTAATTGCGTTTACTTGGTTAGATGCAATCGTATAAATAATAGCATCATCGTCTGCAATAGTTCCGCCTCTATTCTCATCCATGTTTTCATAATCACCAGATCTTGAAAAAAATATTGTTTGTGGTTGTGATAAGGTTGCTGCAAATACTAATCTTTGTTCAAAGAAAGTAACACATGAAGCATGACCTGTAGTATTTGAAAAAGCACCTAACGACCAATCTGTTGATGCAGTTGATGAACCTGTATCTTTTATTACTTCCCATGTAACAACTGTAGCTGAAGTGTAAGCTGTAATTTTTCCATAACCATCCCTAAATCTAACTAATCTTCCAACATCTGTAGTTACCCATAAACTTGCACTAGATGTTAAAACTCTACCTGTTCCTACTGTATGATGATCTGTAGTTAGTGTTGTTGTTGTAATGTTGTCGTCTAGATATGGACCATTAGTAAAATCTACATCTGTTAGTGTCCATGATGTATGACCTGTTCTTGATAATTTTTTTACTGGATGATTAGGATGACACACATACATGACATCTGCTGATTGCGCATATTTAATATCAAATAGTTCTGCTTCTAAATATGGTGATGATATTTCATAAGCTGAACCACTAGATAATATTTGACCATTGTCTTTATAAAATCTTATGTACTGATCTCCAAACTCTAACATATAAGTTTGTGATGTAGAAAACTCAAAAGGAATTAATCTTGTTTCTTTAGAACTATCTTTTACTTCTGAAACAAACTGTGTACCAGATCTTCTTGCCGCACTTCCATGAGGAAAGATAATCATGTTCTCTAATGTTTTACATCCTGTAGGATATTTAGCTAAATCATTTCTACCATCTAGTCTTGGTGATAATTCTCCACCAGTAAAATTGGTTAATTGAACAGCAACTCTAGCCATAGGTTAATACCTTGAGTTTATAAATGTAGAAGCTCCCATTACATCTGCTTGACCATTATCTGGATTAGTATTGTAACCTTCAGTAGCATCTACAAATCTAGCTTCTTTTAATTTATCTTGAAATAAATTGTACATATTAGAAGCAACAGGATTAGATGATGTAACTGCGTATGCAATGTCAGCAGCTAATGCAGCAGATATTGTTTCTCTTAACAACTCATCATATTGATTGGCATCTGTAATTCTTGCAATATATTGTATCTTAACTGTTCCATGGTTTGCTACAATTTTTCTTCCTTCAATTTTATAATCATAATCATAATTTAAAATTGTAAGAACTCTCAAACAATCTGCAGGTAAAGTAAACTGATAACTAAAACCCCATGAAGGTGTTTCCGTATCTTTTGCAAGTTCAACTCTTTTAACTAAACAGTTCCAAGGATGAGATCTAAATAAACTATCTCTAACTTGTGTGTATCTTGCGTTGCAAAGTCTTGCGTTTTTTGAATCTTCTGTAAGTGATAATATTGTTGACGCACCAAGTTGATTTAATGCTCCATTACAAATGTCTACTACTGATGCCATATTACTCCTTTATAATATACTTTCGCCTTATCTGTCTATCTTTTTCTAATGCAAAGATTTCTTCTGTAGTTCTTTCTTCTTTAGCATCAAAACCATAATGGTACTTACCATCATTTTTAAATCTGTCCACCAATACATATCTATAGATATGATCCCCTTTCTTAAAATGTAATACTGTTTTTAAATCTTTTATTTGTTTCATGCACTCTAGGGGGTTTCCACTCTCGCTTCCACCCCCTAAAATTCTATTTATTATGCTTCGTGAGCCTGTACTTCTACAACTTTAGCTTCTTCCATTCTAGTTGCACCGAATGCAGCAGAATAGTAAACTTGAGTTGCGTAGCCTTTGTCAGATCTTTCATCGATTCTAGCAGTAGAGTCTTTACCTACAGCTAATGCAACACCATCTTGTACGAAAGCGATACATTTTCTTTTGCTTGAAGCGATTGCTAGTCTGTTAGACACACAGAAATCAAAGCCAAGGAATGTATTAACATCTCCAGCAGCTAATGCTTTTACTGTGTTGAAATCACTTGAAGTTACTTCAGTAGTTCCTAATAGATCAGAGATCTGTTTTGGAGATACTACGATGTATCTTTTTAGTGAAGGATCAACATCAGCTAAATCAATGATTTCTTTTGCTTGTCTTAATTTAGCAACAGTTAAACCTGCAGTTCCAGATTCAACAATCTTTTGACCACTAGGTAATGCAACAGCAGTACCACCAGCAACACCTGTATCAGATGAACCGATTGCTGCAGTTAAGATAGCATCATCCATTGCTCTACCCATTGCATAAGCAGCAGCTTGTGCATAGCTAGAAGTAGGATCTACTAACATTCTTACTTTGTCTAGATCGTCTACAAGATCTGCGAACTCATAGTCAACAAGTGAAACTCTTCTTCTTGAGTGAGGAGTATCTGCTTGTGGAGTGTCAGAGTGTCTAGTTGATCTTACAGTTGCAGTTACAGAACCAATTTGGTCGAAGAAAGCATTCTTCCCTGTAACAGACTCAAGTCTCACTTTGTCTCTTAAAAGTGATCCTTTTTGTTGTGATAACATTTGTATGTTTGAACTATATTGTTCTACAAATGCTTTTGTTATTTCAGTTGACATATTATGTCTCCTTAAATGTTAAGTTAATGTTAAAACAAAACAGAGACGTTATCAGAAATT
>VMHT01085721.1_pt1 | contig 14185 bp, 16 predicted proteins | sample 4693611 | NCBI WGS metagenome assembly VMHT01 (sample SAMN12280063, study PRJNA550983) | marine metagenome | isolation source: seawater sampled from same location over 5 years 0.02-0.2 micron viral filtrate | place: USA: collected off the coast of southern California halfway between the port... ... | reverse complement strand
TGGCAATAGTCACGATGCAAGTTTAGCAATATTCAATAATAACGATTTGTATTGGGCAAGTCTTTCAAAAGATTTTAGCGGAGTTCCTAATGATCCAGACTTTAACTGGACACAGATAGAAGTTGCTAGACAAAGTTTTGGACCGCCACAAAAGGTTATTTGGTATGAACGTCCTTTTCTTAAGACACTGCGTCAATGGCGAGCAGGCCAAGGTTGGTTAAAAGAAGAAAATAATATTAAGGCATATCTCGAAGGTTGGGGATTAACATGTCCAATAGAATACACCCAACACCATTTATCGCATGCGGCTTATGCATATTATACTCAACCCCATGATGATTGTGCTGTTGTGTGCTTGGATTCAATAGGAGAATTTGAGACCCTAACAATATGGCACGGTAAGGACAACAAACTAAAGAAGATACATAGCCAAGGGTATCCACATAGCTTAGGTTTATTTTATAGTGCTATGACACAACGTATAGGCTTAGAACCACAACGTGACGAATACCTTGTTACTGAATATGCAAAGAAAGGCCGTGGCCATGAACTTATGCATTTGATGTTACAAGAAATTATTAAGGTAAATCAAGAATCAAATAAACCCAGTATACGCATGAGAGAAAATTTACATAGAGGCTGTATGTGGTGGCAACCTGAATTAACATCAAAACAAGACATGTATGATATAGCCGCCGCTACTCAGTCTGTATTTGAGTACTGTGTAAAGATATTAAGTAACTATGCTCATTATAAAACTAATCATGGCAAAGCTATAGCCTTTGCAGGTGGTGGAGCATTAAATAAGAAAGCAATGGACCAAGTGCGACAAGATTGGGAAAATGTATGGATTCCGCCTAATCCTGGAGACCCTGGATCTTGTATAGGTGCTGTATTAGCAAAAACAAAAACAAAAATAGAACTTGACAAACAATGGTATCAGAAGCTATAATAAACAAGCAAATCGCAGAAAAGATGATAAATGGATAAAACTAGACAGAATACAGATTACGGATACGATATACAGAAACTATACTTAGAGATGATGCTAACAGATGCAGAGTCTTTTGTTAGGTGTCAAGCTGTATTTGATCCTAATGTATTTGATAGACGTTTACAAGATAGTGCAAAGTTTTTAAATTCTTATGTTAATGAACATAATGCATTGCCTACGCTTGATATGGTTAATGCTTCGTGTAAAAATGATTTGAAAGATCCAGGCGAACTACGTGAAGAACATTATGATTGGTTACTTGCAGAGTTTGAAACGTTTAGTAGACACAAAGCATTAGAAGCGGCAATACTTAAGAGTGCAGACTTACTTGAAAAAGGTGAGTATGGTCCTGTTGAAGACTTAGTTAAGAAAGCAGTACAGATTGGATTACAAAAAGACTTAGGTACAGACTATTGGGCAGACCCTAAAGGCAGACTAGAAGCAATTAAGAGTAACAACGGACAAGTAAGTACAGGCTGGAGTGCTATTGATAAGAAACTATTTGGTGGATTCAATAGAGGTGAGCTGAATATATTTGCAGGTGGTTCGGGTGCAGGTAAGAGTTTGTTCTTAGCAAACTTAGGTGTTAACTGGGCACTGGCAGGTATGAACGTATTGTATCTTACATTAGAGCTTTCAGAGAACTTAGTCAGTATGCGTGTTGATAGTATGACTACAGATATTCCAAGCAGAGATATTTTTAAAGACGTTGATGACGTACACATGAAAGTAAAAATGATTGGTAAGAAGTCAGGTGCATTTCAAGTTAAGTACATGCCAAGTGGTAAGACACCTAATGACGTAAGAAGTTTTATTAAAGAATATGAGATTAAAACAGGCAAGAAGATTGATGTACTACTAATAGATTATTTAGACTTGCTTATGCCAAATGGTTCAAAGGTAAGTGCAGAGAACTTGTATATTAAAGATAAGTTTGTATCAGAAGAACTACGTAACCTAGCAATGGAATTGAACACAGTATTTGTTACAGCGGCACAGTTGAACAGAGGTGCAGTAGAAGAAATAGAATTTGATCATTCGCATATTAGTGGTGGGCTTAGTAAAATACAAACAGCAGATAATGTGTTTGGTATCTTTACAAGCAGAGCTATGCGTGAACGTGGTAGATATCAATTACAGTTAATGAAAACACGTAACAGTGGTGGTGTAGGACAAAAGATTGATCTTGAGTTTGATATTGATAGTTTGCGTATTAGAGATCTAGCAGACGACGAAGAGTATCAAGAATTTAATAAACGTAAGTCAACTATATACGAAGGTCTAAAAAGAAATAGTTTGAACACACCAGTAGAGCCTGATCCAAATGCAGATCCTAAAGATGGCGATAGCGTTGGTAAGATTAAAGCAGATGTAGACTCCACAAAACTAAGATCATTCATAGCCAATCTGGGTCAAGACGAGTAATAAATACTCTGCTTAGGCAACAAGGCAATTGGAGGCTATAATGAAAACAGACTTAGAAAACATACAACTACTCTTGGATAGATTTAAAAGGCCAGTACCAGACAGGGAAGATTATAAGAACAGGCTTGCAGAAGAATTTGAACTTATCCTTAATCAACGATTCACAGATTATTTTTTACGTATTTGTGACGTAATCGAACTTACAAAAGATTTTAAACACATGACAAGAGGGTCAGCAGGCTCAAGTCTTGTGTGTTATCTATTGGGTATCACAGATGTTGACCCAATAGAATGGAACATACCTGTTGCACGTTTTATGAACCCTTTACGTGACGACTTACCAGACGTTGATATTGACTTCGAACATTGGCGTCAGCTAGAAGTAATGGAACGTATATTTAAAAAATGGCCGGGTAAGACTGCACGTCTATCTAACTATGTAATGTTTAGAGAAAAGAGTGCAAAGAATGAAGCAGTAAAAAGATTAGGAGTCAAAGGCAGGCTACCACGTAACTTTAAGTACGAAGACTTTGATATTGATCCTGTAGAGGCAAAACGTATTGAGAAGAAACTGATTGGTAAGAAACGTGCTATATCAAAACACTGTGGTGGTATTATTATGTTTGATAGACAGCTACCAAAGAGTTTGATATCACAAGACAATCAAATACTGTTAGACAAATATGAGATTGAAGACTTAGAACATCTTAAACTAGACGTACTAGCAAACAGAGGACTAAGTCAATTGCTTGAGATTGATGAGCTAACAGACCTACAACACTATCCTACACACGATGAAGCAACAAGTAAATTATTAAGCAGAGGAGATGTACTAGGTGTAACACAAGGCGAAAGCCCTGCTATGCGTAGACTATTCCGTGCAATCAAACCACAGTCAGTATATGATTGTGTGTTTGCTACTGCTATGATACGTCCTGTAGCAATGAGCGGAAGACAAAAGGCCGCTATGTTCCAAGACTGGTCACAGGAAGTTGTACAAGATAGTATTGTATTTGAAGATGATGCTATTGATATTATATCAGATATTATAGGTGTTGACATGTACGAAGCTGATATGTATCGTAGAGCTTTTGCTAAAAAGAATGACGAAAAGATATTAGAGTTTGTAGAACTTATGGGCGGGCATCCGCGTAAACAAGAGGCTATGGCCGCACTACAAGAACTATCAGGGTTTGGATTGTGTAGAGCTCACGCTGTTAACTTAGGTAGACTCATATGGGCTCTAGCGTATCAAAAGGCACATAACAAAAAAGAATTTTGGCGTGCTAATTTAAAACACTGCCAAGGATCATATCGTTCATGGGTTTATCAATGTGAAGCACATAGATTGAATATACCAACTAAGAGTGGTTGGTGGTGGCATGGCTTCCCTCCACGTATGGGTGTCAAGCAACAGTGGATGGACCGTGTAGAGTATGCTGGTGTAATTGCAAATAGTAGATGTTATAAAGGTAACAAAGGACGTTGGATTACATTCCTTACACTAGGTATAGGCTATGGAGAATATATTGATATAACTGTACAAAAGCCTGTAGCATATAGAGACGGTGACATTGTACATGGTTCAGGAAGAGTCAAGCAAAGCAACAATTCAGAATATATAGATAGTAGTGACGCTAACGTTTATACGTTTAGAGAATGGAGATAAAATGGATATCACATTCGTATGTGGAAAAGAAGAAGCATCAAAGTATGCTCCAGTTCCGGCAAGTACATTTAAGCCTGACTGGTATAGTAACCTAAACACATACGTAGATCAAGAAAAAACATTTCCTAGTATAAAGAAATGTATGCCAGTATATGATGCAATGACCAGTGGGTATATTGTATTCAATGCTGTTGATCAAGAGATATCAGCACAACCAAACTTTGAACAAGGCACCCAAGGATTTGATAGACGTTACCCACAAGGGTGGAGCGAATTTACTGAACAAGAAGGACACCCTTATGTGCAATGTCCTGTAGGTGATCCAAAGGACTATATGGTAATTAGTGTACCCTGGCAAATAAAAACACCTCCGGGTTATAGTTGTTTGATACAGAAGCCTTACTATCATACTGAAGAAAGATTTGAAGTTATGACAGCAATTATAGATACTGATGTTATAGATGTACCCTGGCACAACTGGCCAGCAAAGCTATTTGAAAACAACTTTACTATACGTGCAGGTGAAGCTGTAGCACAAGTTATTCCGTTCAAAAGAGAAGAGTGGAACATGTCTATAGAGATAGATACTAGTATAATGAAACAAGATACAATATGCAATACTCAATCAGATGGGTATGCTAAAATCATGCATAACAAAAAGAGACACAAATGAAGATTAAATTTATATGTGGCGACAGACACGTAGCTAAACATTACCCTCCTGTGCCTACTGCAAAAGCAAGACCAGATTGGTATAACAAGGTGCCAGGCTTCTTAGGAGAACCTTTAACAAGCCCACCGACAGTAAAAAAATGTATGCCCATATATGATCATATCACAGCAGGCTATATGATTTATAGTCCTGTTGAAATGGAAATTAAAATAGGCGAAAGACCTAAAAACACAGATGGCTCAGCAGTAAGTACATTCCATAGAACATACCCTGCGGCTTGGACTAATCAAGAACCACAAGAAGGACATTCACATGAACAATGTCCTGTTAAACTAGATGGACAGCAGAAAGATTATATTACATTTAGTGTGCCGTGGCGTATTGAAACTCCACCAGGATATAGCTGTTTAATACAACAGCCTTACTTCTTTTTTGAAGATAGATTTACATTGTTCCCTGGAATAGTTGATACAGATACTATTGATGTTCCTTGGGTAAATTGGCCAGGTGTTATGAACGGTAAGCCTGGAGACAAAGTTACTATAGAGCCTGGTGCCCCATTGATGCAAATTATTCCTTTCAAACGTGATGAATGGCAAATGGAAGTTGAAGTCGACGAACGTGGAGCCGAAAGAGATACTGCACTAAAGTTCTTTTTAACAAATGCATATGCAAGAATATTCCACAGAAAGAAAAAGTATAAATGATATCGATAGTATTTTGGATTGGATTCACAGTAATGGTATTGAACGAAGGCTTTGTTATAATGCGCCATGTACATCCTTGGTTTGCTAACAAAAGAGATCATCTTATTGCAACGTATGGTGCAAAGTGGAAGAAGTTTCACGCAACACTTGACTACGTATGGATAGGTGGTGTAACACTAGGCATAGCAGTAGACCTTGGCAACTGGAAGTTCTATGCAACAGTATTAGCAACCTTTTGGAGTGTAGTTGCAGTATTTGTATATGTGCCTTTGCTTGTGAAGAAACTGAGAAAATGAAGGTAGGTATAGGTGCTCTTGTTACAGCAATAATGGCACTCATAGCATGGATAATCAAAAGGTTTAAGAAATGAAAATAACAGCTAGTCAGCAACCAGTATTCAAACAAGTCAAAGAAAACTTTGAATGTATACGTGATGTGTTAGAAAGCACCAAAGACTCTGATTGGCTATTAACTCCTGAAGGTAGCCTAAGTGGATACTGTGTTGGTCCTATGCATCATGCAACTAAAGAAACCATAGACGAATACACAGAGTATCTAACTAAGATTGAAAACTATTGTAAAGAGAATGAGCGTAACATTGCACTAGGCACTGGGCATATAGAACAAGACAAGATGCCTTATAATGAAATACGTTTTTACAACAAAGGCAATCTACAAAAGTATTATGCAAAACAAATGCTAACACATGGCCCAGACTTTATGGGAGAGTATTATTATTACTTGCCGGGTGTACGTAACGAAACCGTAGTGTTAGAAAACGGAGTAATAGCAGGAGCATTGATATGCAATGATGCTTGGGCCTATCCACCTGCAAGTCCTCAAGGCAATCCCTATCATTGGCGCAAACTTAAAGAGCTAGGATGCCAAGTTGTATTTGTAAGTGCAAACTGTACTATGGATGTGCTTGATCCTGTGGTGTATAACTTTCATGAAAGCACACTACGTATGATGGCTAAAGCGTTTGACTTCCATGTTGTGATAAGTTCTGCATGTACAGATATGAATGGTGAACCCGCACCACATGTACAAGCACCAACAGGTATTATAGATCCTACAGGAGATTGGATTGTAAAATGCAAAGACTCTGGTATGGATCATGTGTCAGCGGAGATAGACTTTGGCTAGAACACTATGGATATACGGCGATAGCTTTGCAGTAGACTGGGAAGTAGATTGGGGTTGGCAACGACAAGTGGCAGTTATGCTAGATGTTGATCGTGTAGTCAATCAAGCATGTGCTGGTTCATCAAATGAATGGAGTGCTATGCAGTTGCGTGATGATCGTCAAAAGCCTGGAGACATTGTTATATTCTTTACTACAGAAAACAGACGACAATGGTTTTTCGAAGATCGTCCACATCTAAGTAACCTTGCTAGTATTGCAGACACACAAGATGCTAAAGAACTAGAACGAGCAGAGCCAGAAAAGTATCGTGCTGTAATGGACTATTGGTTACATCTACAGCGTGATGACATTGATCAACTGCGTATGGAACAGATGATTGACAGCATACGTGTACAGACTATCGAAGGCGAACTAAGGCTGTTGTTGATACCTAGTTTCATGAGCGACATAACATGGACTGATCTAATTCCTGTACAAGGTAATATGACCTTTAGTGTGTGCGATAGTGAGTTTACTAGTGAACAGGAAATGATACAATGGTACAATCAATCAATTGATACTAGAGCTAATCATATGACACTAGGCAATCACGCAGTGTTTGCACGTAAACTAGTAACTAGTCTAGATGAAGGCAAGCCTTTGGATCTTGAAACAGGATTTGATAGAGAGTTTCTTACACATCGAGATAAACTAACACACCCAGGGTTGTGTCCAAAACTAGTAGAGATGGCTCGTCAACCCGGAAATACTATTCCAAAATAGGTTGACAAACATAAGTAAATAGTATAATATATATACATAAAATGAACATAACACCAATATTCGCTGTAGCAATTCTTTTGCCACAAGTCACGGATAACAGGTACTTGCAATTATTAATTCCTTTGTTACTGATGTTGACAAAGGATTTTTTTATTGGATTTCATTCACTAATGTTTCCTGTGTACGCATGTACAATACTGTTTTGTTTGTTTGGCAAATACTTTAAACCAATCACAGCCACATTCACAGGAGTGTTTGTGTGGCACATAGTAGTGAACTATGCTGTATGGTATTCATATGGCGGCGATCTACTGCAAACATATATTCAAGCAATACCTTTTGATTTTAATCTTCTAGTGAGCACTTTGATATGTGTTCTAATAGGAGACTTATGTATAAAATACTATTATCGCTATTATTCTTATTAATGGCATTTCCAGCTAAGGCTGAACTAGAAATAACAATTTATCTGATGCGTAGCAACACTGATGCCACAACGGCAACTACTACTTACGACTATGTTGATTCATATCAAATTTCAGCTACTAACAGTACAGACTTTGTTCAAGCAGTGAATACAGTTACAGGACTATCTCTAGTGCAAAGCGGACCTACAGGACAAAATGTAAGTTTGTTTATGCGTGGCGGCGATAGTAATCACACACTAGTAACTATGAACGGATTACCAATAGGAGATGCAAGTACAACCAACGGGCTACATGACTTTGGTAATAACTTTATGGGTACTATAACAGGTGTAGAAATAATTAAAAACCCAAGCGGAGCACTAGTAGGACCTAACTCAATAGGTGGTGTGGTAAACTTTATTACAGGCGACATATATGAAAACAGTCTAACTGTTGGCATCGGATCACATGACTCAAAGAAGTTTAATCTAAAAACACACACCATAGTTAACAATACAACTGTAGGGCTAATGGTAGACGGAAAACAATCAGATGGTATTAGTGTTGTGCCTAGTGGTTCAGAAACAGATGGATACAACGCAAACAGTATAAGTGTAAACACACTCACTATATTAGACAACCATGCTAAATTAAAAACCAACATCATGATAAATCGTAACAACAGTGATTTAGATACTACACAAGATGATCCAGATTATACATCCGAAAACAATTCTAACATCTATCAAATGCACTATGACATAAACAACACAAGCGTTGCATATGGATACAGCGAGTACGATAGAACATATACAAACGGAACAGAGATAGATGAATATGACAGTGATAGGCACAACCTTCTTGCTACACATACTTTTGTACTAGGCACAATGGATCTTGTACCTGGCATAGAGTATGAACACAAGAGTGCTGAGTTTACAAATAGAGGTTCATACAACTCAAGTGTAGATGCTTGGGAGTACAACACAGCATACTTCTTAAACTCAAACTGGCGTGCAACTGATGATCTAATCATAAGCTCGGGCATAAGACAAGACACACTAGAAGACTATGATGATTATACCACACTACGTTTTGGTGGTGCATACATAGTAAACGACAAACTAACAGTTAGATCAAATTGGAGCAATAGTGTGAGAACACCTACACTGTATGAAAAGTACGGTGCAGACAACTACGGCTACAGAGGTAACAGTACACTAGATGTAGAACGTGGTGAAACACTGGACCTAGGATTTACACTGGGAGCATTAGATGTTGTGTACTACACAACTGACATAGACAATGCAATAACATATGCCAACAGTTCATACACCAATGACAACGGTACCAGCACTAGACAAGGTGTTGAAGCCAACTACACATACGCACTCACAGATGAATGGACACACACTATAGGTTCACATTGGAGTGATGCACAATCATCAGACCGTACACAACTACTGCGTAGACCTATGTGGACAGCAAGCCAAACACTTGTCAAGAACACTGACAGCTACACTACAACACTGGTACACAACTACACAGGTGATCACATTGATCTAGACAGTGTTACATATGCTAGAAAAGATATGAGTGAGATCAACACAGTGGATCTACATCATCAGGTAGGACCTATCACAGCTAGTATACGCAACATGTTTGATGAACAGTACGAACAACCAGACGGATATAACCAATCAGGAAGAACGTTTGAAATCAGCTACAAGCTGAAATTTTAAAACTCCTCCCTAAAATTTACCATACATTTAAGGGGTGTTAAACATATGAAAAACACCCCTATATGGCTCTTAAATTGCAGTTAAGGCGAAAAGTGGTATAATGTACTGCGAAAGCTCTTTGACTGTATTATAATGGTGTTTAACTGCGTTTTAGATGCTATTTATTCTGGCTCAATAGATCACGATTGGCCTGTACTACACGAGCTTGTTCTTCATATTTGATCTTGCGTATTCTAGCATTGGCCGCTTCTTTGTCTGCTTTGGCCTGTAGTCGTTCTGCTGATTCTTGATGTAGATAGTTGTTGTCCTGTAGACGTGCTATGCGTAGGCTCAGTGCTGTGCCTGGTGCTGTGTTGCGTACAGCTATCTTTGATAGAAACAGTTCTCGGTTCTGCATGAACTTACTCATCTGTGTCTTTTGGAATGCATAGTACACAAGGTGTTGATCTGTGTAGCGATGTGCTATCAATCTGTAGCCACTCTTTTTGATTAATGTGTTGAAGAACTCTGGTGAGTAATAGTAGTGACAGTGCTGTTGAAACAGTCTATCATCGTCATGCTTGTGTACACAGGGCACACCATGTATCATAACACCACCTACACGACAGCACCAGTCAGCTATTTGAAATGCTGTGTACTGTGCGTCATATGGCTCTACATGTTCTGTTGTGCCTATGTTGTAGACCACATCAAACTTAGATTCCCAATCTTTAAACTGATCAAAGTCTGATAGATCACGCACAACAGCACCACGCTGACCATTGAGATCAACTGATGTATGATCAAATCCCTGAGCGGTCCAATACTGTTTGCCTGTGAGCTTTTGTGGACGCAGTATCTGATCACCAAACTCCAACATGCGTAGTCCTTTAACTGTGCTGTAACAACGCAGTGTGTCTTGTGTGATATAGTGTCATAGGTCGGGCATCATTGCCATAGCTTCTTCTCCACATGTATTTAGCGACAAGCCCGAAGGGTCCTGCGCCAGAAAAGCCGCGAAGCGGTAAACGCAGATTAAGACGCACGAAGTGTTTCGCAGAAAATTCGGTAGCGGTGATCTAACCTCTTGGCTACAACACTAGTAACTGTGCGTAACGCATGTGCCGAATTGTTAACAGCAGACTAGCGTCACTGTTAAATACACTAAAGAGGAGGCGTAATGCAATACAAAGAAGATGAGTCATTAACTTACGAAGACTACAATCGTATTATAAAAGCAAAGAGCGGACATTGGGATAAAACACACAAAGATGCACTAAAGCTGTTACAGCCTTACTTTGACAAAGGCTATCTAGAAACAAACAAAGAAGGTGACATATGGCTTACAGAGCGTGGTGTGTTTACACTTAAAGCTGTGGGTTGTGATCCACTTGATCCTAGAGAGTTCTTTGAAAGCTATCCACACATGCTAGATGACATGCGAGACGGCAATGCAGGATGATGCAAAGCGTGAGTTCTTTCGTAAGATGGGTTGGTGCGAGTGTACATACTGTGCAGAACTGTTTTACGACTATGATGAATACCTAGAACATGACTGTGAACTACAGGGCGTGTATCCAGATGGATATGAATTTAGTTGGAGTCTAACTAAAGGATAGCCCGAAATGGGTTCTACAGACCAAAAAAATCTGCCGCGTAAAAAATTATAGAGAAGTACTTACAGAAGTGAGGTGGTGATTTGACACCACTAAGCCCTTAAAAACGGGTTTTAGATTTTTGCTTATTACGCCCCTCGCCTCGAAAAATATTTTTTATTATGCCTCGGTCAAGAAAAAAGGCAAACATTTCTGCTTGCCTCCCATCTGTTTATTATTTGCGATTCTATGTAGTGTAGCGTTCGCCTGTAAAGATGTTGACCATATCAACACCTGCACCCATAGCGGCCCTAGCTTCCATACGCTCCTCACGTATCTGTTCTGCTGTACGGTTCTTCTGTGCTACAGCATACTCAGCCAGTGTGCGTTTGGTGTACAGTGCTCTAGCTACTGCTGTTCTAGCGACTGTTGTTGAGTCTATAAGCCCAGCGTCCTTAAGCTCTGCTACAGCATCACTCATAAGCGGACGGAACTCACCGTCTTGCATAAGCCAACCCACAGCTCCCTCTTGTGTGTGAACTTCTCCATTGTTGAACTTGTCGATCATATAACTCATATTGTGTGCCCTCTTTTATTTAATATACTTACAGTATACAGTCGAACCTAGTGTAGGTCAACCTCTTTTGGTGCTGTATACTCAGGTTTATTTTGTGTGTTTTAAAAGAAAGAACCCAGTAGTACGAGGGCACATACTACTGGGTTCGGGTTAGGATATAGAGCGTGAGGGCATACGTCTATATCCCAGAACACATGTGGCGGAGTTAGCCTCGACGCATCACAGTGTTCTCAGCCATTGCTTCCCATTTGTCAGGGAATGCTTTGGCCAAGTCGGCTACTTTAAGCACAGTCCTTAGACTAAGCTCACGTAATCTCTTCTTGTTTATATCACAGAAGTCCACTATCTCTTGCACAGTGTCTTCTGTTAACATGTATTCGTTCAACATACCATCATTGGTGATCTGCTTGATACGCAACAGCTTCTCTCTGTCTGTGTCTATAGCTAGATCAATGTAGTGACATCTAGATTCTAATGCTTCTAGGTGGTCTCTCATCTTCTTGCTCTTAACGTTGTCGAACTTGATGTTGGTAATAAAGATCGCTGAACCTTTGAACTCAAATGAATCTGGCACACCTTCGTTTCTAAGTTTGAATGAATCTGTGTTCCAATGTATACGTCTAGTCTTCTTAGAGTCTAGTGCGGCTTTCAAGATGTTTAGTGAAAGCTCATCGCTGAAGATTGAGTCACAGTCATCAAACACAATAACATTGTCTTTGTCTGCCATCTTGTACAGTTTACAGTAGAGTCCTATTGCTGACATCGCACCCTTAACAACCTCATACTTGGGAGGCTTCTCACCTAGTGTAGCTATCAAGTCATGCTTGCCCAGCACCTTCTCAACACCATGTGACTTACCAACACCTGGAGGTCCTGATACGATCATTGCTCGCACATCACCTTTCTTAGTTGCTTTGGTCATGTCCTCTAGCATGTCGAAACGTTCACGGAGTCTTTCGATAGTCTCCTCATCAGTCTCTTCTCGCTTGGTAGTCTTAGTACTTGCATCAACAGCTTCATATGCATGTGCGCCGTCGCATGCGATCTTGATGTTACGATCTGGAAAGCCTGCGATAGCCTTGCCATCAACTGTTACGTAGCCACCCTTGGCGCCTACTTTGAAATCTTCTGTTAATGGAAACACCATGCCTGCGAGGTCTACGTCTTTGCCTCTGATCTTGTACGTGCCGCTTATTATTCTAATCTTTTTCATATTGCCCTCTTTCGGTTATTTAAATTATTGCCTTATTGTTTATACAGTATACGATCATTCTTCTTTGATGTCAACCTCTTTTGGAGGCATGTTCTGCAATTTAATTACAAAGTCAAAGAACGAATCTAGTGTGTACTGCGTTGATTGGTAGTTGCCCGCCGGAATACATACTGCCTGTTCATCCATCTGCCCTAGGGCTGACTGAGCCTCTAAGCAGGTTGCTTTGTCGTTGTACACGATAGGATCCTGCGTCATCAGCGTGATAAGGAGATATGCTGTTTTCATTACGCCACCTCCTCTTCCTTGATGCCTCTCTTAGAAACATCCTTAGGCGCTGTAGGGCTTACCCTAATCACCTGCGATAGGTAGTAGTCTCTGCACGACTGCACCTCACCTGCATCGTTAGGCAGTTCACTTGCCCACTCCGTTACAGTCTGGATATGACATGGATACTCTTTAAACCCAATGCCGTTCTCCATAACCAGTGCGGCTACGAATGCCATTGCATCCTGCTCCCTGTCTAGGTCCTCAACTAGGTAGGTGTCGCCACCTTTGAACTTCCAATAGTTCTGACCGTCTGCGAACTTACCGCTCTCAGCATGTGCACCATAATTTTCTAAAACTTGTGTTGAAACTATAAACATTTTTGCCCTCGCTTTGTTAATTTCTTATTATATACAGTATACGATCTTTCAAACCTAAAGTCAACCCCTTTTGGAAAAAAACTTTGGCCTCTCCTGCAAGATTCGAACTTGCGACCTACTGCTTAGAAGGCAGTTGCTCTATCCAGCTGAGCTAAGGGCAGTATCTCCAAAGTCTAGGACAGCCTAAGCTGTCTCTAGTTGTGCCTCTATCTCCGCTTTGATTTCGCTACAGTTCCTTAGGACGAATTCGTAGATTGCATCCTGTTGATCATCGCTCTGAAACTTCTCATGAGCCATAAGCACCTGACATATCTGAGCCTTAGTCAATTCTCGACCTAACTCCATAAGCTCGATGTTCTCATGTCCATTCTTGTGTAGGATTTTGAACCTACCAATGTAGTCGTTAGCGAATCTGACCTTCGTCACACCATTGTGAGTTGAAGTACCAGCAGTATTAAAAGTTTTTGATGTTGCCATATTAGAAGCCCTCCTAGGCGTTATTGTTTAATTGTTCTTACAGTATACATCCGAACGATTCGAATGTCAACCCCTAATTATCGAATCTTTCCGATAATTCATTACAGTCTAGCATATCCTCTACATCATCTGTAGACATATACTTCAGCGCCATAGTCAGCATATCCTCTGCTG
>VMHT01024702.1_pt1 | contig 14186 bp, 6 predicted proteins | sample 4693611 | NCBI WGS metagenome assembly VMHT01 (sample SAMN12280063, study PRJNA550983) | marine metagenome | isolation source: seawater sampled from same location over 5 years 0.02-0.2 micron viral filtrate | place: USA: collected off the coast of southern California halfway between the port... ... | reverse complement strand
TGTGCTTCCGCATTGTCTAGCACGCCGTCGATTGTTGCTAAGGCTGTGTTTGTGGCTTCTATATCTGTCTCGATTGTTCCTAATTTACTTTCTACATTACCGAGATGAACTTCTGCAGCTGATAATGTGCTTTCTGTGGCAAAACCTGTAATATTACCTGATGAAATATTTACATTTACTTTATTAGATCCAACACATGCCTCTAATACGTCTACGCCGGCATCAATATTTCCGAGATGAACTTCCGCATTGTCTAGCACGCCGTCGATTGTTGCTAAGGCTGTGTTTGTGGCTTCTATATCTGTCTCGATTGTTCCTAATTTACTTTCTACATTACCGAGATGCACTTCCGCAGCTGATAATGTGCTTTCTGTGGCAAAACCTGTAATATTACCTGATGAAATATTTACATTTACTTTACTACTACCTACACAACCTTCTAATGTTTCAACAGCACCCTCAATCTCTGATAAATGAGTAATCATTGTAGATTGGTTAGACGCAGACGCATCGCCTCCGCTTCCTCCTCCGCCTGATACAATATCAACCTGTAATTCATTACCAGACACGCAATTATCTAAAAGTTCTACCGCTGTCTTAATTGCAGCTGTGTCGAGTTTTATATTATCTAACACGCCGTCGATTGTTGTTAGAGCTGTATTTGTTGATCCTACCAAAGTTTCTAATCCATCTACATTTAAATTTACTGAATCAGTAGATACTTTGATATTTGCTGTGTTTGTTGCGATAGTATCTAAAACAGCGTTATCTGTTGATGATAGTGCTACAATCTGTTCTGCTGATGAATTTACAACCATCGGCTTAAAATTTCCGGCTGATACATCTCTACCATAATTGTAAATTTGTAATTTAGTTGAACCTTCACCAATATTATTATTACCCGCGCCTGCGTATTTTTCGTGTAAATCAACTAACGCATGACCTCCTGAATCTGCTTTGATGTGGTAGTTTGTACCTGTCCCATCTGTTGCTGAATTACCTGTAAGATTTACAACCTGACGTCCTGCTGAATCTACTAGTTTAGATCTACCCTGACCATTTGCTCGATCGTATCCCAGATCTACTGTCCTTAGAACTGTTGTACCATCACCGATAGCACCAGAGTTGTTTAGGTGTCCTGAGTGTTGATCGTGCAACTGAACCTTTAAGTGTCCGTCCGCATCAGCGAGGATAGGTTTTTCTGTTGTGTGATCAGCGATATTTGTTCGTCCTGCTAAATGATTATGTATTACGCTAGGATTAGCGACGTTTGAATTATGTTGTAATAAAGCATCTTGATAAGCACCAAAGGTTGTCATTTTTATAATAAAATATTTATTATAAAATTTATTTAGTTTTCTGTAATATAACTTGAGGGTAGGGGACTTGTAATGGTTTTGTTATCTTAAATATTACTGCTGAATGCGGTGATAATCTCGGACGTTTTCCATCAGGGCGACGAATATCGACATCTACCTCGGTTATTACATAATCTCTTACCGCGGTAAAAGTAATATCTGATTCTAGTCCATAAAAGAAATCACCATTGTTTTCATTGCGGTAAAGATATGCTACAGCTGGTATCATGCTTTGACTATCTGAACCGCCAATAAATTCAGTATTTGTTGCTCCCCCTCCTATGTCAGAATACACTACGAGGTAGGGATAATCTAACTTGGAAGGGAGTTGAAATGCTGTGATACTACCTTGCTCACAATCAGGTTCTGCCTGTCTTACAATTGAATCTACACCTAAATCGAATAATGGCATATTCAATTCATTCAATGATAGTGGTTGCATTTCTGCTGATGAAATAAATGCTCCTGTCGTCAATGGTTTTGTAATACTTGAATATGATTTCTTATATGTAAAAATATCTTGAAAAACAAAATTATTTACAAAAAATGCTTGTTCATCTCCAACTGGGTTTAGAATCTGATCTAAATCAAACCCCAACTTTGCTAGTAAAGTGTCTCTATATTTGTCATATTCTGCTGGCGATAGTTCTGTTGTATTACCTATTGTATCATATAACGATATGCCCTCAATGGCAATGCCGGATTGTGAGTCCATAATCGAACCTGCTTTCTGAGTTGTTTTAAATTGGCTGTAAACAAAATTAAAAGGATTAAATTCAAAACCATTAATTACTTGTGTTTGTGTTAAAAAACCTCCTTTTAGTTTTGCTCTAGCAGGATAAATTGAACCTACTTGATTGACACGATAAACCTGTTGCTCAGGGCTTTCGGTAGCTGTTAGATTTTGTGGCAACTTACTAGGTAAATCATTTCCTAGTGTCATTGGTGTATTCAATCCTGATAATTCAAATCGTGATAAATCAGGATTAAAATCTATCTTGGGATTTACAGCACCAACATACATGACATTAGTATAATTATCTTGATTGATTGGATTTCTGTTACCAACACCAATATTACATAATGCGACTGCCTCGTTTCTTGTAAATGATGGATCAAAACCCATCTGAATACCTGGCGGACAATTACCTATATCTATCTGCCATTTGTTGTTTACATTTCCTAAATCAGTTGTATTAAAATTTGTTAAATCCATATCATCTAATTCATATGTACTAATAAATGCTATCAGTGGAAAATTATTGCGATTACCAACCTGTTCAGAATGATAAGCACTTACCCTGGTTACTGGATTTTCTACAGGTTGGAAAATTGGTACAACTGCTAAATTATGATCTCTCGCTAACTGTGTGGCATAATCTATATCTCTTTGTGTTCCAAATTCATCTACCCAAACTCCAGTAAAAAATTCTTCTTCACCTGGATTGATTGGAGCAAATATAATATTCTGTGCACCCGCCCCGCCAAAGGCAATATTACCGAAACCAGGAGTTGCCAAAGTAACATTTGGTGCTGTGCCATCATGAACTGTCATATTCATACCTTGAATTACAGCAGACCTCCCAGTAGCATCGACACCATCAATTGTTCCTCCTAAAACTACTACTGTTTGTCCGACTTTCAGAGATTGTTCAAATGTTCCATTAGCATCAGCAAATGGTAGCCTTGGATCTCTGTCAGTATGGTTTGCAGCCATTAATGATATGAATTCGTAATCTCCTGGTGTAGTACTATTTTCACCATAATATAAATCATATTGGCTACTAAAGTATGGTGCTGAATTTGTGTGCTGGGCAAAGAGTGTATTGATCCCCTCAATCTTATCGCCTGTGTATCCGTCTGGTACATTCTTTGATGTCTGATATACAAAGCCTTCCTGAAATCTACTTTTTACCCATATAGAAGATAATTCCTGTCCATCATTAGGTGTAAAATCTTTTTGAAAACCTCCGCATCTTCTAACACCTCCAAAGTCCGTTGACGGCATTAAAGTATTTCTTGTTTGAACTTCAGATGTTGCTGGAAATCTTGACCTTTGACCAAATGGTTCAGTCCCTGCCCCTGGGTAAGGGCGTGGGGGTGCGCCTACTGGATTCTGGGCATCGCCATATACCGCAAATTGTAAATGTCCGTTGACACTTGCCTCATCATTATACATGCCAATATCTAAATTTACTGATACATTTTTTTTATAATCCTCACTTGTTGTATCAACTTTATTATTCTGATTTCCTAAATATCTTTCAACCTTTCTGAACGCTTTTGCTATTCTTTGTATATTACTAAAATTATATTTCATATTTGTAAGTACCAAACCATGTTTAGGATATTGAGCAAAACCATTTCCTGATTCTGCAAATTTATTTAAAATACATGATCTCATTCCTAACTCTCCTCTAAATTGATGACCAAAATCACCATCAGTTGCAGTATTTCTAATTAAATAACTTTGCTTAACTGACCCAACATATAAATCAGATTCATCCTCTCGAAGTGTTCCTACGGGTTGTGGAAAGATAAAATTATAAAATGCGCTTTTTAGTGCTACAACACGTGTCATTTCCTTAAACGCTATGCTCTCATAAAACGTTCTTCTAAGTCCTGCCAAAGTAGGTTGGTTAGCATTTCTTGTTGAATTTGTATATGGAAAATTACTTGTAAATGTTATATTTTTTGTGCCTCTACCAAACATATTACATACCATAGGTTTATATGTTGGTGTTGAGACTATCGTTGGTTTGTTATCAGGACGGAAATTTACCCCGTCTTGATACCTGTACGTAATATCTTCATCACCATCTGCAACACCTTGTTCAACTGCAAAGCGTTGCAATTGTCTTCCTAGTGGATCAACAGCAGTATAATTATAATCTAAGTTTCTGTAATCTATAAAATCATCTACTGGATTTTCTAATGAAATTTTATTTGGTGTATGTAATTGATCAGTTAATATAGAACCGATATTTTCAGGGGTAGCAAAGGAGGGTTCAATTTCTAACGTTGTTGTTGTAGTTCTTTTCTCTAAATTTGCATTCAATGTATTTGTATCCAAACCATCGGTATTTGGGTTTTGTCCTGCTACAGCATCAGAAGTTGCATCATAAATATTTGATAATCCTGTATATCCTTGATTACATAAAAAATATCTTGAACCATCAAACTTTCTATCATTAGCAGACATAAAAGAACCCTGATTTACAACCGCCTCAACCTCGAACTCATGGTATGTAGTTTTTGTAGGATCTAAAACCTGAAATGTATTAGTGCCATCCCCTGATATTGTTCTGAGTGTAGATGCTAATAAAGTACATTTTACCAATGAACCATCAGTATAGATGTATGGGGCGTGCACAATATTTGGAAAATCACAATCACATTCTTCTATCTGAAAAGTTAAAATTTGATTTGGTGGATTTGCTGATGATTCTGTTGTTGTTAGTACACGAATGGCTATCCCTGTTTCCTCACCTTCAAAATTTGCTGGTAATGGGTTGGTTTTGTATCGTGCACCTAAGTCCTCGTTTGCTGTTACACCTACTGGTATTACTTGATTCAATGTCAATCTTATCTGTCCAGATCTATAATTATTTTCAACTTTTGTAACCTCACCTAAAACTGTTGCTCCGTCACTTGATAAAATCTCATAACTTGTTGTTATGGCTAAGCCGTTTACATCAGCAAAAATGACTATCTGTGTTGCTCCAGCACCGATAGTTTCAACTGATTTTGGTAGTACATTATTAAATAAATCCCCTGATGAAGGTATTTTTCTAAATAAAGTATATACAGTGCCTGGTAAGTATCCGCCTGTAGCATCTATACCAAAACCTGTTTTAGTTGTTCTCATACGAAAAATCATACCCCCAGAAAAATAATTATTTGGTACATGTCCATTTAATGTGATACTATCAGCACCTACATATGCTGGATTGCCTCCTCCGTCGGTTGCCGTGGGTGGAAAAAAATACTCACCCAAACTTCTTCTACTTAACATTGTTTGTGCATTTGCTTGACTCACAGGAGTTGCACTACCATTAGGTGTTCCTAAATTACCTGTGCCGTTTCCTCCTGTTGTATTTGATACTGTTGGATTTGTTATTGTTCCATTACCAATATAAGTTCTATGAAAAATTGATGGCATAGAAAAAGTATTTTTTCCGCAATGATTTATATAATATGAATATTTTAAATCACATTTATTATCTACAAAATTTTCATCATTCGGATCTCCTGTAAATTCTATTACTTGATCACTAGCACCTTTGGTATTTACGATTACCTGTTGAACACTTACTGTGTCTCCCATATTTACCTGGATACCTGTTGAGGATACTAAATTTGTCCATTTATTCTTAAACTTGTCCGCGTGTTCTCTTTGGTTAATATCTATACTGCGCAAACGATTTGCCTCTAACATGATATACTTCTCTGACATTTTTATTATATAACATTTTATATAATATAAAGATTTGAATTTAACACGAAGTGTCATGGCTACGCTAAAACATTGCCATAACTCCCGCTGACGAAATGCTTACACGACGGAGACCGACAACATAGTTGTTAAGAATCTTTTGGGCTGTTCCTGTATAATCGACACGGACAGACAGGGTGTCCTGCGAGAGATCCATAACCTGTCCATACTTAGAAAGAGATCTACTAATGCAGAAGTTATCTGCGATCTTCTGAAGACTGAGGACACGCTCTCCTGAATTTACAATTGATTTCTGTAATTCTGACATGTGTAGTGCCTCTGCCCGACGGAGTCCTGTGCCTGCTATGACTGTCTGTGAGTATCTCTGAAGTGGTACTAGACGAGATGGCATATGGTTTGTCCCGTGGATGTATTCGTATGATCGTGCCTGATCAGTTACACCGGTAAGTGAGTGGGCATTGATTGAACGTGCTGAAGCAGTTGCTGTTAGTAACGGCTGTGTAAAGAGTGCCTTTGCGCGCTTTTGCAGAGTGGGGATCTGTGCCTGAACTAGACCTGAATTTACTACATTATGGCGGTGTAGTTCATAAGCCATAAAATCAAATGAAATACCTGATGGAGACGCAGCAGCACGAAGTAAGCCCTCAACATATGCTGGCGGTGGTTGTACGGATTGGCAGATCATTTCAATCTCGCTGAGTTCATAAGTAGGTGCAGCAACTGAACCTGATTTGACATTAGTCCCGTCATCGGCGGTTGTGTAGAAATCTAATGGTAGTTCTCTATCAGCTACCTTGTAGTAAATTAATGAACCAGCACCGCCGAATACGTGATCGTGTTGGAGACCCTGTGTGGTATTACGGAGTGGTAGGTAGTTGATACCGAGTTTAGCACCTGAGCGGAAGAAACCTAGAACAACACCTAACTCCTCCTCATGCGTAAAGTTACCATCGTTATCAGCAATGTAAAGCTTATCATGAACAGCAAATGGGTTGTTATCATGATCAATATCGGTGAGGGCAATGTATCCATTTGCAGCTGAACCATTACCTGCTGCAGGAGTATCACCGGATCTAGTTTCTGATCCATTAGCCTTGTCAGTGGTTGTAAGTTTGATTGGGGTATTTACGCTGTCATTCTTTTCACCTACTTTCGATAGCTGGACGCATGAACGAAGGAAATCGTCTGTCTGTATAGTTAATCTCATACCTGCCATAGCACTTACTGGGATAATATTACCCTGCTTGAAAAGACCGCAGTTGAGGGGTGCTTGAACCATAACCTTATGTGCTACACGAGTGGCTGTATCAGGAGCTGTTAATGTTGCAGCATTAGATACTTCATGCTGAGCGTAGAATAGAGTTTTGTCTGTGTGCTTATTGCCTACGACATCCTGTACACCCTCGAAGAGTTCGTTCTTGTGAGCTACAGATGGGCTACTGATGAAGTTCTGAAAAAGTGATTTGAATGCGTTGTAATCCTCGCAAAGTTCTAGTGTAGTTTGATTACCGCCATCACGGATTGTTACTTGACGCATCAATGCATGAACACCGCCCGCCTTCGGATCAGGGGCTACCTGTCCTCGAACGTTCTTGAATTGAAGTTCTGCCTTAAAATAAGTTAGGCTTGGATCTACAAATCCTACGAAGCTCGGTACATGAATACGGATTTCCTCACCTGGCCCAACTGCCGATGTGACCTCAGGCTTGATTGCGACTGACTTGGACGGGATGTATTGGTTTTGTGTCTGTGCTTGAAACATATTTTATTAATATTTTTTTTTAAAAAAAACATTATTTATTTTCAAATACATATTGTATCAACCAAAAAGCAATTGGTAAAGTTGCATAATATATTAATACAGGAAAAAATATAAGTATATCATTAAGCCGAAACCATAACATCGCCGTTTTTAATTGTCATTAATCTTTCTACACTAGCATAAACGCGCATCTCACGAGCCTCGTTTTTACCATTAGTGCGCTTGTAGGTTTTGGATAGAACAATTGGTTTGTTTCCAACCTTTTTACCATTGCCGAGAGTATTGAATCCAGATGTTGTCATATCAATACCTATGTAGTGCGATGTGCATCTTAGATCATTTGCTAAACCAACATTAGCATCAGTTGGTAGAACATGGTTTTCGATTCTACCGAGATAGAATGAGTTCTGATTGACGGCACGATCATCAACACCCTTGTTGGCATCAACATCAAAACTGTAGAATTGTGATGGTACTTGGAGTGGTGATGCAAAAACCTGAGATAATTCGTTGAATTTATGTGCGGGTTTTGTTACATCTCTATCATAGACACGCTGTTCATTAATACGGAAATTGTATGCGGTTTCAGTTGCCATATCATTTGAAACATACTGGCCTAGAACATCTATACCTGGATTATCTCCGAGAGTTGAAAATTTTTCTTGAACTAGTAAACTACGTACAGTCCTTCCGCTCACGGCGATATCGCGTTCTACGGACTGGGTTACTGTAGCACCTGCACCTGGGTTAGCACTATCTGGGACTTGAGCTAGTGTCATGATTTGATCCTCATATAAGTATGATAGACCCTGCTCACTAAATACCTGTGATCGGAGTGCCTCCATTTGTGGCTGTGAGTAATATAGGTGATCAGAGTAAAATTTAATATTAACTCTTGATGGTTTGATTACACCGCTTGAAGCCGAACCAGATGGAAAGCAACAGATTGTACGATCAGTTCTTGCTGATTGAGTATTAAATACTAGACGCAAAAATACATTTTCTTTCAATGCAAATAAAGGTAACTGTCTACTTCTAGCCATCGGAACTAGATCGGAAAGCGGAACGCTGAAAACTGGGGTAGTGCTGTCTACTGGTGTTGGTTTAAGATTTTGAGGTACAACAGCACGTGCACTATTGTCATTAGCAAATTGAGTGTATTCTAAATCTACTGGAAGTAGGCGACCTGTGGCTTCATCTACCTCAACAAATCTATCCATGGAGCGCCCCGTTTTCGGACTTAACACTAGTGCACGATGTTCGGGGGTACTGAATTGAGAAACCATGGTTTCATAGAATCCAACATCCTCGGATGATGCGATTTCTTTAGAACCAACTAAAAGATGCGCACTTTTAACCAATCCATAAATACCAGTTTTTACAGGAAAGTATGCGTCATTGACTCCAGCTGCAGTAGTTACTGCGAGAGATACCATTGAACCTCCATCCAAAATCCCATTCTTAGGTATTTGAAAAACGCATTCAGAATCTGAAATAGTTATGGGATCGAGCTGTTGCGTGTCTATGCGCATGTTTTCAACAGTAGGCATTGTCTTTACATTTAAGATATCTGGGAGTGACATATTTTTATAATGAATTTATTTATTATAAAATTTTTTTTAATTTTTATTTGTATTAAGTTAGTTAGAAACAGTTATACCTTGGGGCGAGTAAGTTAAGACATTCTTACAAAGTAAATGAGTAAACACAGCATTTGGTGATTGCCCGTTAAGTGATGATACAATACGAGTTGCGTATGCCTGGTTTTTGAAATCAACACCTACGTCCGACACATCGTCTGTAGATAGACCAATACCGAAGTTTCTAGATGCATCAGCACGAATACCATGATCGCGGTTGGCAGTTCTATCTGCTGGGCGATCAACTCTGAGTGGCTGACCTCCGTAATCTAGTAGGCGACGGCTGTTAAGCATTCTGCCGAGTGGCTGGTATGCCTGTAAATATTTCATCATGACCTGAGTTTCTGGGATCTTTGAACTGCTTTGATCAGCACATTTGTATTCGTAATCAACACCAAAGGGGACACCATTGCGACTGAATGATACACGGCGTAATTCTACATCACCTGTGTAAGCATTACCTACAACATTCTTTAACATATCAGTTGTAAAACCATCATGATTGTAACTATTCGAATGAGACACTGGTAGGAAGTTATGAACAATAGAAAGCACACGACTATTTGCGAGATTGTAAGTTTGTGTAGCATCTGAAGAGTTAATAACAGAGTAAAGACTGCTGAAAGTATTGAACTCTAGACTGCCTGTGCCAGCCTGAGACAACTGCTGAACACCCTCGGCATCTGGCACTGCGAGATCGCATGTTAAACTGAGATCTGAAAGTTCGTAAAATGCACCATCGCCTGCTCCTGCGTCAGCGCCCTTAAGAACTTGCTGATCAGAAGCTAATTCAATGTTTATACCGATACCCTGTACGAGCGATAGTGGGATGAGGCTAGTGCCTTGAAGCATACCAGCGTAGAGAGGGATACTGAAATTTACCTCATTATTAACCATAAGAGATGAAGACGATTCTATCCCATTCATAACAGCGACACAACTTTTTTCAGTTGCCATATCCTGCCCTGAGTGTGTGCTAGAGAGAAGCGATGCGACTAGACGGCCGTACTGTCTGATCGATTCGAGAGACTGGTTTGAGCCTGCGCTGACGAGATTGACATTCTGGAAACAACTATGGACACCTACACGGGATGATAGTGTGACGGCAGTAGCACCTCCGCCTTTGCTGTTATTGTTGTTTGGTAGTGTAGCACCAGCTCCTCCTGTAATCTTGAGACGTCCGTTGATACGAAGAGTGTTGGTTTTTAAGTATCGTGCTTGTGATGGTATCTGAAAACTGCAAATCGGATTGCCGTTGCGGAAGGAAAATTTTCCTAGAGCGGGTTGGTTGCTTGGAAGAATTTCTACCTTTGTGAAATCAACTATATTGACGGATGACATATTTTTATAATGAATTTATTTATTATAAAAAATTTTTTCTTTTTTATGTTAATACCCGAAAAAGTTAGAGTATTGTCCAAAGCGACTCTCTTGTTGTTGCTGGAGCATTGGTACATTGGATGTTTGAATCGGTTTGGATTGTCTGTGTTGCCCTAATGCTTGACGATTTTCCTCCTCGATTTTTTTACGTATACGTTCTTCAATCTCTCTTTCCTTACGCTCCTCCTCCTCACGTTTCTTTTTTTCCTTTTCCTCTCTGGCACTTAATACTTTATCGAACTTTTCATAATTTTTCAACCAGTTAGAAAACTCAGCATCCTCATCTGCTGGCTGTGGTGGTTGAAACTGGCTGGCACTGGTATTTTTGTATGCTGTTGGTTTTTGTTTAGCTCTGTTTTCTGCTCTCTTTTGACGCATTCTTTCTAAATGCGCTCGTTGTTTATCACTGATTGGTTTCTTAGTTTTTTTGACAGGTTCTGTTACATACTGGGGTTCAGGTGTCTCAGGCTCTTCATATTCAATAGGTTCTGGTTCAGGCTCTGGTTCGGGCTCTGGCACAGGTGCATTTACAGATAAATCCTTTTGGGGCGGTTTAAATTTTTGTGCCTTTTTTGGCTTTTCATTAAAAACATCACTCGGTGGTTGTGATTTAGGTTCTTCTTTGTGCGGTGGTTCAGGATCTCCGAATTGAATTAGTTTTGGCCTCGGCATGTTTTTATTATACATTTATTTAAATAAATATAAAAAAATTCAATTATTTTAAATAAATTATATAATAAAATGTTTTCAACCCAAAGTAATAATGTGCCTTCCGCCAATGCCAATGATTCTGTATTTTGCCTCGAATTTATTAATCATGAGGCTTTACAGGATTTGTTAAAGTATGCGCCTCATTGTGATATATTCAATGATGAACAGAAATATCAAATCAACTCACTTTCATCTATTAATTATAAGAAAAATCCAGGTAATGAGTTAGGTATGGCAAAAATTATTTATAGATCAAAACCTGCTAATCAGCTCGGACGTGTTTATCATGAATTCAAAGGTAGTAAGGGTAAAGCATTACAACAGCAATCTAAAAGGGTTCGTCATATTTTATGCCATAAAAATAATGGTGAGTGTTTGTATGTAGACATTGATATTGTCAATGCGCATCCGAAAATCATAATTCAATTATGTAAAGCATACAATGTTGAATGTGGTGTCATTGAAGAATATGTAATGAATCGTGAAAAAATATTACAGGATGTTATGAATAGACATAAATGTAATCGATCACAGGCAAAAAAATTATTCATTAGATTATTATACAGCGGAGGCTGGCAGAATTGGTTTATTGAATTTGAATTACCTGTTATTGAACCTATCGATTTTGTCAAAGATTTTTATAAGCAAATGAGAGATATTTGTCAAAGATTTTATACTCATACTGATTTTAGCCGTAATATTCATGAGGCTAATAACAAAAAAGCAAAACATATTGGTAAGTTTATCAACCCTGAGGCAACATGTCTTTCATATATTATTGCTGAACGAGAGAATCTTATTCTTTGGAATATGCGTCGTTTCTTTATGAATAACGGATTACAGGTTTCCGTGTTGGTTTATGATGGTTTGATGGTAAGGAATGATGGTTCTGATGTCAGTGAGTTATTCGATGAGTGCCAGGAATATATAAAAACTAATACTAGTTATGAAGTAAAACTAGAAACTAAACCATTGACAACTGATTTAGATTGGAAAGGTATTGTTGATAAATTGAAAAATGGTGTATTAGATGAAAGCAAAGTTAAACTCGGTGATTACTTTAGTGTCAAAGCACTAACTAAAATATCTGCTGAAAGACCAATGGATGAATATCTTATGAAGAAATATTATTTTGAACACTGGGTAAAATATTCTTTAACTAATAAATGTTATTTCGTAAAAAATAAATATGAACTCACTCAGAGCACTAAAAGTGATGTTAGGGATATGCTCGGAATGAGAGCTGTCAAAACTAAAATACCAAAATCAAAAAATGAATGTTGGACTTTTATTGATTATTATATGAATGAAGATGAAGATGTCAGAGCATACCAAAGTATTTGTTATGAGCCATTTGATCCTTTCAATGAATTCAAAGATGTAGTTGCTGAAAACATTAATAAGTTTGCAACATACAAACATAATATTAAACCGAGAGATAAAGTTGACAAAACGAAAGATTACATACCAGCATATTTAAAACACATGAAAAGATTTTGTGAGAATAATGAAAAAGTGTTAGAGTATGTACTAAGCACGTTGGCATGGAAAGTTCGTGATCCTAGATTCAATGCTGGTGTTTCGATTGTGTGTCAGTCCAGGGAGGAGGGTGCTGGTAAATCATGTTTGTTAGAGCCATTTAAAAAAATGTTTGGTATTTCAAATGTAAATTTCCATCATACATTAGGAGGATATTGTGGTAGATTTAGTAAAAGGTGTGGTGAATCAATGATTACTGTCATTGATGAATTGAAACAGGATAGATCCGATAATCCTCATATGGAACAGTTTTATAGTGATATTACTAGTCCTCGAATCGTCGTTGAGCCTAAGAATGTAATGGCTTACGAAGTTGAAAACTGCTCACTAATTATTGCTTTCTGTAATAAATTATGTCTCAAAGTAAATACTAACAGCTCCTCATCACGTAGGTTCTGTGCTACGATATTCGATGATACTGGGATTGATATTAAATCACCAGAATATAAACAATGGTTATTAGATAATATAATTGTTTTCCAGGAGGACGATGACGCATTGTCTCAGTTATTCTGGTATTTATATGATTATAAAAAATTAAGTAAACAGGAATTAAGAACTGTCCCGATTACTAAGGGTATTACATCACTCAGAAATGTAAATGCTAAACATGAACAAATGTTTATCTATAATTACTTATTTGTAAGTGAGACATACAAAAAGGAAAATGATCTCAATGACACTACTAAAGTCCCAACTCATGTTTGGATTGATGGTGATGATGTTATCGTGAATAGGACTGTCGTTGATAATCATTTCAAACATGAAGCTAGAATTACAGGGTATGTCAAAAATAAGATTCTAGAATCATCTAGAGGGATTACAGATGTAAGAAAAGAAAATGTTAGATGTTATAAATTTCATTTACCTACTATTAAATCATCTTTAAATTTCATTGAATAAATTACTTTACTTTACTTTATATATAGTATATATACTATATATAATATATATAATATATAATATATATAATATATATAATATAATAAAAAACAAAAGAAACAAAAATAAACAAAAAATAAACAAAAAAAGTGGTATCGGAAACAAAAAACAGAAATAAGTGTAATATTCATATAGAAAGTAGATTGAAAGTATTTTTAAAATATAATATATAAATGTAGTATATTATAAGAAGTTGGGAAATTTTTGTATTTTCTACCGATACAACTTTTTTTATTTTTTTGAAAACAAATTTTGTTTTTGTTTTTATTAAATAGAAATAAATAGAGATACAATATAATTCAAATTGTTTTAAAAAATAAGTATAATAAAAGGATGCCTCGTAAAGCTCGTTCAGAGAATAAAAACTTTTATCACTTCTGCCTTTACCTCGATAATGG
>VMHT01207540.1_pt1 | contig 14189 bp, 9 predicted proteins | sample 4693611 | NCBI WGS metagenome assembly VMHT01 (sample SAMN12280063, study PRJNA550983) | marine metagenome | isolation source: seawater sampled from same location over 5 years 0.02-0.2 micron viral filtrate | place: USA: collected off the coast of southern California halfway between the port... ... | reverse complement strand
GTGATCTGCTGCCCCTCAACCGGTCTCTTGAGTCCGTACTGTAGCGCGGAAATTTAGTAATTCAGAATGAATTAACTGTCTCAACGCCTGATGCGTTCAGCGTTCCACTGCTAAGCGTATCTCTACCTGATGGGGTCCGAGGCCTCGAAGTCCTAGGCCGAAGGAGATTGAAGGCAATTCGCGTGCGATTCTTGAAAGCAAATGTGCGTCTTATAAACAACCCCGTCGGTAAGGGACGGGTCTAACAAGTGACGCGCGCAAAGGAGCAGTTGCGCGTGTCGTCGCTTTATTTGCTGACATTTTTTATATAGCGTAATTGGAGGTATTCTAGTACCTCAGCGTTCATATAAGGACGGTGCGTATACCTATTTACCATAGAAATGGCAAAGGCCCTTTCGTCAGCGTGCGCGACGACGCGCGCCGCGGCGTTACTAGTGCGCGTGCTCGACGCCGAGTTGCGCGAGCGCGATGACGAGAACGCCGGCGGTGTAACACACGAACTTGTAAATGCGCACGCCGCGCGCGGGCGCTTCGTGCACGGTGTGCGTGTGCGGAGCGAGTTTATGGTCGTGACCGTGCTCGTCTTCGCACGATTGCGTTTGCGTCTCGAACTCGTCGCCGATGACTTCCACGGTACCGACGTAAATGAACGTACCGGCGGCGATGCCCTCGAGGACGGCGGAGACGGCTGGGTCTGCGCTTTCCGCCGCGCACCCGATCAAGATCCCGATCGGGGTTATGAACGAAAACACCGTCATGAAAATGAAGAGCGTCTGCGGATTCGTCATGCCGCAGCGCAAAAACGCGCACCCGATGCTGAACGCGGCCGCGGCTTTGTGCGACGCGATGGCGGTGAAAATCGCGTACACACTGTTTCGATCGCTTTGAAGCCCGAGGGAGACACCCGCGAGAGAGGCGTGCAACGCGACGCCCGCCATGAAGAGCAAAGCCGTTCTCGTCTGCGCGAAGATGGACACGCGACGACCCTTCTCGTCGTGCGCGCACGTGTCGCACGCGTCGGTCGACGCCTTGTCCACGACGACGACGACGGACGAATCGACGTGATGCTTTTTACTTTGTCCGTGTCCGTGTCCGTGTCCGTGGCCGTGCTCTCCGTCGCCCTCGCTCTCCGTCACGTGCGAGTGCGTGTGAAACACGACGCGTTCGACGAAGAACGCGATGAGAAATCCCAGCATGACCATGACCATGGCGAAAGGATACTCCTTCGCCGTACCGATGCGTGCCTCCGTCGCGCTCTCGAGCGCGTGCGGGACGAGGTGCACGAACCCAGACGCGAGAAACAATCCCCCGCTGAACGCGTTCATAAACTCCAACGCGCTCTGCATCTTCGGCAGCGTTCTCACAAACAGCGACGGCAACATTCCTCCCGCCAAACCTTCAAAAAACACAGCCACCATGAGACCCATCTTGAGTTTGAAATGCTTCAACCCACCCGTCGCCGCCGCCGCGCTTTCCGCCTCGCTCGCGATGAACGTGCACGTCGACTCGCTCAGGCACCGCGCCGCCAAACTCAGCGCCGAGAGCAACTCGGTCTCGTTCAACTTTTGATCCGCGCCCGCGTACGTCGTGATCACGTCCGCCGACGACACGTTCGTCAGCGTCTCCTCCGCGCTCGCGTGCGCGTGTCCAGCGCTCGCGTGCGCGTGTCCAGCGTGCGAATCCGCGCCCGCGCCCGCGCCGCTCGTCCTCGCCGCGAACCGCTCGAACAATTCGCTCAGCTCGTGAGCGTCCATCGTCGTGTCGTCGTTGTCGTCGTTGTACGTCTCCAAGATGTGATCCACCGGCGTCTCGTCGCCTCTCGCGACGCGCGCCATCGCGCACGCGCACGCGCACACCGTCAGCGCCGTCGCGAATCGCGCGCGCGCCCGTCGACACCGCCGCCGGTCGTTCGCCGTCATCTTGTCTCGCGCCGTCGCGAATCGCGCGCGCGTCGCGCCGTCGTCGCGCGCGCCGCGCGTCGAGTCCCGGTCTCGACGCCCGCGCCCGGTTCGCCCCGGTTCGAGCGCGCGCGAACGAGCCGAAGAGGCGTCGCGAAGTGCGGCGATGCGCGCGCGTCGTGCACGTGTCGAGGATCGTCGTACGCGACGCCCCGCGAAGCCCATCACGGATCGCGTCGCGACGCGCGTCGTAAACATGTCGACACGCATGTCGACATATTTACCCCACGCGCGTGTACGCATTGAACCCCGTGATGCATCTATATACGAAAAACGTCTCGACGCACATGTCGACATATTTACCCCTATTAACCCCACGCGCGTGTACGCATTGAACCCCGTGATGCATCTATATACGAAAAACGCCTCGACGCACATGTCGACATATTTACCCCACGCGCGTGTACGCATTGAACCCCGTGATGCATCTATATAAGAAACAGATAAATGCACGAAATACACGGTGGTAAACAGACCCCGAATGCGATGCGCGCGGACGTTCGAGCGCGCAAAAAGCGCGATCGAGCGATCCGATCCGCGCGCGATCGCTCGCTCGATCGCGCGCGTCGCCACACGCCGACGACGCGCGCGCACTCGCGATGTTCAAGACGAAAGCCCCCGCGCCGAAGACGGCGGTGAAGAAATCCGCGCCGGCGAAGAAGGCGCCGGCGAAGAAGGCGCCGGCGAAGAAGGTCGCGGCGAAGAAGGCGCCCGTTCGCAAGGCGGGCGACGACGAGGTGCGACGCGAACGACGACGATCGCGACGACCGGGCGCGCGCGACGACGCGATGGCGCGCGCGACGACGCGATTGAATGGGAAGAATATTCGCGGCGCGCGTCGGGCGGGGACGGCGCGACGCGCGGCGGGAGGGGAGACGGGAAGGCGATGGATGCGCGGACGGGGACGATATCCTGGAGATATGGTTTGACGCGCGCGACGCGGGCGCGAGACGCGAGGGCGGCGCGCGGCGCGAGACGGTCGCGAACGATCGAGAGGGAGAGAAATCGTGGACGCGCGCGCGGTGCGGGACGGATCGGCGGGTCGACGCGCGCGGTGGGCGACGCGGGAGGGCGCGACGCGAAGACGACGAGACGACGCGAGACGGAGGACTGACGGCGAACGCTCGCGTTCTCGCGCGATAGCTCTGGCGTCCGGGTGCCGTGCGACCGGCGTGGTTGGATGGCTCTCTCCCGGGTGACCGTGGATTCGATCCGTTCAACTTGTCCAAGTGCGTGTGGCGACGTGACGCGATGCGACGCGAGCGCGCGAGACGCGTCGACGAATCGCAGACTGACGGCGTTTGTTTCGCAGGCCGATTGAATACGTTCAATTCGATCTTGACGCTCTCGATGGCTCCGCCGCGACGAACCCGGCGGGTCGGGTGATCGGTAAGCTCAAGAAGACCGACAACAAGCCGAAGGCGCGCGCGATCGTGCCGTACGACGAGTCCTTCGACATCATGCGCTTCCGCGAGTGCGAACTCTTGCACTCTCGCTGGGCCATGCTCGGCTTGGTCGGCGCCACCGCCGCGGAAGCCGCCACGGGTATCTCCTGGGCCGACGCCGGTAAGGTTGAACTTGAACAACCGCAATACCTCGGCTTCCCGCTCCCGGGCTTGTCCGTCGCCTCCTTGACGGCGATTGAAGTGCTCGCGATGGGTTACCTCGAAGTCGCCCGCTCGGCGGAGCTCGACCAAAACAAGCGCATGTACCCGGGCGGCGCGTTCGACCCGCTCGGCTACGTCGCCAACGCCGACGCCGAGGAGGAATTCCGCCTCAAGACGGCTGAACTCAAGCACGGTCGCTTGGCAATGGTGGGCATGTTGATCATCTCCATCGAAGCCGCGGCCGGCCACGGCGTGCTTCCGTAAGCGAGCGATGTGAGCTGTTGAACATCGAAGCGCGCGACGATTCAAATCCGCCGAAACTCGCGAGGGTCGACGCCGATCGCGACGCCGCGCGCGTCAATTAGCGAATCATCATCATTTACCTTAGCACCTTCGTCATGTATCGCAGGAAGACGCACGATTAATCGCTCGACGCTTTCGCTCGTCGCGCGCGCAAACCTCGTCGTCGCGCGAGCTAACCCTCGGCGCGCGCGCCCCGCACACCCGCGCGACGCACCATGCTCGCGCGCGCGTGCGGCTTCCCCCGAGCGAACGCGCGATTCTGTCACCGCGCGTCCGCGTCGTCCTCGCGCGCGTCGCGCGCGCGCGCGCGCGTCGGCGTCGCCGTTTCCGCGCGCGTCGTGGCGAACGACCGCGAACGACGCGCGTCTTTCGACGCCGATGACGCCTCGCGCGACGGCGCGCGCGCGACGCGACGGCGCTCGAACGAACGACCGCGACGACGCGCCGTCGCGCGCGCGGCGAGCGGGACGGACGACGAGCCACCGGCGCCGCTGTACGTCAAGATACCGCTGGGCTTCGCGTACGCGGCGCTCACGTACGCGGCGGCGTGCAACGCCTTCATGTGGACGCTCGATCTGAGCGCGCCGATCATCGAGGGACCGACGAGCTTGGTGGTTGGACGACTGTGCGTCGCCCTCGGGGCGACGCTGCTCGCGGGATTGAACTTTTGGCCGCAGGCGGAGAAACAGTTGGGACGGTGCGCGCGAACGTTCGCGTCGAAGGAATCGAGCGAACGATTAAAGGCGGACGCCGCGAAGTTCGCCGCCGTGGTCGCGATGAAGATGGGGTTTGAGTTTTACGCGTATTGGAAGGCGCTGACGTCGTTCACGCCGTGCAGTCAATCGCTCGAGTTGCCGGCGTGGTACGGGTTGGCGTTCGTCGGGCACGCGACCTTCGTCGCCGCGAGCTCAAAGATTCTCGGCCCGGGCGGCGCGTCCACGGAGGACGTGCCGTTACAGATGCGCAAACTCATCGGCGGGTTCGATGTTTTGCTGGCGTTGGCGTGCGTGGGGACGAGTAAGCTCGCGATGGCTGGGTACGGCGTTCCGAGCGCGGCGCTCGGTTTCGTCTTCATGCTCGCCGCGACGTACTTTACGTTTGAAAACAAGCTCCCATCCAAAAAGACGCCGAGTTCCGGCGCCGCGGCGTGACGCCCTTCGCGAATCTATTCGCGCCTCGAACACGTAGCACACCATTGTTAGAACACCCGAGACGATCGTCTTCTCGCGCGTCTCGCCCGCGTCGCCGCACTCGCGCGCTCGCCCTCGCGTCGCCCCCATGCGCGTCCCCAGCGCCGCGAAAAACATTCGCAACGCCGCCGCCCGGCTTCTCAGCGCCGAACCACCGCCTTCGGTCGCGTCCTCGGTCGTCGATCCGTTCGCGCTCCCTCCCGTGGACGTCGCCTACGACGTCGAGAGCGCCGAGCGCGCGCTCGCCCTGCGCGGCTTCGCGCCCGCCGCGGCGCCCGGAGCGCCGCGTTTCATCGGTTTCGACGTCGAGACGAAGCCGAATTTCACGAAAAACGTCGCCAACGTCAACGCGCCGGCGCTGGTGCAGCTGGCGAACGAGCGCGGGTGCGTGCTGGTGCACCTGGCGAGCATGCGCGGGGAGACGCCGCCGACGCTGCGAGCGCTGTGCGAGGACGCGGGGTCGATATTCGTCGGGAACGGGGTGTGGTCGGACATGCGGGACGTCGACGGGGCGTTCGGGACGAAATCGCGAGGGTACGTCGACGTGGGGGTGATCGCGCAGACGTTTGGACACTCGAGACACGGGTTGAAGGCGATGAGCGCGAGATACGGATACGACGCCGAAAAGCCGAAATCCGTGCAGACGTCGAATTGGGAAAAAAGCCCCCTGGAGGCGAAGCAGATCGATTACGGGGCGAAGGACGCGGCGTTGGGGTTGTGGGTGCTGAAACAGTTGTACGCGGAGTACGCGGGAGGGGAGGTGTCGCTCGAGGATTGGGCGATGGCGTTTGGAAACGCGTCGCAGCCGAAGGAGGCGTTTCGGTCGGCGCGAGCGAACGCGAAGACGACGCCGGAGTGCGTGATGAAGGCGTTCGAGAGATTCGATCAGAAGAATCGAGAGTTGGTGAAAGAGGCGTGGTTGGTTCGTCAGATGAAAAAGGCCCAGCGCGTCGTGAAACAGATGGCGGAGGGCGCGTTGCATCCGGTGAGCGCGACGCACGCGTTGATGGATATTTTGCATGCGCCCAAGTCGAAGCGCAAAGTCGTCGAGTGGGTGGGAAGTGGTAGTAAAGGTGGCGGACTGTTCGAGATCGAGCTCAAACTGGGCTCGTCCGTGCGCGCGCGCGGTGAAGGGCGCACGGTGAAGGCGGCGAAATTCGAAGCCGCTCGAGGCGCGTTCGCCGCCTTAAAAGACGGGGACGCCGCCGACGCGACGATTTGGATCAAGCGCGAGTTAGAGCACGCTTGGTCGCAGTAGAAGTGTTGTAGTGGCATTTTGTACAAAACTATTGAAACTATTGGATGAACGCGTTACACCAGTGAGTTTCCATCCGGGCGACCGTACATCATCGGCGCGTTCGGCGTTTGGAACACGACGCCCGGATCCGACCGGGCGGTCGGCGGCGGACGCTGCGCTCGCTGCGCCGCCGCCACCGCGACGTCGGGCGCCCTCGTCTTTTCCGCGACCTCGTCGTAGATGGCGACAATTTCGGGCTTGGTGATCATGTTCTCGTCCTTGTCTCGGGCGTAGCAAATGAACACGGCGTCGATGCACGTCAAGAGGACGGAGAACAAAAATGACAAAATCACAATCGAAGAGACGCCCGCGCACGCGCCGACAATTGCACCGACGTTGTGAGCCAAATCATCGTCACCGGTTGATACTTGCACACCTACGTGCACGGAAATCCCCACGACGACGCCGTAGAAGATGGCGAAGAAGAGCGCGGTCATGTTCAAAATCATCTCCGGTAACCACCACACGCGCAGGGCGCTCAAAAAGTTATCCTTCAGCAATCGCGTGACTTCGCGACCGGATTCCAACAACGATTCACCCGTGATGGCGCACTGGATGGTCGCAAACTTGGTGATGGTTTCAATGATTTCGGCGATACAGTCCATGACGGCGGTGACGATGCACGCAAGAATAGCCATGAAGCCGCGCGATTCGCGTCGCAATCTTTCATTCAAGTTGCGCAAAATGGTCACACCTGTCAAAACTAACCCGCCGAACGCCAACGAGCCGAACGATGCGCCGAAGGCGTGGCCGATGAACTCGCGCGTCGTTCCCACGAACGCCGTCGTTCCCGCCGGGGCAAAGTACCAGCGCGAGATTGACCCGCCGATGACGAATGTGCGCATCTCCGCCGCGATCATGTGTGACCAGAGCCACACGAGCAAGGCGAAAACGACGTACGGGCCCACCCAGCCGTCGGTTTGCCATTCGCAACACGGAACGACTTCCTCGCCGTAGTAGCATTTCCCGCCAGTGTACGTCTCGTAATCGCTCGGCGCGATCGAGCCGTTCATGTACGCCCCCCACACGCACGTGAAAAACATGATCGAGGACACGATGACGGCCAAACCGGCGAAGACGCTCGTGGTGATGAGATGAGGATTATCCTTCAACGCCGTCGACGCGGCGCCGAGAAGCTTCGCGACGAGCTCCACCCGGTCGCGCGTCGCGTGCATCCAATACGCGAAAAACGCAGCGAACAACGCGAACAGAATACACGGAAACGCCATCCTTTCAATCGCGAACGCGATCGACAACGCGAAGCAACTTCCGATTTTCACGTAAATCATCGACCACGTGGCGAATCGAGGGTGTCGCTTAAACGCCGTCAAAGCCAACGCTCCCATCGCGCACGCCCCGAGCATCGCCATCACGACGTACGGTCTCGCCTTCGTCAACGCCGTCGCCGCGTCTTCGTCCGCGCCGTCCTCCAACAGCGTCCTTCGTCGCGCGCCGACGCCGTTCGCCGCGTGACAACTCTCGTACTTGTTCAGCGTCTCCGCCTCCGTCAACACGTGCGCGTCCGCGGAGACGCGCGAGAGCGCCAAAAGTCCGCACAGGATCGTCACCGCGAGCGACGTCGCGAACGCGCGCTTGAACGCGACGTCGCGGTGCGGTCGCGCGGCGAGATTTCCGTCGTTTTCATTCGCGATTTCGTGACGTTCCGACGACGTAAAGAGCGCGCTGTCGTCGTCCTCGCGCGCGTGGTCGGCCATCGCCGCGTTCGACGTTCGCGGTTCGTTCGCCTCGCGCGCGGTCGCGACGAGGCGCGACGCGCGCGGTCGCGACGAGGCGCGAAGTGACGCGAGGGCACCAGATCCAGAGTCGCCGGCGCCGCGGGTGCCGAGTTTACGCAAACGCCGCGACGGCGCGTGGATTACAACGTCGGCGCCGAGGACGAGCGCTTTTCTAAGAACGGCGCGGTTTCGCCGAGCGTCGCGCGACGCTCGGCGAGGTGCTCGCGGACGGTGATGTTGTCTAAAGCCTTGGCGTGATTGAAGGCGACGAAACCGGCGGTGGCGACGGCGTAGCCGACGATTTCGGTGACGCTCACCTCGTCGCCGTATAAGAACATGGCGGCGCCGATGACGGCAACGTTCTTCAATTGTGACATCGTCTTCACCATGAGCGATCCCGCGTGTTTGACGACGCCGAGGCAGACGTAATTGACGGCGAAGCCGAACGTCGCGCAAATAAAGAATAGGTACCAATACCGGGTAAACGTGGCGATATTTTCGGTGCGAAACAATTCCTCGCGCTCGAAAATCAAGCTCAACGCCATCAAAAACACTAACGTCGCCGGGGAGAAGTAATACATCCCGTTGAACAGCGAAAACTTTTTGTTGCTGATCAAGTATTGAATCCCGACGCTCCTAAACGCCTCGGCGATTTCCGCCGTCAGCATGCACGCCAAACCAAACATCGTCACGTGCGCCTCTCCCCACGCCGCGATGAAACATCCTATCATCACCACGCTCAACGTGGCGATGATTCTGCCGCTCCATCGGTCTAAACCGAACGCCACCAAAGTGAAATAGCACACCACCGGCGCGAACGCCTTGAGCATCTGAATAAACGACAGCGACAAATACGAATACGCCACGTTCGCCGCCGCGAGCGACAGCGCGGTGCAAAACCCGATCGGCAGTATGTTCGCCGTCCACTCCCTCGCGCTCAACCGGTGCGACATGCGCTTCGGGTCGAGTTTTATCGCCGCCGCCGCGACCCCCCAGCCGAACCAGCTCCCCAGCGAGCTCACGAACACCGGGCAGTTGAACGACGTCTCCGTGATCAGGTGCTTATTCGCCAGGATCAACACCGTGGCGACGAGCAGATACGCCACCGCGTACGCCATCGCGTGCACCGCGCCCTCCTCGCCGTACGTCGACAGTTCCATCGCTTCGTCGTGTCAACACCCTCAGCGCGTTCGCGCGTTCGCGCCGCGCGTCGATCGCCGACGATTCGCGCGATTCGCGCGATTCGCGATTCGCGATTCGCGTCGTCGCGTCGTCGCGTCGTCGCGTCGTCGCGTCGTCGCGACGCGCGCGCGAGTGTCGATTCGCGTCGCGTTTGACGCGCGCGTCGGTGCGCGCCGAACCGAATCGTCAGACATGCGCGCGACGCCCGCGATTCGCGCGCTCCCGTCGGCGTCGGCGCGCGCGTCGGCGAGCGCGTCGGCGCCTCGCGCGGTCGATCGCGCGCGACGCGCGGTTCGATCGACGGCGCGCGGCGCGAGAGACGGCGCGCGAGCGATGGCGGCGGCGACGCGCGTGTCGCGCGCGACGGCGCGAGAGGGCGCGAGAGGCGCGCGCGCGCTCGCGAGAGGGACGTGGGACGACGCGCGCGCGATTCGCGCGCTCGCGGGCGACGAACGGCGCGCGGGCGGCGCGGGGAGGGGGCGCGGGGTGGTGAGCGCGAGCGCGGCGAGCGGCGCGAGCGGCGCGAGCGAGCGAGAGGTGCGAGAAGGAGGGGGAGAGCGATCGCGCGCGAGATCTCGAACGCCGATGATGCTTAATACTGCGTTATCTTCCTTATTAGAGCGCCGCGACGGGTCTCTCGGGGCGCGGGCGCGGCGAAATCTGTGAGGCAACTCAACAACTACCTGAGGCGTTTGAGGTCGAGCGAGTTTTGATTTTAAGTTTTTTTTTGTGTTTTGGGCGGTCGCGAGGCGCGGACGAGGCGCGCGCGCGCTAGAGACTGACGATTCGCGTGCGTTTCTCGCGCAGATCGATTCGGCGCAGACGGTGCACGCGAAGGTGCGGTGGGCGCTGAAGAATTTGGGATTCGAGACGCTGACGGAGATTCAAGCCGCCGCGGTGCCGGCGGCGGCGGAGAACAGCGACGTCGTCATCGCGGCGGAGACTGGGAGCGGTAAAACCTTGAGTTATTTGATTCCGATTTGGAGTAATCTCCTCGAGCGCGGCGTCGGAGGACGAGACGACGACGACGGCTCGCGCGAGACGGGGGCGTTGATTTTATGCCCGAACGCGACGCTGTGCGAACAAGTCGCGCGCGTCGCGAATTCGCTCGTCGACGAGGGCACGGGCGAACCGCTGTTGCGAACGTACGCGCTGACGCCGGAAACGGGAACGCCGTTTCACGCCCCGGACGTGTACGTCACCACGCCGGCGCGCGCGGTGGACGACTTGTTACGATTTCGCGAGGGCGCGTGGCGACGCGGCTCGTTCAGTCCGACGGCGCGCACGCTTCGGCACGTCGTCTTCGACGAGGCCGACATGTTGTTTTCGGGAGGGTACTTGAAACCGCTCCGCATGTGCTTCGACGTGCTGTATCGCGAAGAAAAGCTCGCGAGCGAGGGGTTTTACCTCCCGGGCACTGGGAACGAGGACGCCGCCGCGGAGTGGGACGGCGACGTCGATCGCGACGCGTCGTCGTTCGAGCGGGATTGGCGCAAAGACCACGACGGCCCGCGGAAGCGTGGACCAGCGCTCGGAGGCAAGGGTAAAGTTGGTTTAGGTGACGGTAGAGACTTTAGACGACAGTACATCTTCGCCGCGGCGACGGTGATGAGCAACGGGAAGAAGACGCCGGGGGCGATGATCAAGTACGGCTTCCCTGACGCCAAGTGGATCGAGGGACGACGATTACACCGCTCCGTGGAGAGCGTGAATCAGACGTGGGTGGAAGCGACTTTGGAAACGCGCGCCATGGCGCTCGCGGACGCCGTCGGATTGACGTCCGCCGGCGCTTCGGCGGAGAAGACTATGATTTTCGTCAACACCGCGGCGGCGGCGGATGAAATCGCTCGCGAGTTCAACGCGCTCGGCTTGCGCGCCGCCGCGTTCCACGCCGACATGGCTTCGCACGAACGCGCCATGCGCCTGAAAGATTTCGCCGACGGCGTCATCACGGCGTTGGTGTGCACGGACAGCGCGGCTCGAGGCGTGGACATTCCGGGCGTGACGCACGTCGTCCAAGCCGAATTCGCGGGCAACGCCGTCGATTATCTCCATCGCATCGGCCGCACCGCGCGCGCGGGCGCTACCGGTCGCGTCACAAACATATGTTTACCCGGAAGCGCCGATCTCGTACGCGCCGTGCGCGACGCCGAGGCGAACGGCGATCCCGTCGAGAGCGCGTTCAGCCGAAAGCGATCGTTTCGCAAAAAAACCAAAAAATACGGCCCGTCCAGAAAAGGCGTCGCCGATCTCTCCCTCAGGCGCGCCCGCGATCAACGTTCGTAATGATTGTACATTTTATTTTCCGACGCGCCGCCGACTGAAAACTCCTTGAACGCGCCGACCGCACACGCCCGCGCACCGCGCCGCGGAGATGCCCGCGCGCGCGCCGCGCCGCGCGATGGACGTCGACGCCCTCGACGTCGATCTGCGCGTGCCGGACGATCGCGAGGTGCGACGACGACGCGACGGGACGCGACGAAACGCGACGCGACAGCTCGAGACGAATTTGAATTCGAAATTGAAACGAACGACTGACGACGCGATGCGACGCCGACGACAGGGCCTGACGCGACGAGCGAAAGAATTGCGCGAGCTGCGAGCGACGCTGGCGCGGGAACTCGCGCGGCGACGGCGAGAGGCGTTCGGGGAGGATGACGAGACGGCGGCGCCGAGCGGCGCGAAGGAGGAGGAGGAGAACGACGACGACGACGACGACGTGAGAGGCGACGACGCGCGCGGTGAAGAATGCGTGTTCGAGGATGATGATGCGACGGTGCCGAACGCGCGATCGTTGTCGGATGGGGAGGAGTACGCGGCGGCGGTCGCGGCGGCGCTAGAACCGACGATTCCGCAGAGCGACGATTTCGCGGCGGGAGGCGACGATGGGGGCGACGATGGCGTCGACGCGCACGATGGGGGAGGGCGTTCGATACCCACGGTGCTCGATGGAGACGATGAGGCGTTGGCGACGCTGGAGGCGTTGGGCGTGGCGAGCGAGAGCGAGACGCGCGGGACGGATTCGAAGAGGAAACGCGGGAGGATCGAGGAGACGCCGATGGCGGTGGGCGCGGACGAGGGCGTCGATGCGCGCGATCGCGTCGCGGAAAGCCCGGGACGGGTGTTGCGATTCAGCGTCGGGGCGAGTTTGGGGTTGGATGATGACGATCTCATCGCCGCCGCGGAGGCGCGCGAACGCGCGGCGGCGACGCCCGCGAAGGACGCGTCGATGGCGTACGTGCGCGCCATGACGACTCGATTCGACGGTGGTGCGCCCGTTCGCGTCGTGTTTTCGGACACCATGCGCGGTGCGAACGCGGCTCAGCACTTGGGCGTCGTCGTGGAGACGTCGGGCGGCGCGTCGATGGACGCGTTGGTGTTTCGCGTCGACGTCGACGAGGCGACGTGCGTGGGCTCGTGTTCGCTGCACGAGACGCGCAGTTCGCCGAGTCAGCGTGCGACGCGCCGGCGTTCGTCCATCGGCGCCACCGCGAGCGCCGCATCGGCGCCGCCGAGCCCGGACGCCGTGCGCGTGAGTCCGAACGGGCGTTTCGTCTTCGCGGCGCACGCCGAAGACGGCGTGCGTTTGCTCGCCGTGCGCGACGGCGACGCACCCGCGTCGAAGAACACGTCGACGTCCAGTGACGTGGTGAAACATCTGGGGTGTGGGTTCAAAGTGACGCGCGTGGCGACGACGATGGGGGAGTCTGGATTTCTTCTCGCCGCCGCGGGCGAACCGGGACGATGCGTCGTGTGGTCCTGGTCGGTGAACGACGCTAACGACGACGAGTTCTTGCTCAAAGAACACGTGACTTGCGATGAGATGCCCGCGATGAACTATCGAGGCGTCGTGCCCAAGCCGGGCACTCCCACGAGTCTGCAGTGGCTCGACGTCGATCGCAATCCAAAAATCGTCGCCGTCGTCGACGAAGGTTTGACCTACGTGTGGAACGTCTTGGAGAAGGCGCGCGATCGCTCGTCGTACGCGATCGACCACGGCATTCGATCATTGATTCCGGTTCACTGCGAAGGCGTGCCATCGCGTGGCCCCGCCGAAGACGAGCCCTTGGCCGCAGTGGCGCTCGCGCGTCGCAAGCGCGCGCCGCTTTTGGATCTCGAGTCGAAAGACTCCTCCGACGACTCTCTGTCGAGCGAGCGCGGAGAATCGTGCGCGATCGGCGCCGCACTCATTCGTGTTCACGGTTTATCCATCGGCGAGTCGTTATTCGCCTCGGAGTCGTCCACGGCGGTATCGTTGGCGTGCGCGGGCGAAGACGCGTGCTTCGGCGCGCGAGACGGCGCGTTCGTCGCCTGGAACATAGCCACCGGCGAGTGCGCGCTCAAGGTGCTGCTCGCCGTACCGGCAAGTGGTGAACTCACCGACGACCAGGACCTCGCCGTGCGCTCGGTGGCGTGCGCTGAGAGGCACGTCGCCGCGTGTTGCGGCGACGGCGTCTTCGTCTTCGCCAAATCCGCGCCGCGCGCGAGCTAACGCTCGAGCCGACGCGCGCGAGTCGTTCGCGCGCGAATCGATCGATCGGCACCGCGTCGCCGTTTCCGCCGCCGCGATGGCGCAGCTCGTTGTATCTACAGATTTCGATAGAATTACACGCGGTTCCTCGTTTCTCCGCTCGCTCGCCAGCCTACCACACCGGCCGTCTCCCCGGCACGTCGTCCCCCGTCTGATTCGCGTCCGCGTACGCCAACTGCGACTTCTCCCTCAGCCAATACCGATCGCTCTTCGTCGGCTGATCCCAATTATCCTTCCTGCGCGCGAATCCCGAGCCGCGATCCCTCTCGTCAGTCGCCGTCCGCGCCGTCGTCGCCGCAAACCCTCGCGTCGTCGTCGCCGCGCCGCGATCCCGCCGCGTCGTCCGCCGCGCTCTCGCCGCCACGGCGAGTCCGCGCGCGCTCGC
>VMHT01219749.1_pt1 | contig 14190 bp, 27 predicted proteins | sample 4693611 | NCBI WGS metagenome assembly VMHT01 (sample SAMN12280063, study PRJNA550983) | marine metagenome | isolation source: seawater sampled from same location over 5 years 0.02-0.2 micron viral filtrate | place: USA: collected off the coast of southern California halfway between the port... ... | reverse complement strand
CTTGATGCTCCAAGTAACATTGACATACCAGAAGCAGTCCTTGTCATACTTTGAACACCTGTTTGTCCGTGTGAGTAACTAGGTATTCCTGTTTGCTCATCTGCTAACTGTCTAAACTTATCAAACATCATTAAGTTTTCTTGTGATGTATTAGGAAACTTTAATCCATGTATTGCTTGTCCTGGCATTCCAGCTTGTCTTCTAAATACTTTGCCCGGAAATATTTCCATTGATTGTCCACCTACTAAGGCAGACTCATCTACATCAAAAACTAATGAACCTGACATTGCTAAATTATCAATAGCCATTCTTGCATGACCATTCATAATTTGTTGAGAGTCATCCATATTTTCTGCTACGCCAATACCAAAAAAGTTATACGGATTTCTTTCATATGGGAAAGAGTTATAAGGTATTCTATAAGGAGTAAATGGATTTAATACTGCTCTTAATAAGTAGTGTCCACATGTCCATACATTTACTTGGACTTCATCTAGGTCATCAACAGTGTCGGGTAAGTCAATACCTACTTCTCTTGCGTATTCTGCATCCATCATGCCCCAATATTCTAAGATTTCAAAGCTACTGTTTACATCTTCATCGCTTCTAGCATCGTCTTTTAACTGGCTTTCAAAATCTTTTTCTACGTAATTAGCACCCATTTGAATTGCACTTCGTATTGCATCATCATCAAAATAAGGCATGTTTCGTAGTTGTCTAAGTTGACTACGATTCATTTTGTGTCTATGTACTACATATTCACACTCTTCCATATTAGTTGCATTAGGGTCTGGATAAAAATCCCAACAACTAACAAACTCAATTCTAGGAACTCTAACTTCTAACGGATTATAAGTTCTGTTACCTGCTTCATCTCTGTCCCACTTATGTAATTTTTTATTAAAATTAAATGGTCCTTTTACAATCCCTGTACCTAGTAAAGCAGATTCTAAAAGAGCATTTCTTATTTCAGCATTACCATTAGACTCTTCTATTTGGTCATGTATAAGTTTTTCCATTCTTCTTGCAGCTCTTTGTGCAGGAGAAATTTCTATTTTTTGTGGGTCAGGACTTACTCCGTCTGTAAGCATACCAGCTTCTTTAGCTTGGTCTTCTAAACTATTTTCAAATATTCCATTATAAAAAGTAGCTCCGGGTTTTAAAGTTTTACCATCACCTTCATAACCAACATCATAAGGATTTATATTTGAACCTTCTCTATTACCTATATTGTCAGGAGTAGAAGTTTCTAATGAAGGAGAAGGATTAGATGTATCTAAGTATGCAAAACTTGTTTCTCCTTCAGGTACTTTAGTTTCAGAAATTCCTATTGGAAATTTACCTGTACCAAATATAACATCAACTAATTGACCAAAAGCAGCTAGTACTTTAGTTTTAGTAACCTTTACAAATACTCTAGACTTTTCTGATTCTCTAAACTTAACACTTTTAGCATAAAGACCTCTATAGTTTTCATAAGCCTTTAACCATCTTTTTTCATCTGTTTGTCTAGCGTCTTCAGCTTGAGCATACCTTCCTTTAATAATACCAATAAGATTTCTTTGCTGGTCTTCTTCTAAAGTTAATTGAACTCCAGCTTCACCTTCTACTTCTTCGTAGATATTATTAGCACTTAAAAATGTATTTTCGTTGTCTGCCATATTTTAATAACCAAATGTCGAATCAACTGGTCTATACATTTCTCGTTTTAAACCTCGCATTCTTTCTAATGGGCTTTCCATTCTAGGTCTACTCATTATCATATAACGCAGTGCATCATATGCGTGGTCAGAAGCATGTGTGTCGACATCTTCTGGATTAGTTTTAGATAACGGTATAGACTGTAGCTCTCTTATTAAGTTAGGACATGTATTAAATATCTGTAACTTAGGTCTATTGTTTTCTCTAATCTTTAAATACTCGTGTATTTGTATTTTACCTTGTATTCTATTCTTATCAGCTCGTCTTAATTTATGACCAGCTCTAACTAAACTTTCTCCTACAGTTGGACCAGTTGTACCTGTATTTGCCCATGCTGCAGTATCTAAAACCCCGTTTACTGAAAAAGGGTCTTCTGTTTCCATATCTGTTATTATACTGCCTAATTCTTCACCTGTCAAGCCTTTTCTATATAATTCTCTATAAATTATTAAAGTATTATCATTCATGTCCATAATACCCCATAAACAACAAGACTCTGATGCATAACCATAGTCAATTCCTTTTACTCTTTCCCAATGTACGGGTAAAACAAAAGGAGAAATAACATGCACACTAGGTTCAAATTCTGTAAAAGCAGCACCTTCTGCTACATCCCAGTTACCTTCAAGAAGTTGTTGTCTTTGAGTCGGTGGTAAAGACTTAAGCATTTGCTCATAAACACCGTCAGCATCTAAGTAAGGATTGTCAGCTAGTCTAGCAGGAATAAACTTTCTTGTTAAACCATCTTTACCTTCAAAACTTTTGTTATGCTCTTGAGGCGTTATATATCTTTGTTTTACCCAATGAGAACCTACACCACCCGGATTAGCAGTACAGCGTAAGTATGTTTGTATTTCTGGGTCTGTTGTACGTAGTCTTGAAGCAAGGTAGTTCCAACTAAACTCTGTAGGTAAATGAGTAATCTCATCAAAACCTATCCAACTATATGCTTGTCCTTGATATCTGTATACGTCTGCATCTCTTTCAAGGAAACCAAATTCTACTTTAGCTCCACTAGGAAAATTCCAAAGCTTTTCAACTTCTTTAAACTTAGCACCGGGGAATGCTTGTGGATATAACTCACGAGATTTATCTATCATCTCTCTTAATTCTGGCATAGACCTTCTAAGTATTAAAGCTCTGTGTGCTTTTTTGTGTGCATATCTTAATGGGTCAACAAGCATAGCATAAGATTTACCACCACCAGCAGCTCCTCCATATAACACATCTTTTTCACTAGCAGCAAGAAAGTCTGTTTGTGGACCTTCATTGGCGTGAAATATTACTTTAGAATCTTTTAATACTTCTTGAATAGAAGGAGTGACTTGTTCTAGTTCTTCATCTGTAACAATATTAGAAGTTGTTTTTTCTGTTGCTGCTTTAAGAACTTTTTGTTCAGCTTTTATTTTATTTTCTTTATTAGCTACTTTCTTTTTATCTTTTATTAATTGTTTTTTTTCTTTAGCTAGTTGTTGTTTTCTTTTTGTTTCTTTTGAATATTGATACTTATTATTAGAAGGAATATAAGTATTTTTAATTATTTTAGACAAGCCTACATGAGTTAACTTTCTTCCTGTTTCTTCTGTAATAAGCTCTGAAGCTTTTCTTAAAGAGTATTCTTTATTAATAACAGAATCAATATACTTTTTTAAAACATTTAACTCATTAGCTATAGGTTCTAAGTATCCTTGTATGCTACTTAATTTATAACCAAACGGAATAGTTACACTTTTCTTTTTTATATAACCTTTTGGTATGTCAGACATTACTTTACTTTTCTATAAGCTCTTGTTTTTCTTGCTGTTTTTTTTGATTGTTTAGAATGTTGTTTTCCTTTAGCAGTATCTTTTCGTTTTTTTCTTGTAGATGCTGCATATTCTGAATCTGATAATGCCTTTATTGCTTTTTCTGGGAGATATCTTTCTCCTGTCTCTGATGATTTCTTACCAGATTTAGTTCTCCATTTTTGTTTAGTCCAAGCTCTAAGACTTCTTTGTGACTTTTTTAGACTTGACATTTTTCTTTTTTGTTGATGTTAAACATTTTTTAAAAAGTTTTGAAAAACATTTATTTGCTTTATCCATTACTTTTACTATCATTTATATCCACCTCCAGAAGCTTTATATTTTTTTGCTAAGAGCTGGGCTTTTCGAGCAGACCATTGACCGGCTTTACCACCTTTGGTACCACGTTTAATCGACTCGAAAAGTCTCTTACGCATACTTGGCTTGGTATAATTACCAGCTTTGTTTACGGTAGATTTACTTTTCTTTTTTGTTGTTGCCATCTTTTTCTCCGAATATTAAATCCCAATTAGCTTCGTATTCTTGTTTAGATATTGAAAGTGGTCTTGGTCTTGCACCTTTACCACCGTCACTCTTACCATAAATACTTTTTCTAAAAGTTACTTGGTTACCTTCATCATTACCTATCTGTCTTCCCATACTACCATTTAACTTTATGTGACCAATATCTTGCACTTAGTTTACTAGGTTTAGAGTCTTGTGCATTATGTCTTGCATAATAAGATTTCTTTCTAGCTTTGTCTTTTGCAGTTGTAGGATTTTTACCAGCACCACTAACACCTTGTTGCCCGAAACGAATAAGTTTTATTTTATCACCAACTTTAGCTACAACAACATGTGACTTAGTTTTATGACTAGGAGTTCTTTTAGGTTTATTATAACCGCTTACTCCTGCTTTTTTTAATCTACTATCTTTTTCTTTTGGCATTAGTGTATTACTCTTTCTTCTATTTTAAATTCATGTTCTAGTTCTTGGATTTCTCCTAAAACTAATAACCCATATTGTATTGCTATCCTATTAGCTTGAGCAACTGTATCTGCTTTAATGTAAGGACCTATTGCATATCCTTCTTCATTAACATGTTCAGTTATCCAGAGTTTCATAACTAGCATCCTCTGCTTCAATATCTATAGTATGTTTTTCTGGTAGTATAAAAATACCACCACCAACATTATGATTGATATCTAATCTTTCTTTTTTACCTAAACCAACTCTATCTAATATTGTTTGTGCTGCTTGTAACTTTACATTAGCTTGTGGTAATGCTTTGTCACTCTGTAACACTTCAACAAGTTTAAAAGCAGCTAAAGGTGCTTCCCTTGCAAGTACGTCACTGGCTAAATCTACTATCTCTTGTTTAAGTGAGTGTATAACTTGGTAGTGATTGCCTGAATATCCTGCAAGTTCGGCTGAAAGTTTAAGGTTTCCTTTGGTCTCTATGAGATTATTAAGGAAACTTTCTTGTTTATCTGTCAGTTTTCTCTTGTTTTGTGTTGGTAAAGACATACGCATATTATATAGTTTTATATAGGGTTTGTCAAGTGTTAATAAATATTTTATAAAACTATTGACAAACCTTAATATTAACTATATAATAACATTAAGTGTGCCAAGGTTGAAACATATCTACATGGTGATTCTAACTGTGTCAAACCTCCAAACTTCCAAGCCCTGCCAATAAATTATGAAGTCTTTGGTGTCGGGCAAAATCTACTTAACACTTTAAAATCCTATAAAATGTAGAAGCACTAGTATATATATATGGGGGTGGGGGGGTGGGTCTTGCCTCCCCTCCTAAACTCTATAGAGTTTACCAAGATTTACAAACAATTCTCTACTTAAAGTCTAAAAGACTTTAAAAACTCTACAGAACTTACCAAGATTTACCGAGTTAAAGCCTATGGCTTTTTAGCTCTACCAAGTTTCCAAAGTTTTCGTAGAAAACATGGGGTTTTATATTACTATCTAAACTCTAAAGAGTTTACCAGACTATATAGATTTTAACAGGCTCTACAGCCTTTTTAACCTGTGGTTATTGTTCTGACCCTGACCATGAAAAACAATCGCATACGAAAGCTCTAAAGAGCTTCTAGGATTGTTTAACTTGTATGTTTCCGTAGGACAAATCTATGATTTGAGTGTAGAAATATGTGTAGGGGGTTGAAGTCTTTTAAAGACTTTAGGGAATTTTAGACCAAAAAAAAGACCCCGAAGGGTCTTCTTAGTGAGTAGCTTTAGCTACTTAACCGATACTTACAAGCTTCTTGTAAGACCTCATAGCCTTCAAATCAACAGAAGGCAAAGCCTTCATAGATAAGATTTTAGCTACTTGACCTTGAGTCAAGGGAGATTTCTTGTCATTCATTCTTGAAAGAAAATGACCATGAATAGTTCCCCACTTGATGTCCTTCGGACACTTCTCAGCTTTGCTGAACTGCGAAGCAATCTTACGAACCATTCCGTAGGAAGCCTGAGCCGACTCATCTTGGATTGTAAATCCAGCTGAAGTATTAGTATTAGTAAACGAAGTTTTAGCATTTGAATTTGCCATAATTTCAATCCTTTCCCCTTTGGGGAATAAAGCAACAGCACAATTGCTGATGCCATTACACAGTAAGGCTTCTCATTTCGGTTGTCAACATCTTTCTGTGTGCGTTAACACGCGTTAAGAAAGTAGAGCCTCTCAAAACTAAGCCAAAAAACCTCTCGAAAGCTCTCAAATGCACAAAGTCGTTTAAGACTTTGATTTCCCTGCGTAAGAATTTACACATCATGATGATGTCATAAAGCGTCATACGCCTGTAAAATCTTTATGTCTGATTTGTAATGGAATGACGAAAAATTACGCGTAAAACACATAAATATTTACACAATAAATCACATAAACTTTGTATTTATACACACGCATGTAATATTTATATTTATGTGTGCCTTCCTTCTTGACAACCTAAAAATCAGTCTCTAAAATTAGTGGGGCAAATCGGCAATCAAGCTGGTTTGCTTCAACCGAACTTTTGAGTTCAAGGTAAATTATGGAAAATTTAGTAAATGCTATTAGCGAAACTCGTATGGAAAGACTGCTGAACCCTCAAATGTCTGACCATTTCTACACAAACTTTCATGGAAAGTATGGTTATCGTGGTTATGAAATAAAAATAGGCAGAAAATGGGTAACAATGAGGTCAAATACTCACAAAGTGAGAATGTCTTTAATTAAATTTAAAGTTCATGCGTTTCTACAATGGAGAAAAGATAGTATGACTGATGCTTCTTGCAAAGTTTATAATGAAACAGGTAAATATTCTAGACCTAGAGCATGGTGGAAAAACTATGGTTTCGAAAGCAACCCTAAAGATTTTGTTTATGATAAATCTAGATTGGCTTGGTAGCTAATCTTTATTGTAAATATTATTTATGTTTATATACAAATTGTGTGTGTTTCACTTGACAACTGCTTTGCTATCGATTAGGGTGGTAGGGCAATGTCAACTGTGGCATTGGATTTTTAACAACTGCTTTAAATAGCAAGGAAATATTATGGCAAAAGCCAACGAAAAACAAAGAAACGAATATGAAGCCGACCTTGAAGCTCTCGAAGTTAGAATGGAAAGTTATAATACTGATGCAGAACTTATGGATTGTTCTGACGAAGCTCTTGAAGAAAGAGATTATTTAGATACAATGGAATTTTGTATGGAATTAGAATTTAATAGCGTCATTGATGATGACCAATTTAATTACATGGAGGTGTAATTATGAAAAAGAAATGTGAAAATCCTAATGGATTAAAAAATATGGCAACTATTGTCGACTCTAAAACAAGAAAACCTTTAAAGTTTAACAGCTTAGACAAGGCTAAATTGTACCTTAAATCAAAGGGTTATAGGTTTAGAGAAGCATTTAATATGAAAGAAGATAGGTCTATGATTTATCAGGGTAGATTTGGTTGGGTGAAAGTAACATCAACTAAAGATTTTTTAAATAAAACAACTATGGAACAGGGAACTGTTTGGAACATAGTAAAAATATAAGGAGTAGATATGGAGACAGAAATAGAAACAATAGATATTAACGATACTTTATACTGTATCATTTGGACAGACGAAAATTCTAAAATACATTTTCATTATTGCTCATGTGCAAACAAAGAAAAAGCCATAATAGATTTCTTTAGAACTGAAAATCCTGAAGATATTGAAGGTTACGAAATTACTAGGACTGATGAAGTACATTATGTAGGAGAACATATATGAAAGCAATAGAATATTTTAATAAAATAGAAGAATTTGCAAATCTTAAAGACAAAGAAGGTTTTGAAGCCTTTGAAAAGTGTTTATATGATTTAAATAAAGAAGATTTACTTGAATTAATTGTAGAATTTACAAGCATAATAGCTAAAGCTGATGTAAGTTTAGATATAATTGAAGACCCTTTTGAAATAAATAAAGATTTTAATAAAGTATGTGATGACATAGAAGATGCAGTAAATAAAAGTCATTTAAAAATCGTACATTAAATATTTATGTGCCCTATTCCTCTTGACAAGTCCACTTGGATTTGCTATTGTAGTTGGGCAATCACAACTTAACAAGTCTATTAAGACTAGGAGATAAAAATGATAGATAAAAATATTAGCTTTCATGATGTAATAGAAATAACCAACTGTAAATCTATAGAAGATGAAACAGTTGTTTTAGGTAAAGGTGAAAGTAGAACACCTTGTAGAACAATAACTATTTGTCAAGACTACGAAGGACATTCAGTTAGAACTGTGTTAAATCTATTTGGTCAGAATGGACAAGATACTGTTCCAATGGAAGTATAAAAAAACTTATAAGGACACCAAGTAAAAGAGGTGCTAATACTAAAGCACAATAATAATATGACTTGGTCTCTAGGGATTACTGTTAAATCGTAAAATTAAACTGTGCAATCAGGATAAACTAGAACAAGTATAAACCGAGCAACAGTCCTGAAGGTACTCTTTCTGCTAGTTTGAGTCGTAAATAAACCAACTAGCACCACTATTAATTATAATAAAATGGAGATAAAATATGTCGAAAACTACATATACAATACGAGGTAGTAATACTACTACTGCAATAAAATATGCACCAATCATTATCCAAAATATTTGGAGAGCTGGTACTGAAGCAGGGGCTAACATCATTAGAGTTAGAGTAGCTAAAGAGAGAGATGAGAAAACTAAAGGTAGAACATTCTTTGGTTATCATCAAAACAAGGTATCTATATATCAACAGCTACAAGACCCTATATTTCCACTATGGTTTAGACGAAAAGTTAAACTAGGTGAAAGTAATAAAGGTATGCAAGTCTTAGAAGTTGCAAACAATATGGATGCACAACAAACATTCAATGTTATTGATAGCTACGAAGCTTATACAAATAGTGCATGGACTAGATTTACTGAGAGATTGAAAGATACATTACTATATAGTGTGTCTTTGTTTCAAAGGTAAAAGGAACAGTCAGCCATTGGGTGCGAGAAGGTTATCCCAAGAAGTGACTTTAAACTACTAGACCTTCAAGTGCTGGGTATCACTTTAAAGTACCCAAGTGTGGCTAGTGCTTAGAATTTTCTGAGCCAATGCCACTTTGAATTAATATATAAATATAAATATGGAGATATAATATGGCACAGCCAATGAGAGTATGCGATAGAACAGCTATTGTAAATAAAATAAGAAATGAATGGAAAGAAACATCTTTAAATAGATTTAAACATAGCTTCGAAGGAAGTGATAACGAGACTTATTTAAAAGATAGACTAAAAGAATTAGAAACAGTTCAAAAAGAAATGCAAGAATTATCAAAAGATTTTGATGCTATAAGTAACTCAATAGTAAGTCATTGTGAAAATGTAAATAATGTATTGGCAGATGGAGAGTGTAAAGACCATTATGAAGCTTCGTATGGTGGAACTTCATTAAAATTTAATACACCTTATAATTATAATTCAGACTTTGGTTATGAAATAAGAACTCATATGCCTTATAAAATGATAGGTGAAATTGAAAATGAATTAACTTTAGCTACTATAGGTGGAGACTTTGATGTTAAGGAACTAATCAAAGACTTAACAGATAGATTTGTTAATCAAAACAGAACTTAATAATAGGAGATAATATGACACATAATGACTTAAAAAAAGGTATGAAGGTTCAACTAACACCTATCTATGGTATATCAAATGCTTATAGAACAGGTAGAATAATTGACAACGCAAAAGGCATTACAAGAATGGTGCATATTGACGAAGCTAATGGATACTACCCTGATATGGGTAGTGTTTATGTTAGTGAAATATTATATGCTTTGTATGATAATGATATGCCTGAACCAATAGATGTTTCAGAAGCACATCAAAAAAAGCTGGACACTTTAGAGTCTATAGCAGGTTGGAAATAATATGAGTAATATGAATGAAGAATTAATATTAGAAAAATTAAATGAAGAATTAATAGTTCAAGATAATAAAGGACTATTAGATAAAGAAATTAAAACTATAGCAGAGAATTATAATCTACATCAAGATGACGATAGAGATGAAATAGTTCAGTTCATAGCTGAAAACATTTATTATAACTTTTATACTTAGGAGATAAAACATGAGTTACAAACTATTAACATTTAGCAATCCAAAGATACAGAAAAGTAATAAAGTGTATAGCAATTATCTAAGTGCTATAGTACATATGAGTCCAATCAACACTAAGATATGTCCTTATCAAGACATTGCTGGGTGCAAGGAAGCCTGTCTTAATACAGCAGGTAGGGGTGGCATTATGAAGAAGGGTGAAACCACTAATGTCATACAAGAAGCTAGAAAGCGTAAGACTAAATTGTATTTAGAAGATAGAGATACCTTCATGTCTTACCTGATATCAGACATAATTAAGTTTGATAACTACTGTAAGAAAAAAGATAAGCTTTCTTGCCTGAGATTGAATGGTACTAGTGATATACAATGGGAACATATTAAAGTTGACGACAAGAATATCTTTGAGATGTTTCCACATATACAGTTCTATGACTACACTAAAATACCTACTAGAAAAGTATCTCAATATAAAAACTATCACTTGACATGGAGTTACTCAGAAGCTAACATAAAATATGCTGGTTGGTTTGATAAGATTGCATACAATATAGCAGTAGTATTTAATGGCACTATGCCTATCTATTACAAGGGTAGAGAGGTAATCAATGGAGACGAAAGTGATATAAGATTTATGGACAAACCCAATGTAGTGGTTGGTCTTAAAGCAAAAGGTAAAGCAAGGCATGATATGTCAGGCTTTGTAATACATGTATAGGAGAAAAACTAATGGATAAAGTAATAAAACAACTATTAAATGACTGTAAAGATACATTACAGCACATTGTAGACAGCGATGCGTGGGACTCACTACAAGAGGGTTCAAGTGCTGAAGATTTAATTAAAGAAATAACAGCAGTAAAAACATGTGATGAAGATGATGATTAAAGAAATATTAGAAGACTTAGAAATGGTCGAAGACGATTTATATAAACACATAGATAAAAATAAATACACATCAGAAGGCTTAGATGATACAGCTTTTATGGTGGGTGTAGCTATGCGTAAATTAATTGAGCTTGACAAACAACTAAAGATACTGTAGAATGTATCACAAAAAAAGGAGAAAGAAATGAAAAAAACATATGACGTAGGAGTCGAAGTAAAAAAATATTACAGAGTAACAGTAGAAGCAAACTCTAGAGAAGAAGCTTTTGATATAGCAGAAGATGCTGAAAGACCTGAGTTTTGTGATGACATACAAGTGTATGCTTATACAGCATCAGAAGTAGAGGTAGTAGAATGAAAGGAATATTAATAAATCCATTTAATGAAACAATAAAAGAAGTAGTATATACAGGAGACTTCAGAGAAATCTATGACCTTGTAGACTGTAGAACTTTTGATTGTGTTAGACTTACTATTGAAAATGATATGTATGTAGATGATGAAGGTTTACTTATAGATAATCAAAGATACTTTAGTATTAAAGATAGAAACTATGCAGGTAAAGCTTTGATACTATCACATGATGATGAAGGAGATAGTGCAAGTACAACTTTTACTTTAGAAGAAGTTAAAGATATGATAGAGTGGTTGCCTGAAGGACATACAGAAACACCATACATGGAATTTACTGCGTGGAATTAAAATTAATTTATTAGTATAAAGGAGATATTTATGGAACGAGGTTTCACAAAACTAAACAGAAAACAATTTAGATATTTTGAGGAGTGGTTAAGCAAACATCTTAAAGAACTATACGAAAACAAAATAGCATACGAAGTTCGTTGGCAAGACGAAGATTTTTATGTTAAACTTTGTGACGAAAGTAGTTACACGATTGATGATATAATGCTTGACATTCAACAAGAAGTAGGGTATAATACACCCAATTAAAACGCCAATCCAAAGGAGGAATATTATGGCAGTATTAGAAGGTAAAGCCTATTGGGCTTCAGTAACTTCACCAAACACTACATTTGAACCTGTGTATACAGTTGACTTAGTAGTAGATAATGAAGTCGCAAATGACTTTGAAGCTCGTGGCTTCAAGATAAAAGACTTGTCTATAAAGGACGAGAATGGTGGTGCTACCTCTGTTGGTAGGGCTTTGACAATAAAAAGAAAAGTAAACGGACCAAATGGCATGGTAAGAAATGCACCTAAACTTTTTGACAAAGAGAAAAATACTATGGACGATGTCGTAGGTAATGGTTCTCATGTTAAAGTTCAATACAACGAGTGGGAAACCGACAACAAGTATGGTCAGTTCAAAGGCTTGGACTTTCAAGCTATGCAAGTCATTGACTTAGTAGCTTTGAAAACTCAGGACGGTGCTGAACTTAATCCGTTTGGAGACGGAGAGGAATTTTAATTATGATAATTACTATTACAAACGATGAAGGTATAACATCTTATGATGTTAATAATATTAAAGATGACTCAGCTAGAACTAATGCAACTGTTATGGTGCAGAAAGTTGGACAGCTAGAAGTTATCTTAGAAGCTTTGAACTTTGCTAGTTCTACTCATAGGGGTAATCTTGAAACCCTCTTATCAGATAATCCTGAAGCAGTAGTGGTAGAGTCTGAAGACGAAATAGATAACGAGGAAACTTCTGAAGAAGAAGATTAAGTTTCTATTTCATATCTCCAACAAAGCCACTCTCTAATACAGGGTGGCTTTCCTATTTATAAGAGGGTTATATTATGAAAGAACAAAGTAAATTTATTAAATACCATGTGCCTTGTCATGAATGTGGTAGCAAAGATGCAGTATCAGTAAACGCTGATGGCTCTGCAAAATGTTTTAGCTGTGACAAATTTTATTCAAACTACGAGGGAAAAGTTACACCAATGACGAACTATATCAAACAACCAACAAACAAGCCCAATCTAAATGCTCATGGTGGTATCTATGCAAAGCTTACTGACAGAAATATCTGTAAAGAAACAGCAGAAAAGTATGGTGTCAAGGTGGTTTATGATGCGTCAGGACAATTAGCACAACATCTTTATCCTTTCTACATAAACAACGAGCAGTGTGCTACAAAGATTAGGTATGTTAGAGACAAACGCTTTTTCTTTGAGGGTTCTATTCAAGACTCAGGCTTGTTTGGTCAGAACCTTTTCAAAGAAGGTGGTAAATATCTTACTATTGTAGAGGGTGAGTGTGATGCTATGGCTACATACGAACTACTTGGTAGTAAGTGGGCAGTAGTTTCTATTAAACGTGGTGCAGCCTCGGCTGTAAAAGATGTAAAAGAAAGCCTTGAATATGTAGAAAGTTTTGACAATGTTGTTATATGTTTTGACAAAGACAAGGCAGGTATCGAAGCTTCACAACAGGTAGCAAGTATTATCAAGCCCGGAAAAGCAAAGATAGTTACGCTTCCTAATGGCTACAAAGACCCTAACGATATGCTTAGTCAAGGCAAACACCAAGACTTTACAAGAGCATGGTGGGATGCACAACTCTATACACCTAGTGGTATCATCAGGGTATCAGAAAAACAAAAAGATTTTCTTAACAGAGAACACAAACAAAGTGTTGCCTATCCTTGGGACGGGCTTAACAAAAAGTTATTGGGCTTACGAGCTGGAGAACTTGTTACCCTAACAGGTGGTACTGGCTTGGGTAAATCTAGTATTACAAGAGAGCTAGAGCATTGGCTTATCAATCAAACAAACGACAACGTAGGTATCATTGCTTTGGAAGAAGACTGGAAACGTACAGTAGACGGTATACTTTCTATTGAAGCAGACGATAAACTATTTATTGATAGTGTTCGTGATAGCTATTCAGAAACACAACTAACAAATATGTTTGACAAGATGTTTAACAGAGACAGGGTATTTATACATGCTCACTTCGGTGCTAATGATATAGATGCTATCTTTGCAAAACTTAGATACCTTATTGTAGGTTGTGATTGTAAATGGGTAGTAGTTGACCACCTCCATATGCTAGTAAGTTCTATGCTTGACGGTGATGAACGCAAAGCTATTGACAGTATTATGCACAGACTTCGTAGCATGGTAGAAGAAACAGGTGCAGGTATTATACTTGTGTCTCACCTTCGTAGGATAGAAGGTAACAAGGGACATGAGAATGGTGTAAGT
>VMHT01097979.1_pt1 | contig 14193 bp, 19 predicted proteins | sample 4693611 | NCBI WGS metagenome assembly VMHT01 (sample SAMN12280063, study PRJNA550983) | marine metagenome | isolation source: seawater sampled from same location over 5 years 0.02-0.2 micron viral filtrate | place: USA: collected off the coast of southern California halfway between the port... ... | reverse complement strand
ATCTTAAACAACAATATTTTACACAGTTTAAAGATGTATCTAATACATTTACAAGAAGATTATCAGAAAAGGTTTATCAGAATACATTAGTTGGTTCAGAATTTACTGTATTAGAAAAAGAATTAAGACAAACTATCAATGGTATTTATGCTAGTGCAGATGACCCTGAAGCACAAAAATTAGTTGATTATATAAATAATAATAAGTTTAATAAATCAAAACAATCACAAGTTGATAAGGCAGTTCAAACATTACAATCTAAATTTGCTAGAGATAGGGCTGGAGAGAATATGAAAAGATATGCTGGTCAGATATTAAACGACTCATTAAGAGATTTTGATGCAACTTTAAACTTTAATAAGTCAAAAGATGCTGGATTAACTTTTGTTAAATACTATGGAGATGTAATTCCAACCACTAGGGAGATTTGCAGAAATTTAATTAGTGGTGTATATAACAAGAGGAAAAGTGGACTTTTCACAATTGATGAAGTCAGAAAACTTTGGACAAGTAGAAGCTGGTCAGGCAAAAAGTCTGGAAATCCTTTAGTTGTCAGAGGTGGTTATAATTGTCGTCATCAATGGTCTTATGTCAATCCTGATTGGTATGACAGTAAAGGCGAACTAATAATATAACTAGGAGAAATAAATGTCTGAAGAAACAAAAACAATCCCAACTGAAACAGTAGAAAAAAAAGAAGAAGTAAAAGTAGAAACACCTAAACAACAAGTTTTTACACAAGAACAATTAGATAACATAATCAAAACAAGACTTGAAGCTGAACAGAGAAAAACACAAAAGATTCTTGAAGCAGAAGAAAGTAAAAAAGCTGAATTGTTAAAAGAACAGCAATTAAAAGAAGCTAAATCTAAAGCAGATATTGAAAAGATTATGCAAGATAGATTATCTGAAAAAGACTCTGAACTTAACAGATATAAAACACAGATTAAAAAAGAAAAAGTTGATAACTCAATCTTATCTGTTGCTAATAGAGAAAAATCTATCAATGCACAGCAAGTCGTATCTTTATTAAAAGACGAAGTTAAATATACTGATGATGGTCGTATAGAAATAGTTGATAATAATTCTAATGTACGATATAACACAAAAGGAGAACTATTAACGATAGACGATAGAGTTAAAGAGTTTTTAGATGCTAACCCACATTTCCGTCAAGGGTCTTTGTCTGGTTCAGGAAGTCAGAGTAGTGTTGAAGGTAAAACTGTAAAACCATTTAATATTCAGGATTTAGATATGAGTAAGCCAGAAGATCGTGCTAAATATGCAGAGTATCGCAAAGAACGAGATTCAAAACCTACTCAAATTAACTTAACAAATAAATAATAAAGGAAATAAAAAATGTCAGCAGAAACTACAAGTTCTACACTATCGGAACTATACACAGAGATAGTGGCAGAAGCATTGTTTGTAGCAAGTGAAAGATCAATTATGCGACCACTTGTAAAAAACTATGCTATAACAGGTGGCGGAAAGTCAGTTGAAGTTCCAATCTATGCGGCAGTAAGTGCGGCGGCGGTTTCGGAAGCGGCTGATTTATCTAACACAGCAATCAATCCATCATCTGTAACTATTACAGCATCAGAAAATGGAATAATGACTACTCTAACAGATTTAGGAAGAAATGCGGCACCAAGAAATGTTGCGGCAGATATTGGTAAACTGTTTGGAGAAGCGATTGCAAAAAAAATAGACACAGACTTAACAGCACTATTCGGTGGTTTTTCAAACACTGTTGGTTCAGCTACAACTGTTATGTCAGCGGCATTGATTTTCAATGCAGTGGCTAAATTAAGAGCAACTGGTGTTCCAAGTGATAATCTTGCTTGTATATTACACCCAAATATTGCTTTTGATTTAAAATCTGGTTTATCAAACACATTTGCTAACCCTAATCCAGGTGCTGGTAATGAAGCTTTGAGAACTGGTTTTGCTGGTCAAATCGCTGGTGTTAGTGTTTATGAAACATCAAACATGGCAGACTCATCAGGTAATAATCCAGGAACTACTGGAGATTACAAAGGTGCAGTATTCCATTCAGATGCTTTAGGTCTAGCAATGATGCAAGACTTGAAAATTGAAACTCAAAGAGATGCGAGTTTAAGAGCAGATGAAATTGTTGCAACAGCAGTTTATGGAGTTGGCGAATTACAAGACTCTTATGGTTGTGAAGTTGAAGCAGACTCATCAATACAAGACGCTTAATCATAATTTTACAGGGGCGAGAAATCGCCCTTGTATCAACTAGGAGAAAATTATGGAAGAAATGATAAAATTAATAAATGGAAAAAAAACCATTATTAGATCAAAAATACAGTACGAAGCTAATGTAAAACATTTTGAAATGAGAGGTTTTGTTCCTTTTGATGAAGTAAAAAAAGAAATTAAAAAAGCGACAGTAAAAGACATTTCTGATAAAGTGGTTCAACTTAAACCAAAGAAAAGAAAAACAAGGAAAAAGAAATGAAAAATTTAGAAAAATATATTAAACTTGCAAAAGATAATCCTAAAGTAACTGCTGGAGTTATTGTAGGAATTATTGTTTTAATTTGGATATTATAATATGGCAAACTATACTGGTGCTGATGTAATTACTCATGCTGATGTAACAAAGTATCAACCTGATGCTTTTGATTTTGGTATTGCAAATAACGCAACAGAAACAGTTAATTTCTTTGCACAAACTACAAATGATATTTTAAGAGCATTAAGAGTTGAGTGGTGGCCTGTATATAAAACAAACATATTTACAGATATTACAGTTTTAAACACAGCAGAAATGGTTAATACAAAAGTTAATTTAGATCAGTTTGAGAGGGCTGGTGTTTATCTATTTCTAGGAAGATTCTTTTTACCAGCATTAACTAAATTTAGACCAGAAACAGAAAAAGATAGATTTGAAAGAATGGCTGAATATTACATGGGTCAGTACAATATTGAATGGCGAATGATATTAGAAGATGGTGTAGAGTATGATTCAGATGCAGATGGAAGTATTGTATCTAATGAAAGAGAACCTTTACATGGATATAGACGATTGACTAGATAATGGCTGTCACTTTAAAGATTACATCTAATCAAAAAAAAGTATCTAAAAATTATAAAAAGTTTCAATCAGTATTATCAAGAGTTATTGATAAAGGTGTTAAACAAGCTGGGTTTCAATTATTAGATATAGTTAGAACCAAAACTCAAAAAGGCAAAGATTTTAACGATAGACCCTTTGCACAATACTCACAGAGTTATTTAAAACAATTAAACAGAGAGGGTAAATCAACTAATGTAGATTTATTTAATACTGGTCGTATGTTAGGAAGTTTAACACCTAATAGCACAGTAAAAAAAACAGGAAAACATAAAGTAACATTAGGATTTAGTAATTCACAGATGCGTAAAAGAGCATTGTTTAATCAAGTATTAAATGAGCCAAAAAGAGAATTTTTTGGCTTTAACAATAGAACAGAAAAGATTATAAGTAAGCAGTTTAACAGATTTGTAGAAAAAGAATTAAGAAAGTTTAGAATATGAGTGTAAGAGAAAACATAGCGGCTAATTTATTATCAGTAATATCTGGTATATCTAGCCCAGACATAAAAAAAGCAACTAGACAACCATTTCAACTAGATGAATTATCAGAGCAACAATATCCAGCAGTAATAGTACAAACATCAGAAGAAAATAGAGATGATTCGGAATTAGGAACTGGTGCTAGAACAAGACATGGTACGATTGATTTTGTAGTATTAGGTTTTGTAAAAGGTGCTGAATCTAATATAGATACTGCAAGAAACGCATTAATTACAGCTATTGAAACTGCATTAGAATCTGATATTACAAGAAGTAGTAATGCACTTGATACAGAAGTTATACAAGTAGAAACTGATGAGGGAAGTTTATTTCCTGTTGGTGGCATAAGAATGACTATTAGATGTATGTATGAGTATCAAGCTGGAACACCATAGGAGATAATATGACAACTAAAATTATAAACAAAATAGAAAAGAAAATAGACCAGATAGAAAAAATGCACGATAAAGAGTCTATGTTATGCGAAGAAGTAAAAGATTTATTATCTGAACTAAAAGAGAACCAAGAAGAAGATAATCAAGAATGGGAAGAAGATTTAGATGATGATAATTTTGAAGAAGATGAAGAAGATATTGACGAACAAGAAGAAAACTAATAAAAGGACTTATGGCTAAAGACATTAAATTATATAAAGATGGGAATGAAGTTGTAATTAACGAAACTCAACTTGATAATTTTTTAGATTTAGGTTGGAAGAAAGAACAAAATAATATATCAACAAGCAAAAAGGAAAATAAAAAATGGCAACACACTTTGGAAAAGAAGGAGTCGTAACTGCTGGTGGAACTGGTATAGGCGAACTAACTGGTTACACACTTGAAACTACTGCTGATGTTGTAGAAGATACTCAATTATCAGATGCAACTAAATCATTTGTAAGTGGCAGAACATCATTTTCAGGAACTTTAGACATGAGTTATGATGAAACTGATTCTCCACAACAAACATTAACTGCTGGAACTTCAATAAATTTTATATTAGGGCCAGAGGGTAATTCTTCAGGAGATGAAATTTTTACAGGCACAGGAATTGTTACAGGAATGAGTATTAATGTTACTTTAGATGGAATAACTACTAGATCAGTTACTTTTCAAGGAACAGGGGCATTAACTAGAGGTACTGTCTAATAAGACTTTATGAAGTTAATAGATTCTGCAAGATCACATTTTGAATCTTTAGGTGTTCAACATCTTGAAGTAGAAGAATGGAAAGATGAAGCTGGTAACCCAAGTTTAGTATATTGGAATCCAATAACTCTTTCTGAAAAAAATAGACTTTTTAAAAAATCAGATAACCTTAATGATGTAAGTATTCTTGCTGATATTCTAGTTATGAAAGCACTAGATAAAGATGGTAATAAACTTTTTACATTAGAAGATAAAATTGCTTTAATGCACAAAGTAGATTCTGATGTCCTCTCTAGGATAGCTTCTGAAATGGTTAAAGCTATCAATCCTGAAGAAGTAAAAAAAAACTAAAATCTGATCCTCAATTAAAGAATTGTTTTATTCTAGCCGATAGGTTAAAAATATCCCTACAAGAAGTTTTACAAATGGAAGAATGGGAGTATAATCATTGGCTTGGTTATCTTTTATTAGAACAAGAAGAACACGAAAGAAGCATGAATAAAGCAAGGCACAGATAATGGCACAAAATTTAGTTTTAAATGTATTAGCAAGAGATAAAACAAAACAAGCATTTAATAGTGTTCGTGCTGGACTTACTAATTTAAAAGCATCTTTGTTTTCAGTTCAATCAGCTTTAGTAGGAATAGGTGGTGGACTCGTAGTTAGATCAATTTTAAAAGTAGGTAGTGAAGTAGAAAATCTTGGTATTAGATTTAATTTTTTATTTGGTAATGTTAAAGAGGGTCAAAAAGCATTTAAAGGTTTAATAGACTTTGCTGGTAAAGTACCTTTTTCACTAGACGAAATATCATCAGCATCAGGAAGTTTAGCAGTTGTTGCAAAAGATGCAGATGAACTACAAAAAATATTAAAGATTACTGGTAATGTTGCGGCAGTTACAGGATTAGATTTTAGAACAACAGCAGAACAAATACAGAGATCATTCTCATCAGGTATTGGTGCGGCAGATTTATTTAGAGAAAGAGGTGTTAGAGCATTATTAGGATTTAAAGCTGGAATGACAGTTACCACAGAAGAAACAATAAAAAGATTTGAAGAATTATTTGGAGAAGATGGAAGATTCTCAAAAGCAACAGAAGTATTAGCAACAACATTTACAGGAACATTATCAATGCTTGGAGATAAACTTTTCAAGTTTAAATTAGAAACTAACGAAGCTGGTTTTTTTGATTTTATTAAAAATGCACTTGTAGTTACTAATAGATTAATTGAAGAAAACGCAAAAGCATTAAGTGGTTTTTCAACTGCTGTTGGTCAAGGTATGGTCAATTTTATAAAACAATTTATTTTAGGTATGGCTGGTTTAATGGATTTAGTAGCACCTTTATTTAGAGTAATTAATAATGGTCTAGCTGGATTAATAGAAATAGTTAAAGCACTACCACCAGCTATTAGAGAGTTAGGTATTCTTGGATTCTTAATGTTAGGTAGAGGTGGAAAAATAGCAGTAGTTGGTGTTCTAGCATTACTTAAAAAAATGGGAGTAGATTTAGACGAACTTACTAATAAAATCTTTGGTGCAAATGATAAAAAAAGCATGGGTGGTATGTTTGAAAAAGCTAATAAGTTTATAGAACTTATAGATGAAAATATAATTGCATCTAAAAAATCTATGGAAGAACTTATGAAAGCGGCAACTAATTTTACAGAAGAAACAGAAAAAGTTGGAATTAGTTTACAAAAAATAAAAGAAAATATTTTAGCTGGATTCAAAAAAGACTTTGAATCTATTAATAGTACAATAGGAAAAATGGCTACTAATGGAATAAAAGCATTTTCAAGAGGACTTGCAGAGTCTTTAGTTCTTGGTAAAAAACTTAATATGACATTTAAAGAAATAGCACAAAAACTATTAGTAGATATGGTAGCTTTTACAATTCAAATAGTCATTCAAGAAACAATTAGAAATGCACTTAAAAAAGAACAAGTAGATTCAGAAGCAAAAATTACAAACGAATTGAGATCACAAACAACAGAAATGAAAAAACAAGCTGTATTAAGTATGTTCACAGGGGGTTTTAAGATTCCAGGTTTTGCTAGTGGTGGTGCAGTATCTAAAGGTAATCCAATAGTGGTGGGAGAAAGAGGGCCAGAATTATTTGTACCAAATTCATCAGGACAAATTAATCAAAATGCTAGAGGAACTGGTGGTGGAAGTACAACAGTTAATTTCAATATAAACACAGTAGATGCTTCTGGCTTTGAAGATTTATTAGTTAGATCAAGAGGAACTATTACACAATTAATTAATAATGCTGTTAATGAAAGAGGGAGTAGAAATTTAATATAATGTCAGGTTCTTTCCCTATATCAACTGCTAAATTTGGAACTTTAGGAATAAAGTCAATTCAAAATACAATTATATCTAAATCAGTATCAGGTAAAAGATTAGTAAGACAAATAGATAACCAAAGATTTGCTTTTACTGTTCAAATTATTACTGCAAAAAGATCAGATGTATATGGAGATTTAATGGCTTTTATAATGAAACAAAGAAGTCAAAAAGAAACTTTTACAATCATACCACCAGAAATAGAAGATGCTAGAGGTAACGAGTCAGGTACAGTTTTAGTTAATGGTGTTCATGCAGTTGGAGATACAACAATCGCTTGTGATGCTTTTGCTGGAGATGGTGCTGGTAGATTTAAAGCTGGAGATTTTTTAAAGTTTGCTTCACATAATAAAGTTTATATGGTTGTTGCAGATGTAACAAGTTCTAGTAATGCGGCCACAGTTACAATAGAACCACCTTTACTTGTAGCACTAGCAAACGATTCAGTAGTTACTTATGACAATGTTCCTTTTACAGTTTCATTAACAACAGACATTCAAGAGTTTGGAGTATCTGGTGCAGATAAAGATGGTAATTTATATTATGAGTTTCAATTTGATGTTGAAGAAGCATTGTAGATGAAATATAAAGTTAAGTATTGGATAAGTGTTGATTTTTTAGCAGAAGAAATAATAGATGCTGATGATTTTAATTCTCAATCCTTTAATCAGGGTAAGTATAGCGAACCATCTAAAAATGCTAGTTATATGGTCAATGATGCAATAAAAATTAACAGACGAACATTTGAGGAACATGACGAGAAGCCTGACAACAGCGATAAAGAACGAACTAGCAACAAATGATATTAAACCAGTACATCTTATCACTATTGGCTTCGGTACTCCTGTTAATATTACAGATTGTTCATTTCCATTAACATCATCAATATCAGGTTCATCAGTTACATATTCTTCTAGTGATTTTATATTAGGAATATCTAATCATACAGAAGAAACAGACGTTACAAAATCAAGTATAAATATTAATCTTTCAGGTGCAGATCAAACATTTATTTCAATAGTATTAAATGAAAATATAGTTAATGACAATGTTGATATTTTTAGAGGTTTTTTAAATGATTCTAATGCTTTAATTGCTGACCCTTTTTTACTTTATAAAGGAAAAATTGAAAGTTTTGAAATACAAGAGGGAGAAAAAGAAAGTATAGTTGGTTTATCAGTTGTATCTCATTGGGCAGATTTTGAAAAAAAAAATGGTCGAAAAACAAACAACACTTCTCAACAAAGATTTTTTAGTGCAGACGTTGGTATGAATTTTTCATCACAAACAGTACAAGATATTAAATGGGGTAGAAAATAATGGGATTAAGTATTAAGAGTGTTGTTAGAAGAGCAGTATCGCCTGTTTTAAGATTTCTTGGAGTAAATCCATTAGTCGCATTAGGTGTTAGTTTATTTCTTGCTTGGATATTAAGACCAAAAGTTCCTGAAATAGAAGATTTTGGTACAAATGAATTTGATGATTTTGAAAGAGGTTTATTAGTTAATAAACAATCTAATGACTCAAACATTCCTGTTATATTTGGAGAAAGACTTGTTGGTGGAACTAGAGTCTTTATGGAAACTTCAGGCACAGATAATACTTATTTATATATGGCAATCGTTATGTCGGAGGGAGAAATAAACGATATAGAAGAAATTAGAGTAGATGATAAAGTTGTTACATTTGCATCTAGTTTTTCAGATGGAACAGAAGTAGAAGTAGGAAGTGGAGATAGTAATTTTTTTAAAGATAGTGAAAGTTTAATTAGAGTAGAACCTCATTATGGAACAGATGGTCAATCAGCATCATCTTTATTATCAACATTATCATCTTGGGGAAGTAACCATAAATTATCTGGTTTATGTTATTTAGCATTAAGATTTAAATGGAATCAAGACGCATTTACTGGAATACCTAAAGTCCAAGCAAAGATACAAGGTAAAAAAGTTGTATTTTATAATTCTGATTTAGATGCACAAACTGCGGCTTATAAAACAAATCCAGCTTGGTGTTTATTAGATTATTTAACAAATGAAAGATATGGAAAAGGTGTAGCAATTTCAGAAATAAATTTACAAAGTTTTTATGATGCTTCAGTTGTTTGTGAAACACAAGTAACACCATATTCAGGTGCAAGTGATATAAATATTTTTGATACAAATACTGCATTAGACACATCACAAAAAATTATAGATAATGTTAGAGAAATGTTAAAAGGTTGCAGAGGTTATCTTCCATACACACAAGGTAAGTATAGTTTAATTATTGAAACAACAGGAAGTGCATCAATCACATTAACAGAAGATGATATTATAGGTGGATATAATTTATCTATCCCAACAAAAAATGAAAGATACAATAGAGTTATAGTTGGCTTTGTTGACCCAGCAAGAAATTTTCAAGTTAATGAGGTTCAGTTTCCACCTATTGACGATAGTGGATTATCAAGTGCAGATAGACACGCAACTATGAAAACTGCTGATGGTGGATTTTTGTTAGAGGGTAGATTTACATTTAAGACACTTACAAGTCCATATCAAGCAGAGGAGATGGCAGAAGTTATTTTAAGAAGATCAAGAGAAGCATTAACACTTGGTATTAATGTTAGCTTTGATGCTTATGATTTAGCCATTGGAGATATAGTAAATATTACACATAGTTCTTTAGGTTTTTCTGCAAAAGCATTTAGAGTTATGGGTTTAACCTTTAACGAAGATTACACAATAGGATTATCTCTTGTTGAATATCAAGCTAGTCACTATACTTGGGCAAGTAAAGCACAAGTAGCATCTACACCATCTACTAATCTTCCTAATCCTTTTATTGTTCAAGCACCATCAAGTGTAACTTTAGATGATGAGTTAATTGAATATAATGATGGAACTGTAATTGTAGCTTTAAATGTAACTGTTGGTGCTTCTGCTGATAGTTTTGTTGATTATTACCAAGTAGAATACAAATTAAGTACAGATTCAGATTTTATAATTTATGCACAAGGTTCAGGATTAAATCACAGAGTCTTAAATGTAATTGACCAAAAGATTTATAATGTAAGAGTTAAAGCTGTATCATCTCTTGGTGTATCATCAGCTTATGTAACAGCAACTAGAACTATTGTAGGTGCTATTGAACCACCAGCAGATGTAACAGATTTTTCTTGTAATATTTTAGGACAAGAAGCACATTTAGCTTGGACACAAATACCTGATTTAGATTTAGCTTTTTATCAAATTAGATATTCAACAGAAACAGATGGCACAGGAGATTGGGCAAACTCTGTATCTTTAGTAGAAAAAGTATCAAGACCAGCAACATCAGTTACAGTTCCAGCTAGGGCTGGAACCTATCTTATAAAAGCATTTGATAAATTAGGTAATGCAAGTTCTAATGCAACTGCAATAGTTTCTAATGTTATTGGAATACAAAATTTTAATACAATAACTTCTGTATCAGAACACCCTAATTTTAATGGAACATTGACAGATACTACAATAGTAGATGGCAGTTTAAGATTAGATTCTTCAGAATTATTTGATTCAGCTAGTGGAAACTTTGATGCAGAAACAACTAGATTTTTTGATTCAGGTGTTAGTAATGCAGACTTTAATGCAAGTGGTAATTACTTATTTGCTGATGTAGTTGATATAGGTGCTAAACATACTACTAGAATTACAGCTACTTTAAAACAAACTTCTGATGACCCAGATGATTTATTTGATAATAGATCAGGACTATTTGATTCACAAAATTCTAGCTTTGATGGAGATACACCAGCCAACTCTAATGCACATTTAGAAATTGCCACAAGTGATGACAACTCTACTTATACTGATTTTCAAAATTTTGTTATAGGAAATTATACAGCTAGATATTTTAAATTTAGAGTTGTTTTAACTTCTAGTGATTTAGCTTCTACTCCTGTAGTTCAAGAAGTATCAATCACAATAGATATGGAAGATAGAATATTTAGTGGAAATAATATAGAATCTGGTACTGCAACTAAAACTGTTACATTTACAAATCCATATAAAACTGCTAGTTATGCTTTAGGAATTACAATGGAAGATGCAACCACAGGCGACTTCTTTACAATATCTAATAAAACTATTAATGGTTTTGATGTATTGTTTAAAAATTCAGGTGGAACAAATGTATCAAGAACATTTGATTTTATTGCAAAAGGGTTTTAAAAGGGATATAAGAAAACATTATGGCTCAACACGATTATAATATAGCAAACGCATCATTTCCAACAGTTAGAACAGATATAAACAATGTTTTATCTGCTGTTAATTCATCTAATTCAGGTTCTTCAAGACCAAGTTCAGCAGTAGCTGGAACAATCTGGTTAGATACTTCTGGTGTGGCAACTGCCCAACTTTTAAAGATTTATGATGGTGCGGCTGACATAACTTTAGCAACTATTAATTTTACAGCTAATACTGTTGATTTTGCAGATTCTGCTTCTGATCTTCTTACTGACACTTCTCCACAATTAGGTGGAATGTTAGATGTTAATGGTAATGCTATTGGAGATGGTACTTTAGAACTTTTAAAATTTGTAGAAACAGCAAGTGCAGTTAATGAATTAACTATTACAAATAATTCAACAGGTAACAATCCTATTTTATCTGCAACAGGAAGTGATACAAATATTGGTATTGCTTTAACTCCTAAAGGAACAGGAGAAATAGTTATTGGAAGTGGAAACTTAAATTATGCTGGAACAGCAGTAACTGCAACAGGTGCAGAATTAAACAAATTAGCAAGTGCTGGTACTTTAAAACAAGCTGGTAAAGAAACTATGTGGGTTCCAGCTTCAGCTATGTATGGTGCTACAACTAATCCAGCAGACGCACAACAAGTAGAAACAACAGCAACAAGACCTGATATGAAAGTATTAGACTTTGATGCTGGTACAGATGAATTTGCACAATTTTCAGTAGCATTTCCTAAATCATGGAATGAGGGAACAGTAACTTATCAAGTATATTGGACACCAGCTTCTACAAACACAGGTAATTGTATTTTTGGATTACAGGGGGTTTCTTGTGGAGATAGTGATACTATTGACGTTACTTATGGAACAGCAATAAATGTTACAGATGCTGGTATAGGAACTGTTAAAGATCAACAAGTAACAGCAGAAAGTGGTGCAGTTACTATTGCTGGTAGTCCAGCAGTAGATCAATTAACTTACTTTCAATTATTTAGAGATGCAAATGCTGGTGGAGATACATTTAGTGCTGATGCAAGAGTTCTAGGTATTAAAATATTTTTCACTACTGATGCGGCTAATGATGCGTAATTATGAGAGATTTAAAAAATAAACTCATTTCTAGCAAGAATACAAAAAATATACAAACACGAAAAAATAAATCATTTGGTTATCAAGTATTAGGTTTTGGTTCTGGAGGCTCTGCCCCACCAGCACCTTATAATATAGAATTTTTAGTTGTAGCTGGTGGTGCTGGAGGCGGCCCGAATCCTCATGGTGGTGGAGGGGGTGCTGGAGGTTACAGAACTTCTACGCAAGAAGTTGCACCAGACGTTCAAATTACAGCAACAGTTGGTGCTGGAGGTGCTGGGGGTACAGCATATTCTTCAAGAGGTGTTAATGGTTCTAATTCTGAAATATCAGGTACAGATTTAACAACTATTACTTCTGCTGGTGGAGGTGGTGGTGCTTTTGAAAATGTTGCTACTGCTGGTAATGGAGGTTCTGGTGGAGGAGGAGAGGGAAGAAATTCTCCTGGTTCAGGTGGCTCTGGAAACACTCCAAGTACATCTCCAAGTCAAGGTAATAATGGTGGTAATGGAAGTGGTGGTTCTGCTAACTATGGTGCTGGTGGTGGTGGTGGAGCTGGTGCTACAGGTGGAAATGGAAGTGGTAGCTCTGGAGGTAATGGAGGTAATGGAACTGCAAACTCAATAACAGGTTCTTCAGTTACTTATGCTGGAGGTGGAGGTGGTGCATTATTTAATGCTACTCCATCTGGTTCAGGTGGGTCAGGAGGTGGTGGTGCTGGTTCAAATGGTCAAGGTGCTAATGGAACTGCTAATACTGGCGGTGGAGGAGGTGGTAGTGAAAGACAACCTAATTCAAATGGAGGAAATGGTGGTTCTGGTGTAGTAATTTTAAAGATGCCAACAGCATCTTATACAGGAACACAAAGTGGTTCTCCTACTGTTACAACATCTGGAGATAATACAATTTTAACATTTACAGGGAGTGGCACTTATACTGCTTAAAAAATTATGGCTCATTTTTGTAAAATAGGAACAGAAAATTTAGTTGAAAAAATTGAAATAGTATCAAATGATATTGCAACAAATGAAGAAGCTGGTGTAAATTTTTTAAATAATCTTTATGGAACAAGTGATGTTTGGAAACAGACTTCTTATAATACATTAGCTGGGATACATAAATTAGGTGGAACACCATTTAGAAAAAATTATGGTTGCATTGGTTATACTTATGATGAATCAAAAGATGCTTTTATTGCACCAAAACCATTTAATAGTTGGATTTTAAATGAAACAACTTGTGTTTGGGAAGCACCTTTGTTAAAACCAGATGATGATAAAACATATTCATGGAATGAATCAACAGTAAGTTGGGATTTGATTGAATAAATATTAAATTAAAATGGTGTGAATGAATTACGATATTATACCTTTATTTTCTAAAGTTTTTTATATAAAAAAACTAGATATTGATACTAAAAAAATTGTATCCATGATGAATAATGATTTTGAAAAAGCTGGTTCAAAAACATCAGTAGATATTGAGAATATATGTTCATCTTCAATCTCAATGTCTGTGTTAGAACAAAATAAATTTAGTTCTTTAAAGAAACAAATAATGAAAGAATTTTATAATTTTGCTCATAATGTAATGAAATATGACAATGAGTTTAAAATAACAACATCTTGGTTTACAAAAACTCAAACAAGTCAAAGTTCAAACTATCATAATCATAATAATTCAATGATTAGTGGAATATTATATTTACAAACAGATGACAATTCTGGAAATATAAGTTTTGAAGATTTTAGTAATCGTAGATTTAACTTAAATGTTGAAAAATATAATATACATAA
>VMHT01101439.1_pt1 | contig 14194 bp, 22 predicted proteins | sample 4693611 | NCBI WGS metagenome assembly VMHT01 (sample SAMN12280063, study PRJNA550983) | marine metagenome | isolation source: seawater sampled from same location over 5 years 0.02-0.2 micron viral filtrate | place: USA: collected off the coast of southern California halfway between the port... ... | reverse complement strand
TGCCTGCCTATCACACTAGGAACGAACTAAATCAAACCGTTGAAAAAGCAGGGAATAAAAAAGAGAATAAAAGTGAAGAAAAGAGCAGATAAAAGTTGACAGGTAGTGGATCGGTGGTAATATACTAGTGTAAGGGAGAGAGATAATGAGCGTAGACTTCAAAACCTTCGTATCCTTGGCACCAGCAGTGAGTGCTGCTAAGCTGCCAGTACTTCTTCGTGGTCGCCACGGAATCGGCAAGAGCCAGGTTGTTTATCAGTTGGCAGCCCAGATGGGTTTGCCCGTCATTGAACGGCGTGCCAGCCAGATGACGGAAGGCGATCTTGTCGGTCTGCCCAGCATTGATGGCAACCGTACCAGCTTTAACCCGCCGGATTGGTTCAAAGAAGCTTGTGAAGAGCCGGCAGTGCTTTTCCTTGACGAGGTTGATCGTGCTACCTTAGAAGTACGGCAAGGCATCTTTGAGTTGACGGACAGCCGGAAGCTCAACGGTCATCACCTGCACGCTGACACCGTAGTGTTTGCTGCCATCAACGGCGGTGAGCATGGCGAGCAGTATCAGGTGAACGAGATGGATCCTGCTGAACTTGACCGCTGGTCAGTTTGGGACATCGATCCCACGGTTGAGGATTGGCTTAACTGGGGTAAAGAAAATGTTGATAGCCTGGTTTGGGATTTCATCAACCAGAACCGTGAGCACCTTGAGCACAAAGGTGATATCGAGCCGAACAAGCGTTACCCCAGCCGTCGTAGCTGGAAGCGTCTGAACGATGTGCTCGGCGCCGCCGGCTATCTCGAAGAGGCTAGCCCTGCAATGTTCACCTTGGCTCAGAGCTTCGTCGGCTTCGAAGCTGCTGTCGCCCTCAACGACTTCGCTCAGAACTACGAGCGGATTGTCACGGTGCAGCAACTGCTGGCAGGTGAGCGCAAAGACGCCCTGGCTGCCTTCTCCCTCAACGAGCACTGCGCTATGGTTGAGAAGCTCGAAGCAGAAGAGGTCTGCAAAGAAGATATGAGCCCCGAACACGTAAGTGCTCTAGCTGACTACTTCGTCAGCTTGCCCAGCGAAGCAGCTATGAAGCTGTGGACGGTAATCAGCACCGCAGGTGTACAAGACAATGTGATCAAGTTTCACTCAGCCAACGACGGCATTGTCGGGTCACACCTGTCCAAAATCCTTGGAGCCTAATCTCTTTCCTTACACCCTGATAGGCTCAGGTGGCAATTGCTCAGCTTCGGCTGGGCTTTTGTTTTTCAGGGCACAAATAAAAAGTTGACAGAATACTATACCGTGGTAGTATACATATGTAAGGGAGAGAAGTAATGAGCTTTGATCTAAAACTCCACGCTTATCGACTGCTGATGGACGAGCCGTTCTTTGCTTGCCTCAGCCGTAAGATTGAGAAGAAGGAAGATCGCAGCATCAAGACTGCCGGTGTTTATGTTAATAAGCTGAACGGTCAGTTCGAGATGATCTACAATCCAGAGTTCCTGGCTAGCCTGCCGGAGCACGAAGTTAAGGGCGTACTCAAGCACGAGTTCTACCACTTGATCTTCGAGCACGTTACCAACCGTAAGCCGGATGGAGTTCCTCACAAGACGTGGAACATCGCTGCTGACCTGGCTATCAACAGCCACCTTGTTGGCGAGCTTCCCGAGTTTGCTTGTATGCCAGGTGTCGGTCCCTTCGAGTCACTGCCCAAGCACGAGAGTGCTGAGTGGTACTTGAAGCACATCACGGATGATATGGTTGACCAGTGTCAAGATCCTGACGAAAGTGAGAATGCTGCCAGCGGACAGCCCGGTGAAGAAGGTGAGCCCGGCGAGGGTAAGCCAGGCACGGGACAGATTGGCAGCCACGAGGGCTGGGATGACGAGGGTCAAAGCGCTGAGGAAGATGCTGCCAACCAGATGGCTAAGGAGCGACTCAAGCAAGGGATGAAGGAAGCTGCCCAAGAAGCCAGCAAGAGTCCCAACGGTTGGGGATCAGTTGGCGGGGATCTAAAAAAAGAAATCCTAAAGAGATTAGAAACTAAGGTAGACTGGAAGAAGGTACTGAGGTACTTCATCAAAACCTCCCAGCGTGCTAACAAGTCCAGCACCATCCGCAGGATCAATAAGCGGTATGCCTACATCCATCCCGGCAAGAAGGTAAAGCGCCAGGCTAAGATTGCTATTGCCATTGATCAATCTGGTAGCGTCAGCAACGAGATGCTTGAGAGCTTCTTCGGTGAGCTTAACAAGCTGTCCAAGCTGGCAGCCTTCACTGTCATTCCTTTTGATACTCGTGTCGATGAGAAGCTGATCTATGAATGGAAGAAAGGGAAGAGCCACTCAGCAGAACGAGTGATGTGCGGCGGGACCTGCTTTGATGCACCCACTGATTATATTAATAAGCGTGGGGATTTTGACGGTGTTATTATCTTGACGGATATGGAAGCTCCTGCTCCCAAAGCCTGCCGTGCCCAGCGTATGTGGATGACTGACCAGCAGAATGCCAGCCGTCCCTACTTCCAAACCAGAGAGCGAGTGATCGCAATTGACTAATCCATTTTGCGGGAAAGAATAAAAACAATGAAAGATCTAACACAACAGATTATAATGTATGAGAGTGGGGAGCTAACTCAACAGCAAACTCATCAGCTATTCCAGCATCTGATTGACAGCGGACTTGTCTATAGTCTGCAAGGTCATTACGGAAGGACTGCTGAAGCTTTGATTGTTGATGGCTTTTGCCAGCGTTGACCAGCCCTGCCTGCCCCTCCCCCTAATGTTAGTCCCATGGGGTTGACTCCCCCTGGGGGGTGTGCTAAGCACATTCATGACACGGCTATAATTTTCCCAGATTTTACGTTTTGGAGGAAAAGTATTATAATGATACAAATAGGAGACATAGTTTTTCTAAAGAGTCATACTGGTGTAGTAAACTTTTCTAGAATAGGACTAGTATTAAAAGAGAATGATCGACCTTCTTTTAGAAGACAATTCAAAGTTCATTTTAACGGCGGACTTCCTGCTTGGTGGGAAGAAAACTATTTATATAAAATAGAGGGAGAAGAAAGTGATGCCTAAATTTAATATTGGCGACCTAGTTCAATACGAGATGTATGACTTCCCTACTGAGGTGTGGGGACTCGATGTAGAGAACGTCATAGTGCAAGCTGTCATCACCGGGTTCTATGATCAAGAGACTGGTGAAAAGCTCTCAGCAGACTTTACAGCCCACGACAAAGTAATAGAGGCTTCAGTAATTAGCAACTACGGCAACACAAGAGTTATGATGCACGACCTTGAACTGCTATCACCAGCAGAGGTAGAAAGGTGCTGACAGGTGGTGACCTAGTTGAGATACACGATAGTGCCTTCAAGTACTTTGCCGGCAGACTAGCACTAGTAGATCATATTGCGCACCGTGAGGAATACTACGATGATGATGGCAAGCTCCAAACCCGTATATACTACTTGATCACTTTGGTTGATAACACTGCCAGCCACATTTTCCCGGCAGATCATTTAACGCTAGTTTCGAAGGCACAAAAGATTAATGGGTAAAAGGTATGCGAGATACGAGCTAGGAGATCTAGTAGAGTTCCGGTACAATCATCAAAACACAATAAGAATATTAACTGGCATAGTAGTAGAACTAAACACAAACAAAAATCGATATAAAATAAAAGTAAATATGAAAGACTACTGGCAGTCTGAGGATAAGCTTACATTGCTATCTAAAGTTATGAACTCGGCTTCTAAATGAATCCTAAGCAGAAACAGCAGTCAAGTACAGACAGTACTTTGCGAGAGGACCCCACAATAGATTCAGCACTGATCAGCGGTTCCCTGCCCGCCCGCACGAGCCCAGCCTGGTCCAGTAGGTATTCAGTAGGTGATATGATAGTGGAAGCGGAAGGGTACGGTGCCCCACGGTTCGGAATAATTTTAAGCATTCATAGGGATAAAACATTTTCTGTACGATATGCTGATGGAGTTGACTACGCTTTTGCCAGCCACTGCCAGCTTTACAGCGAATGGCTGCGAGATCAAAAGTCTTGATAGCCTTTGGTGAGCGGTCTTATAGGGTTGGGGACCTTATGCAACCGCTGCCAACGGCTGCCTGCCTTGGGAAGTATGGCGAGAGTTCTTTAGTTTTAATTGTTAGGGAGGCTGGTCATCCCCGATACTTTTATGGGGTTGCCTGCTCTACGGGCAAAGAGCATTTGTTGAGTTTGGAAAACTATGTAGGGGTTCACGAAATTGACGGCTATTGCCCTACAGAAAAAATTTCTAGAAAAAAATTGGAGCTTTTTTAGTTATGAGAAAATTGTATATTGGTATTTTGTTAATTTGCTATTGGCTGCAAAAGAAAAATTGGCGGAGACCTTCCGGTCTTGTTTGGCGGGTTACTACTCGAATCGGCGCTTGGGCTGCTGGACAGGCTGATGACGCCCCGGCTTGATCTCCACGGTCTACGCCACCACGAGGTTGAGAACGAGGTTGCGAGGTTTTTAGAGAGGCACTTAAACTCTGGTTTGTTTCTAGAGATCATCACAGGCAATAGCCAGACTATGTTAGAAGAAAGTGTTAAAATAATTGACCAATATGGGTTACAATATTACACTGGCTATCCTAATTACGTTGGGAGAATATTGGTAGTTACATATGATGAGTTTCACTAGTTTATTTATATTTGCATTTCTTGGCTGGTGTGCTTTGAGTTATGGAATTGCCTTGTTCATAGCAAAGAAATTTTTTGGCGAAAAATAGTAAGGTTTTACAATGTTTTATAAGTGGTTGTTTTTTCTTGTTTTTATGAGTCCGTACAATTTTCAATACGGACTGGAGCAAATCGAGTGCCCTAGGTGGGCACCTGGGGGTGATGAGATCCTACCAGTGAATATAACGTTGTCCCCTCAACTACAGCTTCAAAACGCTATGCGTTGCTATTGCCAAGTTGTCAAGGCTAAAGAGCGTGAGTGTATTCGTAATAGAATACCTACTATGCTCTGCAAACAACGAACCGCTGACTGGGTTGAACAAAATTTAAAACTAAACTCGAACGTTGTCCAAAACAATGTTTTGATGCGCTTACCAAAAAGGAACTTAATACTTAATGAATACTAAAAAGGGATACGCTTTAGTCATTGTGCTTGGTGTTGGAGCACTGCTAACTGGTTCAGCAATATATCTTTTTTCTGCTACCCAAGATGATATGAGAATCGCTGGCAATAACAGGAGAATCTTACAGTCGAAGCTCGCTGCAACATCCGGGATAAACCACTTCAAGAGTATGGAATTGTTTTATGAACACCTGAGGGCTCAGGCTGATGTAATTGGTCGAGATAATTTAGAAATAATTTCTGAGACTCCACTAGGAGACAGGACATTCTATAAGGTTGAGGTTAATTTGTGTTGCGATTTGGGTGAGAATGAATTTATTGTTAAGAGTACCGGCTATTACAAAGATAACGATCGAGTCATTTCAGAACACGTAAAACATTCTTTATTCAGGACTGTAGACTAATTATAAAGTCTAAAATTTTGGAGCTTTATTTTGATTACAAAAAACCCAACTTGGAATTTTATAATCGATAATCTTCGTGATATTCATCGTTCAAAAAAAATTACGGACAAAGTTATGAAAAAAATCAAAGAGTTAGGTAAACAAAATGACAAAAGTCCAAACTAATAAAAAGTGGTGGTGGTGGCTCAACAACCTCAACTATTATTTTTAGAGGAGATAAAATGAAACTTACTATCACACATTTAAGAGAAATTGTTCGGCGATCCCTCAAAGAAGCAGCCAAGCAAGGAAAGTTCCAAGCCGGTGGTAAGAAATCTTACAACAAGATGATCGCTACTGCTTCCACGGGAGGAAATAAAAATACTCCCCCATTTACCAAGAAGGCAGCCAAAGCTGGTAAGTCTGGTCTAGGACCCTTCTAGTGACTATGACTAAATGGAAACAGTTTCTTAATGAATCTGTCAAAGTTTATGTTCACGGGTATATTAAACCCGAGTCTGCATTTTATACCATTGATGAATGGGAAGCGATGGCTAATCAGATTTTAGCTGCCCAGAAAGATGGTCACTCCATACGTGGTGGTAATATTGAAGGTCCCGAAGAACTAGTCAGTTTAATTTATTCTTTTTATGACTTCCAGCTAAACGTGGAAGTTGATCGCTACGATCTCCTTACTTACAAAAATGTAATGGATCATATTGAGGATTTTGCGAACCATCGTGTATGGGGACTTCGCAAAGAGTTTGGAGAGTACTTTCCCGACATTAACAAGCTAAGATTGGCGTACTTTTATTCCCGTGGAGACCTTGAACCTTACATCCTCATAGATGACGAGTTCACCGAGCAAATTTACGGCTCAACTAACAACCCCAAAACACTACTTCATTATACTTCTGAAAACGGTGTTGAGAGAATACAAAGGGCAATCGATAAGGGTGAACCTTTTGACATTTCCTCCTACACTGTAGCCGAACGACCCTTCTTCAGAAAAGAATCTAATTTGATTATGGAGTTTGAGGGCAATGTCCGAGCAGGCTTCCGCAGCGATGTAAAATCTTATTCAGTAAGTAATGGTCGTAAGTGCGTCAACCTTTACAGACTTGGCTACCCTGGGGAAAAAGAAAACCTTTGTATTGATCTAGAAAACGATTGTAACGGAGAACTCAAAACCTCGCTATGGAATGAGTTCATTGCTACGCCAATTAAAATACTGGATGTATCACCAGCATGAAACGTGAAATGGATAGTTGGCGTGGCTTTATACACCGCACAGAACTCTTAGAGAACAAAGATTATATTCAATATGTTTTAGGCATTAAAATACCCTTAAATGAGAGTACCCCCTTTTCTTCTGCACTCTCACAAAGGATTTTACAAGAACAATTACTCCTAGAGGGGTTTTTTGATAAAGCGTTGCAAAAAATATCAAAAGGAGCCGCAGGTATAGGGTCGAAGGCTTTATCAGCCGTAGAAAATGTAAAGTCTTGGTCTAAAGCATTTGGTCAACAAGTAGGAAAATTACTTCATTCATTGTGGACAATTTTTCGAAATCCAGAGATGTTGCCGGCCTATATTAAACTTATAGAAGATAGATTTGAGGAGAGAAAAGGTCCAACATTAAGAAATTTTGGTGATACTGTCGTTGAATTATTTCAAGGAACTGAAACCCAAGCTGTCGCACAAACTATAAAAAATACTATAGATCAAACTTTAAATAAATTTGAAACAATGCAAGGTAGCTGGAAGAAGGCTCTGGTCGGCTCGGGCTTAACAGTTATCTCTGATTATATGATATCAAGGTTTAAAGAGATTATTACTCAAGTTAATAACTTTGCTGGGGAATCTGTTCCTGCTGATGCTTTAAAAACTATTGGGAAAATCCTCAAGGAACAAGTTCTTGACTTTCTTAAAAATCAATTTGTCGGACTGATTTCCCAGGCATCTAAATATATGACCGGAATAGGCGCTTGGGTGGACTGGATACAAAAGATTGTAGGTGGTGTAGATTACGTTGCTAAAAGTCTTTGGGGAATATCTTATAGATTTGTTGATGGATCAACAATGTCATCGCCGTCTGATAACAAAGCGACCACCGCCACTTCAACCCCAGATGTTTCGCCGGCACAATAAAAAAATACCACAAACATAACGGCAAACTATTTATAAGAGTATCCCCTGAGGAGGACATCATGAAGATCACTAGAAACAGAATCAGAGAGATCGTTAAAGAAACTCTAAACAAAAGACTTGTTGAACAAGAACCTGCATCAGACCCTGCTACTCAAGATCAGGCTCAAGGTGATGAACCAAGAGCCGATGTTGGAAAGTTGCTTAGCAACATAGTAGGCGCTTCTGGTAACGATGCGAGAGTTCAAAAACTTCAACAGGTGTTTGCCCCCCTCAACCCAGAAAATAAAAGTCGTGTAATAGACGCACTAGTAAAACAAGTCTTGGGTATTGATCTTGGTGATCAGTATGTGAAAGCTGCTGTTCAAAAAGGCTTGCAAGATAAATGAAAATTACAAAAGAACTACTAGAAAAGGTCGTTACCGAAACTCTTATAAGAACAGGGCGTATTGATGAATCATTTCGTATGCAAAAGGATTTTAAGAAAGGTATGCGTGTTTCCTGGAATACCCTTGAAAAAGTGATCAAGGTAAAGCCTGGCGGTAAACAAAAGGTTGATTATGAAAGAGTATCACATGAGGGCGAGATTACTGATGACTGTTCCTTCGTAGCCGATCGTGCTTCATGCGAACCAGGATACATGGTCATTATGGGTGAGGATGGAAATTCCTATACAGTAGCAATCTCAGAACTTACCCCAGTATAACCCCTGTTCTGAAACTACTTAGTATATGAGTACTTTCAGAGAACACAAGACTATTGCCGATAGAGCAGCAAGTGATCGCTCTCGGCACAGAAAAAAAGTAGAAAAAGCAATTAAAGAAAGCATCAAGGATGTTGTTGCTGAAGAAAGTATTATTGGTCAAAATGGGAAAAAGAAAGTAAGAATACCAATAAGAGGTATAAGAGAACACCAGTTTGTTTATGGCAATAATGAGAAAAACAAAAGAGTTGGTTCTGCACAAGGCAAACAGGTAAGCCAGGGACAGAGAATTGGCAAAGCTCAACGCCGAGGCGAAGGCAAAGCTGGTAAGCCCGGAGACAAACCCGGCGAAGAGATGTATGAAATAGAGATGTCCCTTGAAGAGTTAGCCGAGTATCTTTTTGCCGATCTTAATTTACCAGAACTTGAAAAGAAAAGATTCAAGTTTATAACCGAAGAAAAGATGAAGCGCAAAGGTAAGAGACCTTATGGTATACGACCACGCTTGTCTAAAAAAGAAACTATAAAACAAAAAATTAGAAGAAAAAAGGCAGCCATAAAAGCTGGTTCTTATAATCCCGAAGACGATGAAAGATTTCCTTTCCACGATAGTGACTTAAGGTATAAACATATAGCGCCTGTAAATAAAGACAATACAACAGCGGTCATATTCTTTGTAATGGATGTGTCTGGGTCTATGACTAAATCCAAGAAGTTCTTAGCTAGAAGTTTCTTTTTCCTTCTCTATCAGTTTTTAAATCACAAATATTCGTCTGTGGATGTTGTCTTTGTGTCTCACACCACTGATGCAAAAGAGGTCAATGAAGAACAGTTCTTTACTCGTGCAACTGGCGGAGGAACGATGGCTTCATCAGGTTTAGAAAAAGTTAAAGAAATCATAGATAAACGATATCATCCCAACAACTGGAATATTTATACATTCTATTGTGGCGATGGTGAGAATTGGCCATCAGATAACGACAAGACCATAGATCTGATCAAAGAGCTAAAAGATATAAACCAAATGATGTGTTATACCGAAATTGGAGAACTACGAAACCACGATAGGATGAATTCTTTATCTTTCTTTTCAGAATTTTCAGATAACAATTTGTGGGATAGATTGCAAAATTTATTAGATAAGAATTTCAAGAGAAATAGGCTTGTGACTCACGATAATATATGGTCCTCTTTTAAAAAACTGTTTGGAGTAAAAAACTAATGTCTGAATGGAGTATGGAAGAATTACAGGACTGGGATGATAAAATATGTGAACTGGGCAAAGAACTAGGCTTGGACTGGTACCCTATTGATTATGAAATTTGTGATTATAAAGAAATGATAGGTCATATGGCTTATACTGGTATGCCCACACACTATCGTCATTGGTCATATGGAAAGTCTTTTGATAGGATCCAAACGGAATACAATTTAGGAATGCAGGGTCTACCATATGAAATGATTATTAATTCAAACCCCAGTATCGCATACCTGATGACTGAAAACCCTATGTCAACTCATCTTTTGACGATGGCTCACTGCGTGGGTCATAGTGATTTTTTCAAAAACAACAGAATGTTTGCCGAAACTAATGCTGACACAGTTATTGATCGATTTAAGGCTGCTGGAAAAAGAATACAAAAATATATGGAAGATCCTAATATAGGCATTGATAAGGTGGAAAAAATAATAGATGCTTGCCATGCTATAAAATATCAAGTCCCCAGAACTCCAGGTATAAAGCGCCGGGATCATAAAAAACTTAAGCAATACTATACTGATTTAGTTCGGAACGATACTACTGGGTGGTATAAAGACTTCAATCTTGAGAAAATACCACTTGAACCGGATTATAACCTGCTGGGTTTTATTAAGGATCATAATCGTTTTCTAGAGGATTGGGAAAAGGATGTTATTCACATTATTGAAGATAACTCAAAGTATTTTATTCCTCAAGCCAAAACTAAAATTATGAATGAGGGTTGGGCAGTTCTTCTACACGAGAAAATTATTAATATGTTAGATCTCCCAACAGAGTATCACTTAGCTTTTATTAGGTTGCATAACCAAGTAATACGACCTCATTTGGGTCGTGTAAATCCATATCATCTAGGTTATAAAATATTCAAACATATCGAGAATTTACACGGATTTCAAGCTTGTCTAGATGCAAGACTGGCTCATAACGATGAAACTTTTATTAAGACATATCTTGACTATGAATTATGTAAAGAATTGAATTTATTTAGTTTTTCATTCCAACAAAGTGAACGAGTACATCGTGTCACAGATGTTTCTGGCGAAGATAGCTGGAGAACTATCCGTGACGACCTAATTAAGAATATAGGATTAAATTCTATTCCTATTGTGTATGTTAAGGAATTAAAAAAGGATGGAACTCTAATACTTGAGCACCAGCACGATGGAAGAGATTTGGAACTAGCTGAAGCTAATAGAGTTTTTGAACATATAAACATTCTGTGGGCTGGCGGTGTTAAGTTCACAACAATTATTGAAGACGAAATTTGGGAGTTTTAAAATGCCAAAAGTGAATAAGTCAGATAAATTTCTAAAACTTGTTAACAAGCATAAAGAAAATAAAAAAGTTGAAAAATTTGATGGTACTCTAAGTGAATACCTGGAGATCTTAGAGAGCAAGCCTGGCGTTACTAGGTTGGCCCATAAGAGACTCTATGATGCGATTGCTTCGCACGGTATTACTAGAATGACTAACTCTGATGCAAGGTGTAACAAACTCTTTGGTGGCGAAGAGGTGCGTACCTATGATTATTTTCAGAGCAAGTTCTTTGGCATGGAGAGATCATTGGCTAAGATTATGCGCTTTCTTAGGTCTGCTTCTCTTAAGGGAGAGGAAAGCCGTCAAGTGTTATTACTGCTCGGTCCTGTCGGTGCTGGTAAGTCTGCTCTTATGGAAAGGATTAAAACAGTCCTTGAAGAAACCGAACCGATGTATCATATTGAAGGTTGTCCTATTCACGAGGAGCCGTTACACTTAATACCTCGATCCCTTAGAGATGAATTCAAAGAAATATACGGTATTAATATTGAAGGTGATCTATGCCCAGTATGTCGGCACAATCTTAAGGAAAAATATAACAATGACTATATGTCTGTACCAGTAAAGCAGTCAAGTTTTTCTGTTAGAGGACGTCGTGGCGTAGGCGTTGTGCCACCTATGGACGCCAACAGTCAGGATGTTACAATTTTGGTTGGCAGCGAAGACATATCTAAATTAGACTTGTACTCCGAGGATGATCCAAGGGTGCTTTCATTAAATGGAGCGTTTAATGTTGGTAATCGTGGTATCGTTGAATTTGTAGAAGTCTTCAAGAACGAGATTGAATTTTTACATACAATGATTACAGCAACTCAAGAAAAGGCGGTACCCTCTCCTGGTAAGGGACCAATGATTTACTTCGATGGTGTCATCCTTGCACATTGCAATGAGGCAGAATGGAACAAGTTTAAATCAGAAAATACCAATGAGGCTATTCTAGATCGAATCGTTCGTGTCAATGTTCCCTACAGTCTTGAGTATTCTGAAGAGACAAAGATTTATGAAAAAATGTTAGGTCTTTCTGACTTTGATGGACACATTGCTCCACACACCCTAGAAATTGCTTCTATGTTTGCGGTATTGAGTCGTCTACATCCCTCTAATAAGGTGGATGCTATGACAAAAATGAAAATATATAATGGCAAAGATGTTATAGAACAAGGACATGTCAAGAAAGTTGACATAACTGATCTCCGTGAAGAAACACGGGATGAAGGTATGACAGGTATTTCTACTAGGTTTATTATGAAAGCTATTGATGCATCTCTATCAGACAGCGACAAGAATATGGTAACCCCAATTTCAATTAGAGATGCGCTAATAAAACAAGTCAAAGATCAGATCGTAGTAGAAGATGATAGGAATAGATACTTAGATTTTCTAGGTAAAACATTGCACGATGAGTATATGAGAATTCTAGAGAAAGAAATAACCAAAGCTTTTGTATCTGCTTATGATGAGCAGGCAGAATCATTATTCAACAACTATCTTGATCACGCAGAGGCTTTTGTTAACTTAACAACTGTCAAAGACTCTGTTACAAATGAAGAGATCAAACCAGATGAAGCGTTTATGGCTTCAATCGAGGAACAAATAGGGATTGTTGGCACGTCAAAAGAAAACTTCCGAATTGACATAACATCTTATATGTTTTCAAAGCTTCGACGAGGAGAAAAGGTTAATTGGAAAAGCTATACTCCATTAAGAGAGGCTATTGAAAATAAATTAACAGCATCTGTAAGGGATATTTCTAGAATTGTAACTAAATCTAAGAGCCGTGACAAAAAGCAGCAAGGAAAATACAATGAGATGGTCAAAACACTCATTGATGAATATGGATATAATGAAGCTTCAGCAGAAGAGGTTATTAAATTTGCCTCTAATAACCTCTGGAGAGATAGTTAGGAACTTGTAAGTGGAAAAAATACCAGATTCTATTGAAAAATTATCTAAGTTTGTTGGAAATACCCCATTAATACAAGTATTTGTTGAATTAAACGGCAAAAAACTTAATATTTTTGCAAAATATGAGGCTTGGAATTATTCTGGAAGTATAAAAGACCGAATGGCTCTGCAAATTTTGCAAAGTGCGTATTCTTGTAAGACTATTCAACCAAAAGATGTGATTGTAGAGGCTACAAGTGGCAACACAGGTATTGCTTTTGCAGCTATGGGTGCTTTTCTTGGTCATTCGGTAGAAATTTATATGCCAGACTGGCTTTCTGACGAGAGAAAGCGTCTTTTGCGATTTTATGGTGCAAAATTACACGAAATTAGTGCAGAAGAAGGAGGTTTTCTTAAATGTATTGAATTAGCGGAAACTAAAGGCTTGAAAAAAGGGTATTTTTGTCCAAAACAGTTCGAAAACTCAAATAATCCACTCGCACACTGCTCTAAGACTGCTCCAGAGCTTGAATTGTCCCTTTTAAAGGGTGGTTTTGGAGATCTTGACGCATTTGTTGCCGGAGCAGGCACCGGAGGCACTATTATGGGCTTCTATAGGTACTTTTCTCAAATAATCGAGCATTTTCAAGCATTTCCGGTGTTCCCTGTTAATAATACTGATGGTTCTCACCGTATTGAGGGAATCGGAGATAGTTTTGTCCCTAAAATTTTATCTCTGGATGAATTGGGACCAATGGTTCGAATATCTGATACTGATGCTATAGCTGTGGCTCGTATATTGAATAATAGAGGATTGTCAGTTGGGATATCTTCAGGGGCAAACTTATTAGGAGCAACACAAAAAGCTTTAGAGCTTCCAGATGGTTCAAACGTTGCTACTATTTTTTGTGATGATAGTAAGAAGTACTTGTCTACTGATCTTTGTTCTGGGAGCAAGGAAAAACTATCAGTTGAGTTTGAATTAATTAATTACAAAATAATAGGTTGAAAATATTCATATAGTGTGGTATAAAATCTAAGGAGCCAAAAGATGGAATCTGAATCTGAATTAGTTGAAGAAGGACTTAAACTAATAGAACAAGCTTCATCTATACTCGAAAGTATCTCTAATAATCCGGGTGTTACATCTAAGGAATTTTATAATGCGTTAGATACGGCTGGAATTTTTTGTGTGGATACTAGAGACGCTCTTTATATGGCTGCTACTAGTATCGAAATGTCTATGGAGTCACTAAACGACCTAGACGGCTTAACGATTCATTAAGGCATATTCAGTTGATAGAGAGATACCCAAAAGAGGCAGTACCTCTTGGAACTGTTGTTAGAAGTAAGAACCTCAACAGACTAGGGGTTGTTACTGATG
>VMHT01110233.1_pt1 | contig 14199 bp, 26 predicted proteins | sample 4693611 | NCBI WGS metagenome assembly VMHT01 (sample SAMN12280063, study PRJNA550983) | marine metagenome | isolation source: seawater sampled from same location over 5 years 0.02-0.2 micron viral filtrate | place: USA: collected off the coast of southern California halfway between the port... ... | reverse complement strand
TATGAGAGAAAGGAGGTAAATCATGGGTAAAGATTTATTTACAAAGATCTGGTCAATTAAAGAAGACAATAAAACAGATAATGTTATAACAGTTTCTAAAGAATACACGGAGGATGAAATAATCAGAGAGGTACAATACTTCAACAATAAAAATAATGAATGGTACATTTTTGAAGAGGAAGTAGAGTTTGATGAAGATGAACAAAAATGGTACGTCTATGGTTTTAATGAAGACGAATAAGGTAGTATGGAACTTGGAGGGGATCGTTACCCCTCCTACCTTCAATGCATATGCAGATTATTTTTAAACGTAACAAAATGAATAAACAATTTGAAACTATAGAGGAGATGCTAGATTTTAAAAACGCATTCTCTGGTAATGTAACTTTCATCAAGCCTTTTGACTATGGTGAGGTTTACAAGAGTGTTAGAGAATTTGGTGGTGTAGATATTATTACACACAGACAATGTCTAATACAAATAAATGAGTCACCTATAAGTACCGTACCTATGTACGCTTTAGTGCTAAACTGTAAAACTATGAATGTCTATAAGACATTACCTCAAGCAATAAGATGGGTTAAAAATTACTTAAGTAACAACTCAGACTTTATTGAGGAGGTAAACGGAGAGGAGGTTAGCAATGAGTAATTTTAAAATTAAAGAAGGTCGTTACTATAGCACTAATGATTTTGTCGGTAGTAATGATTTAGAAAAACTTGCTGATCAATTATTTGGTAAAGGCTGGGAGGCTGGTGATGATGTTGATCAAATGCAAGAGCTGTGTGACTCTGTTAACAAAAATAAATATAGAGTTAAATACATAGAGGGTTTACGTTCTGATTGCGATTTAGAGGTAGAGGAGATTAAACCTCATTATATTGATCACAGCGTATGGATGGAGACTATATCAAATATTGCAACAAGGATTGTTGAGGCTAAGTATGACGAGTATGCTTATGAAACTGTTGATGGTGAGTCAAGGTTTACGGAAGAGGCTCAAGATGACTTCAATGATCTTTATGATATGTACGAATCAGTATTTAGAGTTTCTTTTAACATAGCTAGTGAGATTGAAGATCCTGCTACTAAATATTTTTCTGAAAGAAAGGAGGGTTCTGATGAGTAATTATCCTAAAGTCAAAATAACAAAGAAAGACTCTGGAAAAATTAAAAATGGTCTAGTGAGAATAGAGACAACAGATAAACATGGCGAAACTATTAGAGTAAATGTAGATAATGGTACAGGTGAAAATGTAATTAGTGTATTTAAACAAAGCAGTAGAGATTATTTTAATATTTGGATGTATGATTACTTCACAGGATGTGAAAACTTAGGAGATAAATACAATTGGAAAGCAGTAGAGGTGTTTAGAAAACATTGGCACAGTGAAAATCAAAATTTCGAAATAGACAGCTCAACATTGTTGTTTCTTGAAAAAACTTTTGACAAAAAAGTTATCATAGAACCATGTGAATACAGAGACTGCGTACAAATACGTTTTGGTAATGGAGAAGAAGTAAACAATAAAAAGTTACAAGATGTATTAGGTGGTGATGCTGTAAAAGTAGATTATGTTGATTATGGTTTTGATGAAGGTAAAACGTCTTACAGAATTTGTTTAAATCCAAAATGGGTAGAGTTGGTAGAGTTAGGTTTGGAAGAAGAGTTAGGACTATATTCAAATGAGGACATTGACAATTTATCGAAATCTAGAGAGGAGGATAAAAGTGAGTAACGTATCTGTGTATAGAGTTGGTAAAGACTACTTAAATGAAGAAGTAGTCTTGACCTTCACTAAAAAAAGAAAGGATAAGAAAGGTGTGTCACATGAATTTAAATTTATTGTGACTGTTGATAAGGATGGTAAGGCATATATGAGCTGTGAGGTAGATGGTAAAAAGGATTATGGATCCTTATGCTTAAGTCATGATTGGTCCAATGAAAGATTACTAGAGAGCTTTAGGTCTTTGTTAAACAAAAAGGTAGAGGATGAAATAGAAAGTCATATGCGTGTCTTTAATATGCCCTACCCTCACAAAAGACTTTTCATATACGACTGTCTCTTATTTAAATCACATAAACACGATATGGAGGTTGTGGAATCTGAAGAACATTATTCAGAGTTGTTTGAATATTACAACACAAGTAAGTATCTCTATGAAGATAGATTTATGGGAGAGGTAAGTGTTGAATCATAAAAAATAAATATTCCTAATCGGGATATTCATTTTTGTTAGTTAAGTTAATAAAGGGGGGATTTTTTCTCCCCTTTTATTTTTGTTAAAATTCTAGGGTCTTATACCATTACCTACATAGAGATCGTTTCTTAGAACGCATCTATGAGATCGGTTTTTTTCAATAATCAATGATTTTGGCTCAATAAGGTGTGTTTTTAGGTTTTTGACATTTACCAGGTATTGATACTGTAGAAACAAAAAACCCTCCGAAGAGGGTTAAAATAAATCAACTATGAAATTAATATTTATTTCTTATTCTTCTTATCATCTCCATTCACTATGGAAATGAAAGTGTTCATTTGTGTGAAATGATTGTCATGGGTTTTTTGTTCATTACCCTCTTCCTTATTTATTTCATTTGATGTTGATTGGAATATAGAATTCAGATAAGGAAGGTGATTAGGCTCATCGCATTTATCGACTAAGTTGTTCATCTTATCAATTGCTTTCTGCCTCACCTCTTTTAACTTCATAATGCTACCATCAACAAGGTGATTTACAATAGCATTATTCTTTTCCATATTTTCTTGTAAGGATTTATTCTTCGTCCAATTCACTAGAGTTTGGATTGATACACCAAGCTGTTTAGATGCTTTGGTGTTTCCAATTAAATTAGCTAACGCTACTGCGTTTTTTTTATCCTCTAGTGTATAACTTGCCATTTTTAAAACGGTAATGGTTGTCCTTCATCTACGTCTTCTCCAGAGATTGAATGTGTTGGAGAGTCCGACTTCTCAATCTTCCACGCCTGTAATGTGTTAAAATAAGATGTCTGTTGTGTTTTAGGGTTTGTCCAAGGTCTACCCTTCAAATTAACTGAAACATCTATCTTGTCCCCCTTATTAATGTAGTCTAAGTGACCACACTTGTCTTGTATCACCTCTAGCTTAATAAATTCGGGATACTCTGCATTGTCTAAAGTTTTAACAACAAATTCTCTTTTCATGAATTTATCTGTTACTTGATTTGTGGCTGAAATATCAAATACCTCACCCGATACTGTTATACTCATAATTTGTACTGTTTAAATGGTTATTAATAATTGTCTTTATTGTTTTTATATCTATTTGTCTTTCTCTAGATACCACACCAACCATATGTGTCATGGTTGCATGATTTTTATTAAATAATGCAGATACAGAGGTAAGTGTTTGTTTTTCTTCTTTCATTAAATAGGCATATACTCCTCTTGCAATTGGTAGATTTCCTTTTCTAGATTTTGATCTCAAATCATCTATAGATACATTATAGAATTCAGAAACAACCTTCTCAATAAAAAGAGGTCTGTTGTGTGTATCTAAATACTTGACTATAAATTGCTGAAAATACTCTTTTGTTTTATCAATCATTTTTAAACTCTTTTAATATTTTTTCTTTGGCATACTTATATGTATCAGAATAAACAGAGGTAATAGTCTTTTCTGAGTTTTTTAAAACTAAAAGAGATGCATGTATATGTTTAACTTTGCAGTTCATCTTCTCACTCAAAAAGACCGTATGATATCCCAACTCGTTTTTAAGAATACCAATCAATACTGTCTTTAAAATTTTATCAGAACCTTTTCCTTCCACAATTTCTTCACGAGTCTTTTTACACTCGTTAGAATAAAAATCCATTATCTCCTCATACAACTGATTCTGCTTAATTAAATTCATTTTTTTCTATCATTTAACTTAATTCTCAAAGTATCTATTTGTGCTTTGTTTTTATTATAAAAAGTCTGTTCTGCTTTATCTTGAAGTTGTACTCCTGCATAAAATTTATATGCTATTGACTTACATAGATTTCTATGAGCTTTATAGTTGTTAAAGTCTCTGTCATCACGTTTTTTCTTTGGAGGATTTTCTTTACGCCATTTTTTATGTGCCTCATAATCCACATTATTAACTTCATATTCTTTCCTTCTATCTATTACTTCATCCATAATGTAACTTCTATCGCTTATTTGCTTATATAAAAATTCTTTAATTTCAGCATACTTTAGCCTCTCGTAAAACTTTTCGTATTTTAATCTATCTAAGCAAACGACAACCTCTTCTAATTTCCATGTTTTTATCTCTTCGTCATTTAGAAGTTCATCTACAGCGTCTTTAATTTCTAACACACTAAGAGTTTTGTTAGCATCTACATAATCTATTGTGTTTTTAAGAATATGATATAAAAGGATTTTTACTTCACTTTTATTTAATCTAATACACGTTATTAACGGTGAACCTTTATCAAAAAGATCATGCCTACTCATTTTTTTAAGTTGAGTAACTTTTTCTTTAATTAAAGTAGGTTTATTATTAAGGCTTATTAACCCATGACTGTAGCTCTTTAAGCTCAGACCTTGTTGGTTTATTACTTCTTGCATTGTTATTATTGTTTTTAATTTCAAATATTCCAGACCATTGATTAGCTATTGACTGATTTAAAATCTGTACAGCTACAGTCTCATCGTTATCACTTAAGTTTTTAAGATTCGAAAGTTGTCTTTTCATCGAAGCCTCCGACTTATATTTAAATTTATGTGCGTCCCATTTCATCTGTAAAAATGTCTCCCAAGTCTCAGAAAAAATTTCACTCGCAAAAGGAAGTTCTACTTCTATTTCATTTTTCTTTTTTCTTACTTCTATCTTCTTACTTCTATCTTCAATAGAAGAGCTTTTGTTTGGGTTGTTGTTGGGTTTAGTTTGGGTTTTATTTTTAATGGGTCTTCCTCCCTTTAAACCGTTTAACCTTTGTTTATTTCTAAACTCATCCATTTTTTCTTTTGCTAGATATAATCTCTCATTTCTAACTGTATCCCCTAAATCAGTAAATTTTTTCTTGACCAGAGCTGGCACTTTTTCCCACTCCCTATGTATCAATAACCCAAGCCTTTCTTTTGGGATTTCTCCTTTAGACCATTGTATAGATAAAAGGGTGATATAAATACCTTTTTCTTCCATTGTCATGTCAAGAGTTCCTGTCAAAAAATCTTGAGCATAGAACTGAAATGCTGGTGCTTTAGTTAGTGACATAGTTTAATTCTTTTATTACTTTTTCTTGTTTCTTAATCCTATCGTTTCTGTTCTTACCACGTAGCGTAGGAAAGTCTTCTTGTACCTTCCTACAGGCTCGTGTTATACTTTGGACATTAGTAAGTTTATTCTCCTTAAATAAAATTCTCATGATGTTTGATGCCTCCTCACGATCATATCCACGTGCTACGAGTTCATCTATCCATATAGATCCAATCAGTAAACTGTAATTGTCTCTACAATTAGGATGGTTTTCCAAAGCGTTTTTTACTCTGTTATAAACATCATTAATTTTTACTTTCCGCATACTTCTTTAATCTTCTATATCTAAACCTTACCTTTTCTTTCCAAAGGAGTTCTTTAGTCTCCTCTATGTCTTTCTCTACCCTATCTATTAAGGATAAACCATACTCTATATTATCTCTCCCGTTGTATTCCATTTGAGCATTTACAGCTCCAAATACATAGTCTTTTATGTGCATCAGTATATAATTAGACAAACAAAATTTGATTAGTTTCATCATCTCTATCGTTATAATATTCTACATGATTATAGTAGTGACCATTAGGACAAAACCCAAGTGGAGTATAATGTTCGTTGCAGTTTTTAGCCCTGCATTTATATTTTTTTAATAAACTATTTAACATCCTGCAACAAAGTTTTATGAGCTGAAGGCAATTCACTATATTCTGAGGCATAAACTATCTGTTTCATAAACTCCTCGCTTATGTCGTATTTAGATAATCTTTCTTTTACCTCATCTGTAAAGCCATTCTCAGAAACTATAGGAATTACCTTATCATGTACCTCTTGCGTATATTTTTGCTTAGGTTTAACTGTTGATGTTTTTGCATCTTTAGTTTTAGATTGTTGGGTCAACTCGTTTGAGTCAGAATCTTTCAAATCATCTAAAGAAAATAGACCAGACAAAGCATACTTTCTGCTGTAACTCTGAGCAGAGCCAGTAATCTGACTGCTATCCATACCCTTCTTACTTATTGGTATTTCAGCACACGCAGAAACTTCCATATGTTTCTCAGAATCTATACAAGTAACCCTAGCCTTTGACCTAACAAAAACCCTAGCATTTAAAGAGTCACCCTCTGATACAACCTTGTTATCTGTTGTAAGTAATAAGCCATGCTCTACACATACTGGTTTTGCGTATTCTAATATGTCCTCGCAAGACCTATACTTAAAGTTCATAAACTTATTGAATTGATTTTTCGGTACTTTAAGTACACTTTGTACCTTCAGTAACTTTTGATATACATTTAATTTATTCATTTGTTATACTGTTTAATTTAATTTACTGCTTGATGCATTTTGATACTCTCTAGTATCTCCTTCTCATCAGCGAGTCTCTTTGTTACCATCTTACACAATTCTATTATCTGTGTCTTGTATTTAGATATTTGCCCATCAGCCATATCACCATTAGATAATCTATATTTAAAGTGTGAAAGTGAATTTTTTTTAAGTTTTCTATATTTAAATACAGTTTTAAAATCTTGAAAAGACCAGTGTGATTTATTTTCAGATAAGAAATCTAAAAGAACTTTGTTTTCTTTCGAGTACGTCATATTATATGATTTTAGTGTTATATAATGTAAACTTAATGATATATGTGAATATTTCAAATCATTTCTTGATAATCTTTATATAATTTTGTTTTTTTATGATAAATCAATATATTACTAACGCAAACAATAAATAAACACATAATGAGAAGTCAATTCGTTCGAAACGTAATGAAACAGTATAAAATAACCCAAAAAGACTTAGCTCAAGAGTGGTCAAGATTAGACGGTAAGCCAAAATTTCAAGAAGTAGTATCAAGAGCCTTGTCTAGAAAAAATATAGATTCAATCATGTTTGCTCAAGCACTAGCTAATATTGCATTAAGACCAGTAGGAACGATAGTAAATGAGTCCTTATTAGAAGAGGGGGATGTTGATCAAGGAGATTTTAAAAAAGATTTAGTTATAAAACCCCTACTTAATGATGGAGAGATAGATGTAAACGGGGTCTTAATTCAATGTCCTGCTAACGATCTTAACAGAAATGTTGAATACTTTCATTGGTCAAATGTTCTTGTGAACATGAGACCAACCTTAAATATTGGGGATAATTTAATTTTATCTGTAATACATGAGCTTGATTATAAAAAAACAGATGAAGATACGGTTGTCTTATGTTTCGATAACTTTAATCAAATACACCTAGGCAGAACACCTAATAAAACAATTGATAAATTAGATTTATTTTCAGATGACATATATGCTCATAAAAAATCTGTCCCAATTAAAGTGTCAGACATAAAATCTTTATATAAGGTTTGTGCTTTTGTTTCATACGACACAGAAAACAAATCAAACTATTTTATGAAAGAAATTGAAGGTATCAAAAAGTCTATTGAAGCTATAACTTTCAAGGTAGACACCTTTAATAAATTGTCTTAATAGGTGCCTGTATGGGTGCCACTAACTTAAAAAACACCCTATACTGACTGGAATCGCACAAAGTCCGAGTCCCGTCCATCCCGCTTTTTTCTTTACATTTCCACTATTTTCTTTGTTTTTTTGATGCAATCACTCATATTTAACTATATTTAATCATAAATATATAAGTTTATATATAAAAATATAACGCTAATTGTTGCCACTATGGGTGCCACTAAAAGTTTTTGGTTTATTTTTAGAAAAAATGTTAATACAATAAGGGTTGTTGTACCTTGTTCTGATAAAAGAATATATATATCTACTGGTATTAAAATAACTAAAAACTTATGGAATCTGAAGACGCAAACCGTTAGAGACGAAGAAAAAAATAAAATACTTACTTACTATAAAAACAAATTAAACGAGACTAAAGTCAATCTTATAAACAAGAATATACACTACCCTACGTCAAAAGAGTTTAAAGAAGAATTCTTTTTTTTAACTGGATTAAAAGATAAGGTTGAAAAAACCACAAACTTTACAACTCTTTTAGAGTGGATAAACTATTATAAAGAAAAAAGAAAAAAACTTGTTTCTTCTGGTACATGGAGGAGGGTGAATATGTTATTGTTACATCTAAACAATTGTTCTCCTGATATAAAAATAGCCAACGTAGATAGTAAGTTTTGGTATGACTTTCAAGAGTGTATGGGAATGTCAGAAAATAAATACTCAGACAATTACATAAAAAAAATATCAAGTGAGCTTAAAATATATATTAATAAAGGAATATTAGAAGGATTGCCATTTAAAAGGTTTGAGTTTAATTTTTTAACTAAACAACGAAGTAAAATACCTTTTTGGCTTACTAAAGAAGAATTAAAAAAACTTTCAGAGGTAGAGACAAAAAGTGTTGAAGAAAAAAATACCTTAAACTTTTTTTTATTTCAGTCATATACTGGGTTTGGATTTACTGAAGTTAAAAACATTAGAAAAAACCATATTTTTAATAAAGAAAAAACTACTTATATCAAGATAGACCGACAAAAGACTGGTAATTTTTTAAACATTCCCATTCACCCTATTGCATATACCTTACTTAAATTAAATAATTCTATGCCTATTGTGTCTCGTAAGTCTACAAATAAAATTATAAAGAGATTATGTAAAAGAGCTGAGATTGACAGAGAGATAGAAATAATTAAATATTCTTTTAATAAGCCTATAAAACAACTTAAAAAACTGTACGAAATAGTTACCACCCACACAGCTAGAAAGTCTTTTGGTAGATATTTTATGGAGTCTGATGGTAATATCAATAAACTTTCTCAAATATACGGACACAAAAACGAAGAGACTACACGCATGTATATAGGCTGGGAAGATAAAGACTTAGCATTATCTATTAATAAACTATTCTCTTAATTATTTTCCCCAGATCTTTTTATCAACTATCCTAGATATTATAGCATACACAGATAAGTCTAACCAAGAATCTTCCAAAGGTTCATTTTGGGTTTTTTTATTAGTAAGTATTATGTTTTTAATTCTTTGCATTTTATCATTCATCCTCATCCAAAGACCAACTAAAGCAAAGTCCTTGTCCTCTTTTATATTTAAGTCACCACCTAAAGTAATGTTTTGTGGACCATAGTCTAGTTGTTTCTTACAAAACGTTTCTAACATTTCATTAAGTATCTTTTCAAACTCTTTTACCGTTTCTGGATTTCTTTTTTTACACTCTTCTATTACGTTCATATTTATTTAAAAATTTATGTACAACACCATATAGCTGACCAAACACATCAGCTCGCTCCTCGCTATATGAACCCTCACACTCTCTCTTAAAAGAATTCATCAATTTTTTTAACATATCTATATCATTCTCTTTCATAACCAGCAGTTAAGGATTCATACTTTATAGGGTCTATCTCTTTTATATTATCATATAAAATATTTTTTTGTTTTTTTGCTTCTAATAATTCAGCATCAGTAGAATCTGATCCTGTATTAGCATTTATTACAGCACACTGCCATAATAAATAATCTATCTTTTTTTTACACTCTTTTGAGGTGTAATACCTTCCGTATAATTTACGGGTTTCTGATTGTGATAACTCTTCTTTAGTCATTCTACAAAAATTTGATACTTAGTTGTTGTAATACCCTTCTCACAGTCAAGAACTTTAAGGGCTTGACATGGAGGCTCAAAAGGAAGACCTAGATTATAAGCATATGCATTATATCCTATTATGGAACCATTGATTAAAGTTTTAGGCGTAGGCTCTAAAAACGTATGCCAGTGACCTAGCATATTAAAATCTGCTGGTTCGGTCTTATCCATAATCTGAATCTTCTTGTTTAATGGTATTGATATACCCCCTATACCTCCACCGTATCTAATATTATCACCATGAAAATTTCTTATAACAAAATCTTTATTTCCATGCTTGGTTTTTAATTTCATTTTATAATAACTGACTAAACTTTTAGGCACCTGAACCTCAAATAATTTATTGTCTTTTAAAAGAGCTTGAATTTCTTTAAACATCATCCACTCATATGAATTTTTATAACCAGTTGACTGCCTTCTCATTTTTGTTGTCCTTCCATGGTTACCGTAATTACATACCACTATAATCTTTTTAAAATTGCCGTGATCTTCAAGATGTCTTAATCCACCAAGTATTAATTCTTTTGCAAGAATGGTAGCCTCAGTAGGTGACAGATAATTATCCTCCACTAATTCTTCATGTATGTATCCTGTTATAAAGTCTCCACATAGATTTATAAAAACCGTATCAACAGTACACCAGTGTCTAATGTTTTTAATTATGTGTATTATGTTTTTCCAGCATCTCTCTATCCTAATCTTTGCTATATCTGGATTAAATTCGTTTAGCCCATTGACTGTAGCAGGGTCTACCTTTTCCTCAATATGCCAATCACTCAAAAGAATCAATGGAATTACTGGGTTTTTTTTCTTTTTCTCATCATATGTGTAATCAAAAGATTCACCGTCATCCTTTATATTTACAAGAGTTTCAAATCTTCTCTCTGCCATATCTAAACTTTTTAAAGTATGGTTATGAAGTCTTCTAAGCTCTCTCAGTTTATTTTTTAAACGAAAAACCTTTCTATCATAAAGCTCTTGCTGAGGAAGTGGCATTTCCTCCACTTTATCTTCTTTTTCTATTTCAAATTCATTTATTATTTCTAATAAAATTTTTCTTAGTGTTGCATTCACTATAGAATACTCTTCCTTGGAATACTCACATAACTTCAAAACTTTAATTCTTAGTTTTGACATTGTTAGTTTGCATTGTCCTTTATCGTCAAAGTATTCCTGGATGCTTTCTTTTATTTCGTTTTTACCAGGAATTATCATTTCTACTCTACTTTATCGAAATCAGTATATGTTATAAATACTTTTTCTTTGTTATCTAATGCAGTGGTTATATATCTGTATAGTTTTTTGTAGGCATGAGTAGACTTAGAGAGACTACCAGATCCAACACTATTTGTGTTTTGTGAAGAACCAACAAGAAGACAACCGTGTGTGTCGTCTTTTGCGCTCTCATCAGCGTAGTTTCCTATGTGTATAAGGATGTATTTAAAATTCGGAACAGATGTAACATGGAGCATGCCCTTGTGTTCTGAACCAAACTTATTAGCGTACCTTTGGTTGTATCCCCCTTCTTTTCTGTATTTAATTTCGTATGTTCCTGTAGGTATTCTAGTAGCACCTAAAACTTTTTGTTCTTTGCTGTACCCCCTATACTCATCTTCTAATGTATAACACAGAAAATTTCTTTCTTCATCTGTTATATCAAACATCAAACCTAAAGTATCTGTAGTACCGCTACTAAATCTTAACACCTCCAAATTCATATCATAGAAATAATTATTGATGCTATAATTAATATCACATAAAAAGTCTCTAATGAACTTTTTCTGTAGGCAGGAGTTAAAAGCGTGTTGTCGCAATCGTCTACAAACAGACATTTATAATAGTCTGTAAACAAAAGCTTTAGTGTTAAAACCGTAGCAGTGATTACAAAAACAAACTTTATTATACCTATAATTATTATCTTAATTATTTCATCAAAGTACAAAAAAGACAAAAGGATAGACAGCGATATGTAAAATATACCGCCCATCCTTTTACTATTAAACCATGAAATTATCTTAGTTATCACCATCGATGAAATCACCTAACCTATCAAATACTTCTATTGGTATGTTTATATCACCAAATTCTGATAAATTAATTTGACCATCTAAAATTTCAGCCTTCTCCTCAACCTGTAATAGATCGTTAAACTCCTTCATGAATCCTTTCATGTTTTTTTCGTCTTTTTGATCTATACTAACGTTTCCTTGCTCATCCTCACTTCCATACTTTTTGACCAATTCTGTCCTTTGCTCTTGCACAGAAGATAAAACATCAGCTATTTTTTGATTAAACCTAGCAACTTTATAAGATAGCTTTGCATTAGCTCCACCATTCTTATCTATAGCATTTTTTAATATTAATAAGCCTTGACCAATGCTGTCAATCTCAGCTACTTTTAATTTACTTGTTTTGAACATATATAATAATATTTAAAAAAAAAGCCAACTAAATCTTTCGACCAGTCGGCTATGTGTATTAATAATTTTAACTACCCAAAAATACATAATTATTATAAATAAAACTATATATATAAAAGATTATAACATAAAAGTTATAAGTTATGAGAATGTATCGTATATATATTTTCCTATAAAAGAAAAAATACCCAAACCCAATGCAGATCTCCACTTAACAGTATTTTTTCGAAATGTGGTATTTTGTTTGACCTCAGCCCATAGACCTTCCTTTGGATCAAACAAATTATTTTTAATAAACCTCAAATCGCTTTTTACTTCAGTGTGAGCTTTTTCATTGGCTATTTCCATTTTAGAAATAGAATTCACAATCTGTTGAACCTGATACTCAATTAATTTTAAATTATCTTTCTCAGACTTGTTCATCTTTTACTATGCGTCTGCGTAACCTTTCCAAGCATCATCAGCTTTCATTGCTGTATATGCTTGAACAATAGGATTTTTAGCACTAGTTTTTACATCCATATCAAAAGAACCAGACACGCTACAAATCACAACATTAGGTGTGTTTGTTCTTGCGTCTTTGTCTTTGTATACAGAAGCACTCCAATTCGCTGATGAATTTTTTACCCACTTAGTTTCCATGACAGCTTCACTTTTTACAGTTCCGTCCTCATTGTACTTCTTAGGAGTTTTCTCAGTAGTCTCAGAGTTTACGTTAGAGTTATAATTTACATTATTAATCATAACATAAGCTTTTGCTAAATCAATCCCTTTATAAGTGTATTTACCTTCTAAAGCCATTTTTACAAATTTTAAATATTAAACAAATTAGCTGTTACCAGCTAAATATCTTATTACTTGTTTTCTAGTTCTTTTACTCTTGCCTCTAGTTCTTGTATAGACTTGAGTAGTACGGGAACTAACTTACTATAATCAACACCTTGATATATAGGTTTTCCATTTTCGTTTCTTTTATCTTTATCACCACTAACTGCTTGTGGAAACACCTCTTGAAGTTCGTGTGCCATTACACCGTAACTTCTAGTATCATCTACTTTCCATTTAAAGTCATACATCTTAATTTTAGACGCAATATCTAAAGCATTAAAATCTTTTAAATCTTCTTTTAATCTGTAATCAGATGAAGTGTTATAAGATGTTGCCGAGTTTAGTGTTTGAATAGAACCAACTAATCCATTTGGATTTGCAAACCCTATTGATACAGACGAGTTAGTTCTACCTGCTGTAATTGTTGCACCGTAATTTAAAGGTGAAGAAGCAGCATCATTAAAATCTATTCTTAAAACACCATCACCAGTAGTGGTAGTATTCATTAAAACACTACCTGCAAAAGTTGATGTTCCTGTACCTGTAACTTTTAAATTTAACCCACTTGCAACAAGCGTGTTTGCATCACTGTGTGAACCACTTGTACCAAAAACTACCGTTCCTGTACCACTAGCTGTAACATTATATCCATACGCTTGAGAGTAAGTTCCTGATGCGTTTGAATTATAACCCATAGCTATGGATTGATTTCCTGTTGCATTAGAATCATAACCAAATGCTATTGCTTGAGCTCCACTAGCAGTAGCAGCGTAACCGACTTGTATGCCCTGTGCACCAGGAGTGGAATTTGACCCTATTTTTATTTTATCATCTGCGAATATTAATCGTTTTGTAGCTCCTAAAGTTACATCACCTGCAAAAGTTGCATTACCACCAGAAGCTATACGTAAACGTTCTGTAGCTCCATCTGATTTGAAAATAATATCACTATTTGATGCTGTGTTACCGTGGTCAGCAGAAAAAACAATACTACCACTATTTTCAAATTGTAGTAAAGAAAATGCACCAGTATCACTAGAGGTATATCTAGTTGTGACAGTACCACTTGCACTTACGCTTAATAAATTT
>VMHT01083219.1_pt1 | contig 14201 bp, 17 predicted proteins | sample 4693611 | NCBI WGS metagenome assembly VMHT01 (sample SAMN12280063, study PRJNA550983) | marine metagenome | isolation source: seawater sampled from same location over 5 years 0.02-0.2 micron viral filtrate | place: USA: collected off the coast of southern California halfway between the port... ... | reverse complement strand
CCACCTTGTACATATGAAGTAATTTCAGTTTCTTGTGGTGCAACTTGTACCTCTGCACCAGAGATCCATTTCTGTGTCCATGGCAACGGATTATTTTTTGCATTAGCATATGGTGAGTCTAATTTAACATTAGTCATACGACGAGTTGCAATAAATTCAATATACTGTGATAACAATTCTGTATTCAATCCAATCATGGAACCGTCTTTAAACAAGTATTCAGCCCATTCTTTTTCTTGATCTACGGCGTCAACAAACATTTGAACACATTCCGCTTCGGTTTCTTTTGCAATTTTTTCAAAGTCTTTATCTTCTTTGCGGAGTAGCTTAAGCATCATTTGTGTAGATGCAAGATGTAAGTTTTCATCACGAGCAATAAGTTTAATAATCTTTGCATTGCCTTCCATCTTTTTCAATTCTGCAAAAGCCCAGGAGCATGCAAACGAAACATAGAATCGTACACCCTCAAGAATGTTAACACTCATTAAGCATAGGTATAAAAGTCTTTTCATTTCGTAACGATCGACTATAACCTTCTTACCATTTACTGTATGCTTACCTTCACCTAATAGATTATAGTAACCAGCCATCTCAATAAGATCATCGTAATAACCTGAGATTGAATCTGCACAGTCAACGATTTCTTTTATATTCAACATCTCATCAAAGATTTTCGATGGATTAGAATAGATGTTACGGATAATATGTGTGTACGAACGGCTATGAATTGTTTCAGAGAATGTCCAAGTAATAATCCAGTTCTCGAGCTCAGGTAGCGATACAATAGAACCAAAGCTTTCTGCAGGTGCACGACCTTGCACAGAGTCCAACAATATTTGACGTTTTAAATTAGACGTAAAAATATGCTGCTCATGTTCTGTAAGACTTTTAAAATCTTTTGCATCTTGATAGATGTCTACTTCTTCTGGACGCCAAAAGAATCCTAATTGTTTATCTGTTAATTGATCAAACTGTTTATACTTTAAAGTATCGTATCGTTGGATAGTTGGACCACCGGTCGGATCTAAAAATGATGAAACTGATGTGTGATCAACTCGGTTATTGACGTCAAAAACGCTCATGTGCTATTTCCTTAAATAAATTGTTATTGCTGTAATATTAACATAGTATTCTTATTTTGTATGCTTTTAAATTGTGCATGACTCACAATATTCATCATCAAGTTCGCCTTGCTCTAATGGCTCTTCAGTCATTTTATCAACATCAATTTCGCCTTGGCCATCGAATGTATTAAAATAATACAATTGCTTGCCACCATATTTGTAAAACATTAATAGATGTTGTAGGAGTACACTCATAGGAATTTTTTCATCTTCAAAGTATACTGGGTTATAGCTTGTGTTTACAGAGATACCTTGGTCGATATACTTTTGTAATACTGCCATGATCTTCAAGTAACCTTCAGGCGACTCTTGATCCCATAACAAATCATATTTATTCTTTAGGCGACGGAATTCTGGAACAACTTGTTTCAGTACACCGTGCTTAGATTGCTTAACAGATATAAGCGAACGTGGTGGCTCAATACCATTTGTTGCATTTGCAATCTGCGCTGATGTTTCAGAAGGCATAAGTGCCATCAATGTAGAGTTACGAATACCTGTTTTCTTCAGCTGCTTACGTAATCCTTTCCAGTCCATGCGTTCTTTATGCTTAATCAATTCATCAAGATCTTTTTTATAAGTTTGGTTAGGAGTAATACCCTGACCGTATTTAGTTTCATCATTACCTGGAATAGCACCTTGTTCAACAGCTAAGTCAGCACTTGCTTTAATAAGATAGTATGACCAAGCTTCAGCATATTCATCAATAAGAGATAAACCATCTGAATCAATACCTTGATATGTAAGATCGTGCTTTGCCAAAAAGTATGCAAAGTTAATAATGCCAACACCAATTGGTCGACGCTTCTCAGTGCTTAATTGTGCTGCCAGGATTGGGTAATGCTGATAACTAAGTAATGCATCAAGTCCACGTACGGCAAGCATACAAGCTTTCTCGAAGTCTGCAGGAGCTTTAATATTGCCCCAGTTAATAGCAGACAGTGTACATAAGCTAATCTCACCTTCAGGATCATTAACATCATTCAATGGTTTTGTCGGCAAATCAATTTCAGCACATAAGTTTGACTGACGAATAGGTGCAACCTCTGGTAAGAATGCACCGTGATCATTTGCGTTATCTACGTTTTGTAAATAAATGCGACCCGTGTTCTTACGTTCTTCCATAAAAGAAGAAAACAATTGAGATGCTGGTACAGTCTTTTTACGTAGACGAGTATTACGTTCCGCTGTTTCATATAGCTCACGGAACTTATCTTGATCTGCATAGAAAGCATCGTATAGGCCAGGAACATCTGATGGTGAGAACAAAGTAATGTCTCCACCTGTAATCAAACGCTCATACATAAGTTTATTAAATTGTACACCGTAATCCATATGACGAACACGGTTATCTTCTGTACCTTTATTATTTTTAAGTACAAGCATATCTTCAGCTTCAAAGTGCCAAATAGGATAATAGATTGTTGCTGCACCACCGCGTACACCACCTTGTGAACAAGATTTAGTTGCAGCTTGAAACATTTTATAGAAAGGAATTATGCCCGTGTGAAATGCATCTCCTTTGCGGATAGGTGTACCGATTGCTCGTATTGCGCCTCCCCCAATTCCGATGCCTGCTTTTTGGGAAACATATTTAACCACACTACTAGAAGTAGCGTTAATACTGTCCAGACTATCACCAGCTTCAATAAGGACACAAGAAGAGAACTGCCGTTGCGGTGTTCGGACACCAGCCATAACAGGAGTAGGGAGGGATATATCGTGAAGAGAAATAGCATCATAGTAATCCTTTACAAATTGCAAACGAGTTTCTTTTGGGTAGTTACTGAATAAAGTAGCAGCAATAAGTATGTAACACATTTGTGGTGTTTCGAATATTTCACCTGTTACTCTGTTTTGACATAGATACTTACCACGCAGTTGCTCCATAGCAACATAGGTTAAATCTTCGTCTCGTGCATGCTTTATAAATCCGTTAATCTTATCCCACTCATCATCACTATAATGACTAAGTAATTCTTCATCATAAAATCCGCGGTTAATATTAAGTTCTACAAGTTCCCGTACGTGTACTGGATCATATCCATTGTAAACTTCTTTTCGTAGTGCATAGTTAATTAAACGTCCACCAACAAATTGATAATTAGGTGTATCTTCGGTAATCAAATCAGCTGCAGCTTTAATAAGTGTTTCTTGAATTTCTGATGTTGTCATTCCTGCAAAGAATTGAATTTGTGATTTAATTTCAACTTGTGACGGGCTTACTCCTGTAATACCTTCGCATGCATGGAACACAACTTTATGTAGCTTATCAACGTTTAGCGTTTCTTTGCTACCGTCACGTTTAGTAACTTGAATCATTTCTTGTCCTTTATCTTTTGTGGTGGTGAGTTATTTATAGTGTTAGTTTTTAGAATTCTTGTTTTTTCGGACCCATTTTATAACTTTAAGTCCGTTTAGTAATATATTATGAGGAACAAACTGTTGCTTAATTTGAAACTCTGGTAGGAATGTATCGCATTCATAATCGCCACCAACATTGTTTAACCATAGCTCATCTATCATATCAAGTGAGCTTGCAATTAATGTGGCGCCACCAATAATCCATATATCATCTTTCATTGCTTCAAGGCGTGTAAGATCAGTTGGTCGTAAAGTTTCGAATGACGACTGTCTGTGATCCTTTAAACCTGCAGTATCAATCTCATTACTGGTAACTATTATATTATGTCTGTTTGGTAGTGGTTTAAATGGTAAGCTATCCCAAGTCTTACGACCCATTACAACTGTGTGATTTAAAGTCATTGCTTTAAACCATTTCATATCTGCTTCATTCTTTGGCCAAGGTAAATCATTATCTTTACCAATACCATATTTAGCATCATGAGCAAGTATAGCTTTGATCATGTTTTTCTCCATGCTTGAAATTTAAGTTCTGCTTGTAAACCTTTATAGGTATGATCTTCAATTAGCTTTTCAACATTAACGCCTGATAAATGCATATCATTAATATCTTTACCTGGAACGGTATCAGGCCATATGCATATTCTATATCCGTTCTTAATTACTTTTTCCATACGTTTATGAATTTCTTTATTACGCGGTTCGGCATCGAATACATATACTGCACGTTCATTTGCGGCATTACCATTACCTTCAGCACCGTTCATAGAAATAGCATTCTCGAGGAACATACTATCAAGTGCACCCTCAACAATATAGTAAGGGTGTTCAAAATTTACTTTGTCTAAACCAAATATTTTAGGTCGGTCTTCAAACATAATAGTAATATATCTGATACCGTCAGGATCAAAGCCTCGTGCAGATACACCGAAGATTTTACCTTTCTCATCTAAAAATGGTATAACTAAACGCGGTTCATCTTTACCAATCTTTGCAGGATCAAATTTATCAGGAATGATTTCATTAATCCACGTCTTGAAGTGGCGAGCAAAAAACATTCGATAATGATGTGCCGTCGGAATTTGACGTCTTTGAATATATTTTTTGACCGGATGGTTATGCGATAGTTGACTTATTTTCTTTAATTTCTTAAGCGGGTCTTTATTAAATACCGGTTTCTTAGTTTTAAACTGGTCAGTATTTGTTTCTTTAGTATCAGTGTTATGTGTATTTGATACAAACTTCTCTGCAATATAATCATTATACATTAATGGATCAACAGTCTTTAGAAAGAAATTGAAACCATGTGATGCGCCACAGTTGTGACAATAAAATGAAAACTTATTATCACGTTCTAATAACCAACCACGAGCCTTCGAGCGAGACTTTTGCGAGTCTCCGCATATAGGACAACGGAAGTTAATCTTGTAAGGATTAGTGTGTGTTATTTTGAAACGGTCGAGGCGACCTGAAAGCATTTGAGCATATTGAATATCAATAAATTCAGCCATAATATAAGTCCATCATATAAGTATGTATACATTATACCACAGAAAGATATAATGTATACGATTTTTTTGTTATAATCCTAGTATACCGAATAGGTTAAACCAACCCATCGATGTTCCAATTATAATTGGTAGTCCAATCATTATAAATGCGATGATTAAAAATGCAGTTATGGCACCTTTAGTATCGCCTGGTTCATTATGATTACTCATGGCCAAAACACTCCATGAAAAACTATTGCTGCTAGAAACCCAATAGTGATTGCAAAAAATATTTTATTCATGCTCTCCTCCGTTTGCACGACCGCTATAGTTACCAAATACTTGTGGTGAACGCTTAGCTGCTTCAAATGTTGCTACAGTAATAAAAACTGCACCAAGTAGAATTGCATGGAGTACCATACTGAAAATGCCTGCCCACATTGAGCCGACGATAATACCGAATACAATACACCACATCCATGCTAATACTTGCATGACCATATGACGTACTGCCAGGTTTGTTATATTACTGAGGGGATTATAGTCGGAATTCATTACTACATTCCAACTGCTTACTACAAAATTTTTCATTTTTAAATCTTTCATTGGTTGTTAAGTATACTTATTATAGCATACTTAATTGAGTTTGTCAACCAAAAAGATTAGGCCAATTCAATTTTGTTAAAAGTATTGCTATAGCACCACCAAGTCCCATTATATAATAACGCCAGTTTTCTAAGTTATTAATTTTTGTATGCTGTGTATTAATTCGGACATGCATGTTCTTTTCCATAGTATCAATACGGGCTAGGATTTCTTTTTCAACTGAATTACGTTTAGCGGTATTTACATCTGCTAACCGTTGGTGGTCTTCTTTAGAAGATCTTCTATACTCTTCTAATCTATCACTCATAACATTGAGTTTTAGTTCTTCTGCTCTTCGTTGATGTTCTACGAGATCTTCAACTTCAGCAAGTTTTTCTCTTGTAAATTCCAGTACCTCTGTTTGTACTGCTACATTTTTTGAAAGGTCAGACATCATATCTATAGATGATTCTACTCTTCCAAAGAATTTAGTCATATTCTTTAAGTCTGATTTTATCAGAGCAATGTCTGTATTTAAGTCTTTATCGCTATTAGGCATTTTTTATGTCTTCTTTTTTTATTAAAAATAGAAAGTGTGGGTGCATACCAAAACACACTTAAGGCTCACATAGTTTAATGGTTTACAACCAGTATGATCACCTATATTTATATTTTGTTAGTCGTACTGGGACTCAAATATAGCAATAATTTTAGTTTGTTGAGCAATAAATGCTCGCAGGTCTGATAAGTTTAATGCAATCTTTTCATAACCTTCAGGAGTAATAGCAATTAAAACTTGATCATCTTTAAGTGTACCCCATATTTCATCTATGTTTTCCGGAGTGATAACAATAAAATCTATCTCCCGAAGCTTTATAGCATCTGGCTGTGGTATAATAGGTTTAGGGGGTTTTACGTATTCAGTCTCAGTTACTATCTTCGGCGGTGGCTGTACTGGAGTCGATGAGCACGCCGCTAGCAATGAGATCATCATAAATCCAAGGGCACTCGCTGTTAAATGCTTTACCATTTTTTGCGTTCCTTTCCTTGTCTGTCAATTCTGCACCAGTTTGTATCTCAAAGCAACGATTTGCTTTTACTGATGCTCCATTAATAACTCGTTTAACTAGGCCCGGCTTAGCTGCAGCTAATGCACCTAAATCATGTTTACCTAGTCGTTCTTTAAGTTGATTATTTTGTAGGCGTATTTTGTTGAAACTTTCTTGTGCTGCCGCAAACTGAACTCTTTGTTTTTCAAAGTCCTCTTGCATGCGAGCAATAACATCTACATTTTTTTGATTCACTTCTTCTAACTTATCAACATTAGCTGTAAGTGTAGCATTGTATGTAGTTAAAGTTTCAATTTTGCTTTGGGTGGAGTCATAGTACCAAGCACCGGCTCCACCCATCGCTAAAATTATTACCCCCATATATATAAATGAAGGCATATTAATTACCTGTCGTTAAAATCAAATTTAACATTATTAGGTTTTCTATTTAAACGATCCGTCGCCTTTAGGATACGTGCTTTTTTGGCTTTGATGTCCCTAGATTTTTTTAGAAGATTGATTTCTCTTGCGCTCGTGCTGTCACCACCTGGTAAGCCCGTGACAGGATCAGGCCCGCGTTGGCGTATCGCATCTCTTTGATCATTTTTATTAGCGGTTCTTGCCTTATCAAGGCGGTCATTTGCCTTGTTAAGCTTTCGCTTCATCATCATTTTACCGATACCTTTAAATGGACCTTCTTCTAATGTCTCATCAGATGCTTCTTCTACTTCTTCATTCTTTTTTTTTAAGAAAGCAGGTTTGTCATCTTCGTCGTCCGAGTCGGAGTCATCATCGTCGTCATCTTCATCTTCGTCGTCATCTTTTGATTTTGGTGCATCTTTATCTTCGTCATCTGCATCATCATCTTCGTCTGCATCTTTTGATTTTGCTTCCATTACAGAAACGAATTTTTCTTCTAAAGCTTCAGCCATGCGTGTTTGAATTTCTTCCTGAAATGCTTCTTTCATTTCAAGAGGGCGTCCAGCCATTGCTTCTTGTACGATTTTCTCTAAAGACATATCTATCTCCTTTTTCGTTGTTTATTAAATTGTATTAATATACTATTTATAATTATTTAAACATCTTAGCTTGAGTTGCGGGACCAACGATCCCATCTGCAACCAAACCATTTGTGTTTTGCCATTTTTTTACTGTTGTTAATGTGCCAAATCCAAAGTCACCATCAGCAGTAACTCCGAGTGCTTTTTGCATTGCTGCAACATCATCACCCTTCATACCTTTGCGTAGTGTTCTTGAACCAGATTTAGCGGTTTTCTTTGCAGGCATTTTACCCCCGAGAATTGCAAGAGCTTCTTCCCAACGACGGTTACGATCTTCTAATCCAATTGTACCACCGTTAATTTTCTTAGTTAATCCTACATTATCACCTTTATCTGCATACTTTTCTAATTTATTCTTTTTCCAAAACCAGCAAGCCGACTCGATAGCACCCGTAGGCGTTGCTACGTACTCTGCTCCTTCTTCTGCTGACATTCCAACTGACTTTGCAAATGCTGTATAATTATTTCGGCCTGTAAGTTGCTTAATGCCACGGCCCCTAAATCTCCAACCGTCCCCAGGTTCTGTATTACCCAAGGCACCTCGTTTAGACCTGAATTCATCCTGGTAGACGTAATTCGCAATCTTTTCAGGATCGCGTGCATAATCTTTCGCATCTCGTTTCCCCTTGCCAAAGTAACGACCAAACACGCCATTAAGTGCTTTTTCGCTATAATTTAAATTCTCTTCAAGCCGTGTAAAATCAGCTGACTCGTGTGCACACTGTGCCATAAATCCTGCAATACGGTTTGCTGTATTAATTTCGTATTCGTCAAACATAACAAGAGCTGCCTCATACCATGATTCAACATCTTTGTTTCTTGGTATCATTGCACCAAATTGTTCTAAGGTAATCTTCATATTTTATCTCCCATAATATCTCTTAGTCTTTTTTTCTTATCAGACTTATTACCTGCTGTCCATCTTTTTTGACCAGCTTTTGACATGTGTCCACCGTCCATACCAGCAATGCCACCCGAACCTACACTATTAGCAGGAGCTTCTTCTGGCAATTCTGGCGCGATGTTAATTTTTTTGTTTACTTTTTCCGAAAGTACGGTATAATCAATATATGTATTGTTAAATAATGATAGATGCTCTGACAAAACTTCTTCGTCCATCTCTTCATTAAGTATTGAATCATCAGTAAATACTTTGTATTCTTTTATTAAGAACAATGCAGCTGCATATGATGCAATCTTAGAACTTCCACCAGGTAATTTACCCAGGAGTTTCTTCATGTTAAGAACCATAACATCAAACATGCCGAACGCTCTTTTCTGCGCTCCGCCTCTTTTGTTCTTCTTAACTAATATTTTCCCATCTTTATCAATTACGCCTTCTTTGTAAGCGTCCCATTTTTCAAATGGTGTCGCCAACCTACGTATAAATTGATAGACTAAAAATAAATCGACAACCATTGGTCAGATTCCTTCGAGTAAAATTGCAATAGAATCATCACAATCTATATTGTTTCTGCTTAAGATTACATCATCATACTGAATAATTTCAGGCATATAGTTTAAATATTCTACGAATGGTTTAAGGCAATCGTGGAATTCATGCAGCTTCATAAAGAGCATGTTTGTTGCTTCTAGCCCAAAAACATTATATACAATAATCAGGTGATTCAGAATCAACCTTTCTTTTAGATCAGCATCCTGCCTGTATCTACCAAATAACTTTCGTAAATACTGGAATCGCTTTAAGTCCTCTTCAAACTCTGAAATATCAGAGCATTGAGGGTTATCATAATGTTTTGATGCATACAACAGAAAAGTTGATTCTGTCAATATCATAATTTATCTTCTATTCTATTAAGCGTCTGCTACTACTGAATCGTCACCGAGGCCTGTAACACCTAAGTCACCTACATCAGCATCTGCGCATGTTCCGCCCTTCATTGGGACTAAACATTCTGCAAAGTGACGTCCGCCAACTGTGTGGTACAACCACCAGCCTGGTCCAGTCAAGCCTTTAGCTCTGTTTGCCGCAATTGCTGCTTCTTCATCAGAAACAAAAACTGCATTGTCTTTATCGTTTGCTTTATTTGTATTAGCAGCGGCTGCAGACAACCATGAAGGTGCTGATGCAGCGTTATCTAATTTTGCCCATTGTGCCATTTTTTGTGCTCCTAGTTTGGGTTATTATTTTTATTTATACATAATTAACTTATAAAATCAGATTTAAGATTTTTTAATCTTTTTCTGAGCAAGCTCATACCCTTTATCTCGTTTATCAAAGATTTTTGCTTGATTTTTTTGGTGTGGTGATTCATCATCAAAGTCGTACCTACGTGCAGCTGCATCCATATAAGAATTAGCAGCCTTAGCTCGTGCTTTATTTGCTTTCTTAGCATAGCTTTTAAGTGTAGAAACATCTAATTCACCTAATTTCTTTGCAGGTGGATTCTTTGCATATTCACCTAATTTCTTTGCAGGTGGATTCTTTGCATTATTAGTTTGCTTAGCATGCTTTGCTTCTAAATCATTTTCAGCATCATCTTGTCGCTTTTTAAGAGCAGCCATTCGATCTCTCTGAGCTCGTTCCATTTCTCTTTGCTTAACTTGCTTTTCTAACTTATCGCCATCTCTATCTGCTCTAGCAGCTGCTGTGCCTCTCATATTACCTTGCTTATTAACCACTGCTTTCTTGGCTAATTTACCAGCACCTCGAGTACCTTTAAGTCCGAGTCTTGCAGCACCTACTACGCCTTTACCAATCGCGCCAATAGTTCCGCCTATTACTTTACCAATTATCTCGTTAATCTCTTCTTCGCTTAATTCACTATATTGATGTAAAGTTATTTCGTTTTCGTTTAAGTAATCTGCTATCAAATCATCGAATGCATTTTCACCTAATATTTTTTCTGCGTGAGATGTATGTTCAACCCAACCTTTATCACCAGGCTTTTTATTATGGTTAAAAACTTTTTTACCAAGCGGTGTAAGGTTACCTTTTTTATCATACATTTGATTTACGAGTTGCTTCTCTTTTGCAGTTAATTCTTCAAGAGTTTCTACTTCTTCATTCCTTTTGTTGACAGGAGATTTATTTAAACGATCAAGCGCAGCTTTTGTACGCTTTCGTTGATTGTGGATGTCATCACCATGCTTATCAGCCTTGTCATATGCTTTGCTAGTAGCACGGACGAATGTACCGTTTGATTGATCTGGTGCTAAACCAGGCCATTTATCTTTTTTATCACGGTCATTAGCGGCATGTTGCTTAGCAAGGCTTTTACTTGCCTTATTAAGTTTATTCTTCATCATCATCTTGCCAATACCTTTAAATGGACCTTCTTCTAATGAGACATTAGATGTTTCTTCTACTTCTTCGTAATATCCAGCACGCAATGATCTTGGACCAGACATGCTACCTTTACCAAGTTTTGCACGCATAGCTTCTAAATCTTTTTTAAGTTTATCTTTACCTAAAGCTTTATTTAATTTTGCTGTACCTGGTCTTGTAAAATTCTTTCTGCTAATATCAACAATTTCGGATACATCGGCATTACAGTTACAATGTGGGCAATCTGCAGGACAATCACAGTCTTCAGCTTTTACGTCAGATCCACAACACTTGTCTGAACAATGTGTATCTTTGGCTTCTCTATAATCATCATCTTTCTTAACAGGCTTAGGTTTATTGTATTCACCCTTAGCAGGATTGTAATCTAAACCTTCGTGACGAGCTGCTGTGTCCGTATTGGTTACAGTATGTGGCTTGCCATTAACATGTACAATAGCATTACCATTTTTGTCTACGTTGCCATTCCAAAAACCTTGCTTATGCTGCTTTTGAGCATCTTTAACTTTTGGGTGATTAGCAATATCTGGATGCAAATCCATTGCTTCATTTGTAGTACCCATTTTGCTAAGAGCATCTGATTTACTAACATCTTTGCCAAAAGTTTTATGGTCTGTATGCTTATGATAATCTGTCATATGCTGGTGCACTTGATCCATTTTATTTTTATTATTGGCGGTTTGTGCTGCCTTTAAATAGTTTTTTGCAATTGTATGGTGTTCTGCACCCGCGCGATGATGTTGTTCTTCAGAGTCATCATAGCTTGCTCTTTGTTTTTTGGACAAACCGCTCTTACCTATTATTTTGGCTTCGGACGCTTTGTTAGTATGGCTTATGCGTTTTTCATCATGCTGCTCAATTGCTTTATCAAGGTGTTTATTATTAATTTTACGCTTAGGAAAATTTAATGCTGATTTTATATTATCGCCAATTCCTTCATTTACGGATTCTTTATTTAGATAAATCGGTCCACCATGTTGTGCCGTTTGTGTACCTAGAGCTTTTTTAGCCTTTTCAAAATCATCTTTATGCACTGTAACAAATGTTTTGCTTTTATTAAATGCAGACACCTGGTGCTTGTGCTTAATACCCTTCATAAGAGGGTGTGGTTTTAAATCAGGTACGGGCTTGCTTCTATCTTCATTAAGATTAGCCGTATGTTTTTTAAAGCTTTTCATTTGTTAATTTCCCTATGAATTTAATACTATTTATATTAAAATAGTTTACCATTTTTCTTTATCAGCCCAATATGCAGCAGACATTTTACCTTTTGCAATATCAGCGCCGTGGCGTGCTTTAAATGACTTGCGCTTAGCTTTCATCTTATCAGACTCACCTTTTTTAGGATCGCCGGCAGTAGATGCGCCTTGCTGACCAAATCGAATTGTTTTAATTTTGCCGCCATCTTTAGCAACAACAATATGACTTTTTGTTTTGTGACCAGGAGTACGTTTAGCTTTATTATAACCTTCAACGCCTGCTGATTTTAACCGAGAATCTTTTTCTTTAGCTTCGGCCATAAATTCTTTAAAATTTTTCATTTGTTTTCCTTAGTGGGTTGATGCTTCAAAAGAATGTGTGAACATTTTATAATTGTTAATGTTTTACCGGACTTACATAATCATAGTATTTGCTATGGTTTTGTTGGCTGTGAACTTTAAAATGATGTACATCATATCCATCTGATGTTTTATGCGATTTAATATGTTTTAATTTAGTACCCGCTGGTAATACTGTTTCTTTTTCACCGCTTGGATGTTGAGAACCTTTTCCATCTAGATGAACAGCCTTAGTATGTTTATCAGCATGAACTACTACCATATGTCCGCTTCCAAATTCTTTTGACGAGTGATGATCATGTGATGTAGACATATGTGCCGGATTGTGAACTATACCATCTTTACTCTTTTTAGCAGCTGCACCAAAGTCATGACGTGAACCGTGATATAAAGTGATTTTCTTACCAAGCGGTTTAGAATGTTTAAGGATTGTGTGATGCACGTGAGCTTCGCTATCGGTAATCTTTTCCATATTTTTTTTATTAGGGTATGTTTCAAAGTCGTCCATATGCACGTGCTTTTCTCCATCCTGTTTATGAAAATATGCTTTATCCTTGGAAAATAAATGTTGTTTTTTCTGTCTATGCGCTTCTATTAAATGCTCATTCATTTCTGTAGTGTTTGTTTTAAAATGTTTAAAAGCTTTTCTTTCATGCAAATCTTTATGAGCGTCTTCAGAATGCTTAGACAAATGTTCACTATGATCCTCTTTGTTATGACCAGCAGCATGTTCATCTAAAGATTTTTCATGATCTGCTTTACCGCCGAAGGCTTTTTTAACCTTAGCTACTATAGATTCATTAGTATCTTTTTTCTTATCTTTTTTCGCATTTCTATCGTATGTTGTACTGTGCGAGATAAAAACATTTCCGTCTTCATCTTTGTGAAATCCAGATCCAGCTGCAGTGGACTTATCTTTGTTTTTTGTAAATGTTTTAAAGCTTTTCATTATACGTATTCCTTAATTTTCTTTTCGATAGCCGAAATAATTTTATTATGTGTTTTACTTAAATATCTATCAGATCTTAAACGCTTTATTGCTAGTACAGTTTGAGCTGCATACTTCTTTTGAAAATCTGCCGGACGTGTATCAATATCCTGCACATTTGCTAATCTGTCTGCAAGTTTAATAACTAATGACCAGCTAGACATTTTAGCCATTTTGTTTGCAATGTATTCACCTTTACCAATAGCATCTGATGCTGCTTTATCTGTTGTTAATTCTTGAACCATGCCCGCAACTAATGCGCCGAACTGTTTAACTAAATCCGGATATGTTGTATCAGTATCCTCAATTGTATCATGCAAATAAGCTGCTTGTACTAAAGCCGAAAGATTATTTGACTTTTTGAATTGCTTTACAAAACGAGCAACTTCTTTAGGATGCTCAATATACTTACCGCCACTTTTGCGGGTTTGTCCTAAATGAGCTTTAGTTGCAACTCTAAGTGCGGTTAATGCGCTTTCGTTTAATGTATCTTCAGCTATGTATTGCTTAAACCTAATCATTAAAACTGTCCTCTGTTACATTATGAGCTACCTTGCCAGTAATTTCAAGATCTTTTTTTACATGATTCATGCCAGTTTCTTTGCTATGATAAGTGTCTTTGTTAAAATCACCTTTCATTTTATATACGCTATATTTTCTGCCTGGAAAATCTT
>VMHT01113629.1_pt1 | contig 14204 bp, 4 predicted proteins | sample 4693611 | NCBI WGS metagenome assembly VMHT01 (sample SAMN12280063, study PRJNA550983) | marine metagenome | isolation source: seawater sampled from same location over 5 years 0.02-0.2 micron viral filtrate | place: USA: collected off the coast of southern California halfway between the port... ... | reverse complement strand
CGGTTGTTTGCTCAGCGGCTCTACCAACAGCAGAAGACTGTATTTCGTTTAATTTATTACTTAGTTTTTTATCTTGATTATTTAAACCTCTAATAGCATAACCAAACTCTTTATTACTAATTATATTATTATCTAATTGTTTTTTTAAATCATCAATTTTTACTTTTAAATCGTCTTTTTGTTTTAAAGTATTAATTAAAGATGTTTGTTCTTCGTCGGTTAAAACGTTTTTTAATTTTCTTTTATTGTTTATATAATCTTTTAAATCTTGTTCAGCTTCTTTTATTTCTAAATCAATAGCTTCTCTTACCTTTTTATTTCTAGTATTGTATTTAGTATTATTTAATTTAGCTAAGTTATTTATTTTATTATTAATATCATTAATACTAGCGTTATCACTTCTTAATGCTCTATTTATTAAATTACCACTTGTGCCTATAGTAGTAGAACCTACAAAACCACTTAAATACATCTCTAAACCTTCTTCGCTAACCATAGAGTTTACAGCATCTATACTAGCTTGTTCTACAGATTTACCTTCAGCTAAACTATTATTTGCTGTTTCTAAACCAAACTGCCCTAATTCAGTAAAACCTTCAGCATTACCAAGCCAAAGTAATTTTGCAAGCGCAGCTGTTTTACCTGGAACACTAGATATATAATTAGTAACACCTTTAAAACCTACGTATTCTAAACCAGTAGCTAAAGCACCTATAGCCATAGGAACAGCTACTTCAGTTTCATTATTTGCTATTAGTTTGTCAAGCGCTTGATCGTCTTCTTCACCGTATAATCTTTGTGCTTTTTTAATATTATATTCAGTGTACATAGGAGATACTACTTGAGGAAATAAACTAGCACCTCTAGTAGCAATAGCTGGAGCCATAGTTTGCACCATACTACTAACACTATTCATAACACCTCCAATTACATCTGAAACATCACCTGACTTAAAACCTTTAACCATACCTTTACCATCGTATTCGTATAGTAATTTTGTTTTTTCTATTTCTTTAAACTTATTTATTAACCAATCATCTGTAGCATCACCAAGCTCTTCATCTGTTCCGCTATACACTTGTTTTATTGCTTCTCCTTGTTTTTTAAGTTCATTCAACTGTTTCCACTTTTCTTTATTTTCTTTAAAACTAACTTCTTGCTGTGTATTAGGATCAATATATACTAAACTATTTTGCCTAATATTTTTATCAAGAATAAAATCAGTAAAATCTTCACCAGCAGCGCCACGTAACCAATCAACACTTGCTGCTTGTGTTTGTAATAAACTAGTGTAAAGTTGTTTTGGTAAATCTCTTTTTATTTGTCCACTTATTTGTTTTATTTGTGCTCTTTCGTTAGGATCTTTTAAACTACTAAATAAAGCCGCGGTTGAAGCAGATATTTTTTGAGATAAAGGTATGTTTTCAGTGTTCCATATAGCTTGCAATGCATTTGATTTAGCATTTACAGTTTCAGTCATGCCAAGCTTACGCATGTTAGCCATGTATTGATCAAATTCTACATTATTTTCACTAGCAAAATCTTGTAGTTGTTGTAAGCTATATTGTTGTCCTTTGTATTCAAACATTATCCGCTATTTTTATCACCTCTGTTTACTGTAGTAATACTTTGTGTTAGTTTCTTTATGTCATCAAATCCTTCTGGCTTTTTTTCAAGACCATCATTTAAATTACCTAAATCAATAAACGCACTACGTTCTATACCGTGTTTTTTGTCAAATTTTAACATTGCTAATAAGCTATTATAATTAGTTTTAACAGGTTTGCTTGTTTTAGGATCTAAATAGTAATATTGACCTTTTTGTCTTCCCCATGAAAGATTATTGTAAGAGTTTGTCAAAGGCATGTCTTGAGCATCACTATTTAATAGTGCAACATCATTGTCAACTCCTGCTTTATCTACATAACCTCCAACCGCAGACATAAATATACTATCTTTTTCTTTACCACTACCACTTGTTTTTGGATCAACGTAGAACAAGCCATCTTTTTGCGCTTTATTTCTAGCATCAGCAGTTAAAAGATCAGCAATAACTTGTCTACTGTTTTGTAAGTCAAAAGCAGAGTTTGTAGTGTTTAATACAGCATCAGCTATCATATCTAGTTTTTCTGATCTTTCTATTTCGCCACTACCATCAGCATCAACAAATTTAAAACCTGGAAACTGTTGTTCAAACTCTTCTACTATAGTAGAGCTGTTCATTATTAAATCTGACATTTGTTGTCCACCAATTGTATTATCTTTCATTTGATTTGCAAAGCCTCTTTTTGTGTTAGCAACACTGTCTAAAGCTATACGATTAAATCTTTCATCTTTAAAAGTTTTAGTATTTGTTTGGGGATTATATGTAACATAATCTTCAAGTGAATTTATTTGTGTATCATTTATGTTTTTAATATCAAGATTTTTTAAATCGTTTTGAAACAATTTTATATCATCGTAAGTATAATCTGTACCATTTATTTCATATATTTTTTTATTATTTTTGTATTTTAATGTATAATCATGCTCTAAATAAGCATTAAAAGTAGTTATATCTAAATTATCTGATAATAAACCATCTTCTTTTTGTTTTGCAAGATTTTTTCTTAATACTGTTTCTTCGTTAGAACTATTAGATAATTTTCGTAAATCATTTAATGCTTTTGTTTTTAATATATTACCTTCATCGTTATTCATACGAACACCTTGCATGTATGCTTCTTTATACTCTTGTGATTGTTTAGTAGCAAGATCAAAATGTTGATCACTTAAAGTACCGTCGTCAGCTAAAACTTGAGCAATAGTATTATCTATAGCGTCTTCAGCTTTTTGTCTTCTTTCGCCTTCTTCTTTTAATATACCTGTTCCTAACTCAGCTATTTTACCTAATGCCGTTTGATCAGCAGGTAATTTACTCATACCTATAGCTGCAGCGCCTCTTATTAACGCTTCGTTTAGACCATAACTTAAACTTTTTGCCATAATTTTATTTTTTTAGTTTTTAAAAGCTTTTACAGTTTCAACACCAACACCAGCTAAACTACCAAACGCTGCCATTTGATTTTCACGCGCTTGTTGTCTAGCTAAATTAGCTGCTGCTAATCTTTGTTGTGACATACCAAGCATTGTACCTGTTTTTTGATAATCTAACGCTCTTGAAGCTTCTTCACCTTGTAATCTCATTTGTTGAGCTTGACCTTCACCAGCCATACGTGTTCGTAATGCTTGTTGTTCCATAGCTCTAGCTTGTTGTGCACCTTGAGCAGCTAATCTTTGGTTTTGCGACTCTTGCATACTAATAGAAGCACTAGCTCTTTGAGCTTGTAATTGACCTTGATTAGCCATAGCTTGCGCTAAACCAGCAATACCACTACCACCTGCAGCGCCTTGTAAGTTTTGCATTATATTAACTTGCTGTTGCTGTGCCATTTGTTTTTCAAACTGAGCTTGCTGTTGGTTAACAGTTAGATCTTCATAAACATTTTCAAACTCAGTTTCTATATTTTCGTATGGATTTCTAACTTGACCATATATATTACTAGTGTCAAGATCTCTATACTCACTCATCATTTTTCTATTCTCTTCTTCAGATGCTCTCTGCTCTCTTGCTCTATCTCCTTGACCCATAAAGCTTGCTACAGTTTGACCTATAGCTCCAGCTGCACCTATAGCTAATCCAACCGCTGGTAATATTTTAAATGGTGATTTATTCATATTCTTTTATTTTATATTTATAGTTACACTTTTTGCCACTTATTTACTACTTTCATGTACTTCGATGCCTGTAGCAAACAGTTCTGCTTTGTCAGTTGAGTTATTTCTATACTCTACAGAGGCATAGTAACCCAGCATGTTAGCCATGTTCGCTTTATTATCTTTACTAAACATTATAAAGCTTTGAGGTCTTAATTGTGCAAAGTATTGATTAAATAAAATTTGATTCATATTAGCTAACACATCTGTAAAAATTTGCTGCTCTCCTGTTGGTAATGATGTAGCAGGATCTAATGGTTCAAATATACGTTCATTTATACTTTGAACAGGACCTATTAAAATTATATCTGCTTGATCATTTGTTAAATGAGGTGTTGTAGTACCACCACCTTCATCAGGCCAGCTTCTAGCAGATCCAATTGGAGTTGGATTTGAAAAATAAACCAAGTCACCTGGTTGTACAGAAACGTTTATTCTTTTTCTAAATGTTAATTGTATTATTGGCATATTTATTATTTTATATTATTATCCACCATCACCACTTAATGTGTCTGAAGTACCAGAAGCTCCTTCTAAAACTTCTATTAAAACTGTTTTTTCATCACTAGTATTTGTACCATCACTCATTGTAAATGTAAATGAATCACTACCAACAAAATTGTTATTAGATAAGTATGCAAAAGCGTCATCAGTAGCATTATAAGCTGACACTGTACCATGACTAGGTGGTCTAACAACAGTACCTGTTTTACTAGTTCTATTAGTGTCAGTATCAAACTTTATCATATCTATAGCTATAGTTGTATTTTTAGCAGTAACAACACTTTGATTATACGCATTTGGTTTTACAGAAATAATCTTACTCATATCTAAATTATAAGTAGTGCTATTTTTATCAAATTTTCTAACCGAAATAGTACATGTTAAATCTACATCGTTAGCATCACCGTTACCAGTATTACCACTACCAACTTGAGCTATTTTTCCAGTTACAATTGAATTATCACTATCAAAAGTTACTTCGGTTTGCTCCGGTATATCGACAGCATTACTAAAAACAACTGTAGTTTTACCAGGTTTATTTTTTTCAAAATCTGATTCTTCAACTTTAACTGTATTTTCTTCTGTAAAAGTTAAAACAGTATGTGGCTTTATAACTAATTGTTTTTGCAATACAACATCTTTACCACAACTACTAATGTGACTAACAAAAGTATTTACATTTTGACTAGTAACTTCCATACCAGGTCTTATATCATTTGTATTGTTTAATCTAAATTTATTTGTAAACTTTGATTTACAATTATCAAAATCAATAACATTATCGTCTTCATCTAAACTAAATACTACAAATTTTTCTTTTGTTATTGTCCAACTAGCTCTAGAACCTACAGGTATATCTGTTTTTATTAAAGTTCCGTTTTCAGCTGTAGTTTCAGTTCTTGTACTACTTACAACAAAATAATACGTACCAACAGCCCCTTTTTCTCCATTTCTATAATTTATAGCTTTTATAAAAGAAGACTTTATAGTATTATTATTATAATCAGTGTTTTTAACATAAATATTACCAGCAGAATAACTAGTATATTTTACAGCTACTGATAAAGTTAAATCTGAGTAGTTTTGTAGTTTTGTAGTATCGTAATAAGCTGCATCTGTTTTACTAACATTTGTACTAGTAAAAGTTAAATTAGAAATACTAGAATCTGAAGTATCTTTTCCAAAAACTAGTGTAACATCTGCTTGTTGTGTTAAAGTAAAAACTAAAGGTGTAATACCGTTGTAGTTAGAAATTAAAGTGTCGGCGCTAGGGTTTATTGTAATTGTATAAACTTCATTTGTTATCTTGCCAATAGATCCTTTAACAGATTTTATTGAAGGAAACTTTTGTGTTAAAACGTATCTTCCATTGTTACCTATAGTTACATTTTTAATTTCTTTTTTTAATATACTACAACCAGAGCTGTCTGTTATAGTAATAGAAAACATAGCATCTGCACTACCTAGTATTTTTATAGGTAAATTTTCACCACTAGCATTAATATATTGATTGTAATCATTAGTTAAGCCGTTAACAGTAATACTTCTAATAATTTTTTGACTACTAGAGTATAACGTATTAGCAACTAAACCTTTGTTAATAGCTCTTTGCCTAATATTTTCAGGACTTCTTGATATACGATCTTGAAAACTATATTCTGTCATAATTTATTTTTTAAGCTAATACATGTGAACAACCAACTGCTATTGGGCCATAAGTATATTCACATTCATCAGGATAAGTTGTTATTTTTACTTCATAATGAGTTGGATTACCATTTGTAAAACCATCAACTGGATTACCATAATTACCGTCTATACCAGCTGTTACGCCACCAGGTAAAGTTTGTTGATTCCAAGTAACACCACTAGGAATATTAAATGTTTGTCCATCGTTAGGAGTGCTTAATAAAAGTTTTCCACTACTAATAAAAGGAGGTGTTATTTGATATAGTTCAGCTGTAAAGCTAGTAGCACTAACAGATGAAGATATTACATTAAAATTAACACTTCCATTACAACAATTGTTTCCAAGTGTTACATTACAAATAGAATCAATTGTAGGGTTACCTGTAGCATTTGTACCTTGATAATCAGTTAATAAATTTGATGTATTACAAGGTCCTGGTGGTGGCGGACTAGTGCAACCAACAGTTACAATTTCTGTTACACCACAACCATCTACAGGATTAGTCATTTCTATTTCATAATCACCAGCAACTAAATTAGGTGCAGAATAGTTAGTAGAACCATTATGAGATGATGTCAGTATAGTAATACCTGGTTGTGTTATTAAAGGAGTAGGTGTTAGTCTTTTAACTTTAAGTAAAATATCTGATGTTATGTTAGTCCAAAATATTTGTATCATACCACCATCAAAAGGATTATTTGCGCCGCAATCTGGTTGTATAGCTGGAGTTGTAGTAATATTATGTGAAAATAAATTTGCAGGATTACAAGGTATTATCGTGCAATCAGATTGGCAATGTAAAAGAGCACTAGCATAACCTAACGCAGCAGCGCTAGCAGCCGTATATTGACCTGTACCATCTTGTGGATCGATACATGCTCCGTTTACGCAGTCAAAAGTTTCAGGTATATATGGAACGTTATATTCACAACTACAATCAGGCGTATTAGCAGCAGGATAATAATTATCAGCAGGACCAACCCAAGTTGGAGGTCTAAGTTGTGTTATGTACGGATCTGTCGTATTACCATCATCCATACAACCATATATAACAGGTGTAGGCGATGTTAAGTTTTGACAACCGTAAAGATAAGCTTCACCTTCATCACAGCATAAGCTAGTAGTTACACACTCGCAATACGTTGAGAAGCTACCGCTACCATCACCTGGGTCTACGCATTGACCATTTATACACTCATAAGTTTCTTCATTTAATCCACAAACAGCTTCACAAGCTGATAAAGTAGGAAACTCACCGTCTTGGTCTTGTCTTTCAACACATGAAAAACCACCGCTACTACAAGTAATTCTATGCATGTGACCAATAGCGTCAGTATTAGCTAATGTTTCGCCTATAGAATCTACTTCAGACTTAAAATTAGACCAAGACATACCATTGTAAAAATTACCGCTATAGTTAGTTGAAAAATAATTTATTGCTTCTTCTGCTGATAAAAACGTTTGATTATTTCCACTCGCAGGAGTATGTTGAATAGGAAAAGGTGTTGCATACCAACCACCTGTAAAATCAACTCCGTTTATAAGATAAAAATGTCCTGCAGGTGCATTGCTCAAAGCAGTAAAACCTGCTATTGCAACGCCTTGAATTTCATGATAGTCATCCCAAAATTTTAATGTTGGATTTTGCCAAAAATATTCCCAAATTTGAGTTATTACATCTTGAAGAGCAGCTCCATTACCACTTGCGCCTATTGTTCCAGTAAATACTTGCCCGCTAGCTTGTTGATAATGTGGCGTTGGATTAGGAGGTGTGCCTAAACTAAGACTACTATAAATTGGCCCCCAAAATGCTTGTTCATAACCTTGTTCTTGATTATTAAGATCTAATCCATAATAACCATTGTAACCAGGGCAATCTGTGCAATCATAAGAAGTATAACCACCACTAATTATAGTTACATCATCAGCTTCATCTATACCTTGATATGAAAACTCTCTTGTATCTATATTACCAGCTTTACCATCATCTAACCACTCTGTAGTTACACCTTTTATTTGTGAAAACCATTTACCTTCTTTTTCTCTAAACTCTTGCATACTACCCTCCTGTAAGTTAGTTAGCATGTTACTTACGTACCAGCCAGTATGTAGATAATTATCCCAGTATTCACCAGAGTTTTGTGTGTCAGGCGTTACTCTTGACTGTGTACCTTCATAATTTAAAGTGTTAAAACTTTTAACTGACTCAGGTGCTTCATTAAATAATACTTCAATACTAGAGTCATATTGATTGCCATAAAAATTATTTCTTGGTTGAGACTCTACGTGATGCTCATGTATGTGTCCACTTTTAAATGTATAATAAGTATTGTTTAAACTAACACCACTTTCTTGAGCCCATGATTTAAAACTTGTCCAACCTTTTGCTCTTTCAGAAAAGCTTACAGTTGTATCGTAGTTACCACTAGTGTTTGTATACGTTGAAACAGGATTAGGTTGAGTACCAAGAGCGACATGAGTTTGCCAACCGCTAGGATCAGATCCAAACAAAGATACTACGTCTGCAAAAACAGGCTCTGGATTAACTGTTAGTACTAGCTGACTAAAATTAACAGTAACACTAGTTACTAATGTATTAGGCGCTAAACCAGGACCATTTAATATCATACCTGTAGTAATAGCTTGTTGAGAAGAAGTTATTATATTACCAGTTGGTATATCATAGTTTCCACCACAACCACAATTTTCACTTTCTATTTCAACTATAAAGTTATCAATAACGTGTACAGGTTGTGCTATAGCATATTCGTTGTGATCTAATGTTAAATTATATTCATCTTTCTTTTCGTCAAAGCTACCAATTAATCTATTAGCTAGTTTTAAATTATCAGCAAAATAATCACCCATACCAAAATCTGATATTGGTGTAATACCGTCTTGTGATAATCTTAACACTTGACCTCTAACTTTATCTGTAAAGTAAGCTCTGTATGATTCATTAACGAAAGACTCTGGATTTGTAGATATACCAAAATCACCAGCGTAAGGTACTGTTTGACCTAATACTCTGTCAGTAGCTGTAACGTTAGTATTACCATCAGCGTTAAATAAAGCATCTTTGTTAGCTAGTATTTTAAATACTTTATCTTCACAAAGAGTTAATAAATTTGTATTTCTAGCGTGTAGCTTTTGTATTGTACCGTGAGAAGGATTTAAATCTTTTGTAATTTTTTCTGCTTGTATGAACTGATTTAAATTATTAACACCAGACATTGAATTATAAATACCTGAGTAAATTAAACCACTACCTCTTCTTTCTTCCTCATATGGCTCTTCTAGTGTAGTAGATGCTTTTGGCCCATTGTCTATAGTAACTTGATTAAAGTCATCACGTATTCTATCAGACTCAACACCATTACCAAACGAGTAACAGTTATGCCAAGGCAACGTAACCTTGTAGTTGTGTAAGTTTCTATCTAATGTTATTTCACCAGTAAAAGCGTTTACATTTAATACGCTAGTTTCTGTTTTACCTCCATCAGCTCTTACAAAAGTCAATACGTCATTAATAACTGGCATCGAAGCATTTGGATTAGCGCTAGTATTTAAAGGTACGCCATCAATAGTACAAAGCGTTAATATATTATCGTTTATACTTTCAACTCTAATGTCTGCATCAGGACCTGAAGTAAAAGCGGTATTTGTAGTTAAAACTTTAGATGTACCACTAGGATTTGTGTTAGGATTTGGATCGTAACAAAGAACTTTACTATTGTAACGAGCTAAATCAAATGATCTATGTACAGGTCCTACAAACTGTTCACTTGTTTTTTCGTTTAATTCTATTGGATATATTTGACCTACTTCATAGTATATATTTAAATCAACACTTTCTTTTGGTTCAGTTTCAAATATAGCTGGATTTGTACTAGAATACTTTTCAGTATCATCAGTAACATAAGGAGATACAATTTGCCAAGTACAGCTACCTGGAATACCACTTGTATCTGTTGTTGGACCAAAAGGAACTGTATCGCTAGAAGACATACTATAACCAGAATAAACACCGTCAGAACGTATACCTGGAGCTGGTGTTGTTGGTAAAGTAGTAGTTTTTACAGCGCCAGAAGAATTAAAGTGTGGTGTTAAATTAGGATCGTTAGTAGGTAAATATTTAGATCCTTTTTCACCTAAACCTGAACCATCTTCATAAGCTTCAGCAACAATCATGTATCTTCTTCTTCTATTTATACCTTTCCACCAGTCTTTAACAAACATAGGCCACATTCCGTGTGCGTCGTTTGAGTCTGGATTACCCGAGCTACCACGCCAACCACCACAAGTATTTCCAGTGTTTCTAATTGTAGCTATCCTATCCCAAGCATTGTTACCTCCTCCACTAAGATCTATATTACTTAAACCATTGTCACCTATTTCAGCTGAATATCTCCAATTAGCAAACAAATTATTAGCTTGAGCATTTGTAGAGTGAAAAGATTTTGAAGGAAAATAATATAATGGATTACCTGGCGTAATGTTAGTTCTTACACCAGTAGAAACCCAATGAGCCATATCTATTACTTGACCTGTTGCACTTTCATCTCTCCACATGTTAAATTGATCAGCCCAATCACCAAGTCTACAATAATTGTAAAGACCAACACCTGGTTGAAAGTCAAGTGGATCAACATTTCTAAAGTTAATATTTATTTCTTCTTGAGTTATACCAAAAACAGGTTCAAGTTGTGTAACGTCAGGTGTTATAGTTCTATATAGTCTTTGATCTGGATCTTCTGCCCATCTCCAAACAACATTAGGAGTTGTTAGAAGATTTATAAAAGAAATATCATCTACGTGTTTATCTAGAGTAGGATCTACGTAAGCAAAATGTAAAACTAAATCAGCCATAGAATCTCCTTCGCCTGGAGCATCTTTTCCGTGTTCATTTGTGTCATCAAGATCTTCACCAACACCTGAGTGTGATAGTGTTATTATACCAGTACCTTGATAACTATTAACACCTAATGGCGTACCACTATGATTTGGATTTGAACCACCGGCATTAGGATGACCATCTATACCTAACGACTGTATTATTTTACCACCATTTAATGCTAAATCACCAAATTCAGAATTACTTTCGTGTTGTAAATAACCATTTAAACCTGTTCTTAATACAGTTTGATTTATATAATCTACAACGCCATTTGTATTACTTGCATAAGCTGCTTCGTTAAACTCACCGATTGAAGAAACACTAGTTGACCATAAACTGTTATACGCAGGATCAATCCAATAATTTTCTTGTCCAGCAGGACCAATACCTTTAAATGATGGTCCTATAACTGGAAAATCAAGACCTCCTTGATTAAGGTAATTAACAGTTTCAGCTGTTTCTGAAGTAGCTGTACCTATAACGACTGGCATGTTAAACTCATTGTCAGCGCTACTTACACCACCAGAACCACCTCTATTCCAATTGTATCTAGTGTAAAGATCTAAAAAATCATTTACAAATACTGGTTTTGCTTGATCAAATGTTAACCAAGGATCGTTATTTTCTATACGAGAAAAATGTAATGTTGATTTAAATCTTCTAAAACCTTCAACTCTATCAATAAACCAACCTGAAGACTCTGCAGAAGAATCTGCTAAGTTATAACTAGCATGATTCCAAAATTTTTGACCACATAAATCAGTAGCACTACTAGCTTGAGGAGAATAATATAATTCATTTTGTTTTTCTGATATATTTATAAATCTTCTGTCTCCACCAAAAAAATCAGCATCAGAACTTTTAGAAAAATTAGAATCAGGATTTATATACTGTACTTTTCTAGCTACTAACACTTGCCAGTCAAGAGCACTTGATATAGGTTTTACTATAGTATTTTCTAACTCAGCATCTCTTTTAATTTTAACAAAAAATCTACCATCAAATTCTGGTTTGTTTTCAACAGTTCTTCTTCTTAATTCAACACTACCACCACCAGTATAAGTAGCTAAAGTACCACTAGGTGAAAGTACCTGCACGTCTGCTTCAAACTTTTTAAATATATCAAATCTATAGTCTGCTGTTTGATCTTTGACACCCTTTATTCTATACCAATTACTAGCAAAATTATTACCACCAACAGCTGTACCAATAAATCTAATATCAAAATCTTTTAATGGTGCTGGATCTGGAGCTGGAAAAGAAGGATCAAGATTTAGTATTTGAGTCCAACCAGAAGTTTCTACTAAAGTTTTTTCTATAGTTACAAACTTACCACCAATTTCTGGAAAACCAGTACCACCAGATCCACCTAAATCAAAAGGTGAAGAAGTAGCTGCGTCTACCAATATAGGTTGTTGCAAGTTAGTTGTTTTGATAAATAAAGGAGCTTCGTTTTCTATAGCTATTACCTTGTATTTAGCTGGAGATGTAACAAAAACATCTGTGTCGTGTTCTTTTTTAAGTATTAAAAATGTTTCTTCATCTATTTTATTTCTTTCAGATGAAGGAAAACTAATCCATACGTTGCCATCTTCAGCATTATACCAGCGATCCATTGCTAAGTTATAATATTCACTTGAAGTTTCTTTAACAAAAAACTTATATGATTTAGCCCACTCAGGGTAAGTGTTATACAGTTGTGCTTGTAATTTATTTTTCTTATCAGCAATTATTTTTTCTACATACAAAGAAGCTTTGTCCATTGTGCTATTAGAAAATACAGGTGTTTCTCTACCATACTCATCTATATAAGCAACACCTAGTTGATATGTTCTTAATGTTTTTATAGATTTAGTTGGAGAGTAATAATTTTCATTATTATAAAAAGCGTCTATTTGCTCAGGTAATAAATTTGGTTTCATAATACCACTTGAACTAGTAGATACTTTTATATCAACAGATATTTGTGATTGTGGATCTAGTTCGCCAAAATTAAATTCACTAAAATATTCTAAAGCTTTTGAATTAATAGCAAACCTATTAAACATATTATAGTTTTGTAAATAGTTACCATATACTAATCTATTACCTACAACTTCTTGAGCTAAAGCTACTCTTGGTACGTTATCATACGGCCTTAATAATTGGTTAGAAGGTAATATAGCGTGTATCATTTCTGATGTTATTCTAGTCCAACCTCTAGTAAATTGACTAGATACTAAACCATTAGCAGTACCTGTTGTTTTTGAACCTACAGCGTTCCACTCACTATAATTAGCCGTAACATCATCTAGGCTTGTTATATTATTAGACCAAGGTTCAAAGCCTGGTACCCAATCGTTTTCTAAACGCTTTATAGTTTTTACAGTATATATATTTGGAGAGTTAGACTCTTTATAAAGTATATCTACAGATATAACGTCATCTGGTATAGTTTGTCCATGTACAAAATCTTTTATAGCTAAAAACCTTAAGTTGTTAACCATACCTAAGTTATAACCTTCTTTTGGTAAATAATCAAACTCTTGAGGTAAAAACGCTACTTGAGAAAAAGGTGAAAAAGAAGAGTACTCACCATCTTCGTACTTATATCTTATACCAAATCTAGGAAATTTAAATTGAAATAAAGGTTCTGCTTGTTCTAACTCAACAAACCACTCATTATCAACAGAGTTTAAATTTTTACTTCCAGATAATATTTTTAACGTAGCAGTACCAGTTGCTATGTCATATGTTAATATTTCTGCTCTAATATATTTTGTATTGTTTAATTGTGTAAAGTAAGTACTTCCTGTAGTCGTTGTACCAGCGTAAATATTTATTATATCACCAATTATAAAGTCTGGAAAACCAACTAAAGCTCCAGCTGAAATAAAATTTAAACTATAACTCTGTACTGGATCACCGTTAAGATCAAAAAAATCATCTGTTGAATTAAAACTACCAGTTATATCTAAAGCGTAACTAGCTCCAAATTGAGTAGCTAACTGTCCTTGTTCAGTTCTAGTTTTATTACGCATTTCTAAAACAGGTGGAGCTGGTGGGCTTTTCTTTATAACAGTTATATGCTCGTGCGTTAAGTTGCCTTTAGGATAATAATCTATACTAGCATTGTTAGTTGATATATCTCTTACGTATAATTGTGTTTGGCTTGTAAAATTAGGCGTACCTAGTTTACATCTATCAATATGTATTCTTTTTGGCTCTGAATAGTTATCAGTCCAAAACAACATATTTTCTATTATGTTAATACCTGTAATTGTAAATGCTCTATCGAAATTTAATACTCTACCGCTTTCATTTCCCGGTATAGTTCCTGCAGGAAACAGGTCTACAACAACGGGTGTTGTTGTTTGT
>VMHT01032690.1_pt1 | contig 14204 bp, 7 predicted proteins | sample 4693611 | NCBI WGS metagenome assembly VMHT01 (sample SAMN12280063, study PRJNA550983) | marine metagenome | isolation source: seawater sampled from same location over 5 years 0.02-0.2 micron viral filtrate | place: USA: collected off the coast of southern California halfway between the port... ... | reverse complement strand
ATAAATTAGACCGTCCAACGGGAACAACCACAATGACTAAGGCTATTACTTATACCTTTACTGAGCAAGATGGCGATTTGTTGCCATCCTTTGCATTAGAACAAAACCTCTCTAAACTAACAGGGGCTAATCAATATCGAACAAACAGCGCGGCAAGTGCAGAAGACTTAAACTTCGTTAAAATCGCTAGAGGTTGCCGAGTCAATACCTTAACGATGACCGCTAACGAGAATGAAGAGGTCAAGATGACTCTTGATTTGAACACAAGAAATGTCCATAAACTTGCTCAAGATGAAGTCTATGATGCTAGAAGAGGAGTTACTGATGAAACCACATTCATCAACTATGAATCAAGCACCAACGAAGCAGAAACTAGAGAACCTTTCTTCTTTTCCGATGGAACATTTAAGGTATTGGGAAGCACTTTCCTAAAAATCAACTCATTAACTTTGACGATGAACAACAACCTGCAAGATAGAAGATTCTTAGGTGTAGGTTCAAAGGACGTTCAGGAAGCAATTCCCGCACAAAGAACCTATGAGATTTCCTTTACGGGTCACGTTACAGATGATGCTCTTTATACTGCACTTCTTAATGATTCGGAAGACACGACTCAGACTATTGAGTTAATCTTTACCAAGGCAAACGGTGAAAATATCACATTAAAGTTTGACGATTACTTTATCTCAGCGAACAGTTTCCCAATTCCCGATGATAAGGGTCCACTTGTGGTTGAAGCAACAGTCTTACCAAGAACGTTAAACACTTGCACAGTTAAGACCCATTGGGTTCTTCAAGGGTGATTAAAATGGTTTCAAGACATGAAACAATTCTGGCTACTCAAGAAGAAAGAAAGAAGAAGCCTGTTAAGAAACAGGTTAAGAAGGAGGAAACTCCTAAAAAGGTAGAGACTCCTAAAAAATCTAAACTATCAGAGTGATATTCCACCAACATACGTTTGTTTGTTTGTTGGTTATGAAGGTGGAAAGAAATGGAAACAAAAACTGTAATTAGTGATAAAAGTGTATTATTTGCACTTAATGAACCTACGCTACACTATATCAAGGTAGCACCCGACCGCGAAGAATACCTAAAAGTCTGGGTTAAAGAACCCACATGGCTTGAGGTTGATAAGGCTATGAATAGTCTTATGAAAATTGACGCAAGAACACAAAACGTTGATTTTGACCTCAATGCTATGACTAAATACATGGTCGAGAACTTTATCACGAAAACGGAACCATCTCTTTCCGCACTTGACTTGCTTAGACTCAATCCTTACGTTGGAAATCAACTAAAGGAAATTTTACCGAACCCTATGGACTTTGGTGAAGAAGAGTCAAAAAAAGAAGACTGAAGGGGGCTATCAAAAATGGGTCTTCAGACCCTCGGACGGCTTCCTTGATTATCGTTTATACTTTGGCGAAAGCGTTATCAATCAGTCCACTAGAAGTATATAAAATGCCTAGAAATTTAGTTATGGATTTACTTACAGTTCATGGTATTTTTGAAGAAATAAAAGCAGAAGAAATTAGCAAGGCTAGCAAAGGGAAGTGATTAAATGGGCGTAACTGCACAACTCAATAAGGAAGTTGATGTCCTTACTAGTAGGTTTGAGCAGTTAGAGAAAAGAGCACTATCATTTGTTAAAGTTCAAAATATTTTAGGAGCGCAATTAGCAAATCAGTCGAGGTCTAATAAGCAGGCTGAGAAATTGATGAGAATGCAAATTTCTCTTCAGGCTAAAATTCTTAAACAATTAGAGAAAACTACGGTTGTTAATGCGGCTCAGATTAAAACAACTGATGAATTTACTGAGTCAACTAAAAAAGCAAGTAAGGCTACAGATGAACTCGATAAGAAATTAGAACGTGTGGAGAATACTGCAACAGGTTTCAATAAAAGAAACATTATTTTAACAAAAGCAATTAGTAAATACACGTTTGAGCAACAAAAGGGTTTTACATTAGGAATTCAATCATTTAGAGACTATAGAAAGTTTGGTGGAAACGCACTTGAATATGTTGCTGAATTCTTAACTGCTACCAGAGAAGAAGTTCAAATTTTTGGTATGGAAGCCGCTAAAATTAGAAAAGTGATGTATGGTTTCCTTCCGCCCGGAACCTTCCGCCTTGTGAATAAAGTTGCATCAACTTTTCAATTCTTAGGCGGGGCTATGAGAAACCTTTCTGTTGAAGGTGAAGAAACAAATAACGCTTATTTAAAGTTATTTAGAACTCTAATGGCTTTTTCCTCATTAAAATCAATGAAAAAGGTATTTGATTTAAGGAATATAGTTTCAACAGAAGTGCCGGGAATTAAAAAATTAGATGCCAAATTTGAAAAACTTAAGGAGAAGAGAGATAGTCTGGAAAAGGGTAGTTCTGAAAGAAAAGAAGTTCAAACAGAAATGAGATTAGTTGCTGCTAAAAGAAGAACAATGGCAAATTCTCCAGAAGCAGAAATGCGTAAAACCTTAAAACAAAATGCAGACAGTTTAATGAAGGCTTTAGGTAGTCGTCCTGAACTTAAAAAGGAAAGAGAGAACTTAAAAAATCAAATTGTAGCCAAGCAAAATTTAGAAGCAAGGTTCGAAAAAGCCAAGGCCGTAGGCGATAAAACGTCTGTAAAGATATTGGGTGAAAAAATCGCTGAAGCCATTGAGAAAAAGGAAGAAATTAAAACTAAAATTAGAGGATTGGCCCCAGAACATCTGCAAGCAACATTAAGTGAAGCACAAAGAGAACATTCAAAAGCAATTGATAGAGCGAACACTATTGAAAGAATGTATGGGATGAATAGCCCTCAAGCGGAAGCAGCAGATAAAGAAGTTGTTGAAAAAGGAAAGAATGTTCAAAAGGCTGAAGATGCTCTAGCAAATGAAGTTCCTGAACTTGGAAAGAGTTTTGGAGCATTTGGAAAGTCTTTCAAAAAGTTTGCAAAATTCTCTATGAGCAATAAAGTAAAAGAACTTAGAAAGGGCTTGAAGGGTATTGTTAAAGGTGTAGGTGGCATCATCAAAGCAGTATTTGTGGGATTCCTTAAGTTTTTCATTGCGGTTTCATTAATTCTTATTGCCGCTTTAGCGATTAAGAAACTCTTTGAGAAATTTAAGGTGGGCGAAGGATTTGCACTCATTAAAGAATTTTTCCAAACTGTTAAGCCGATTTTTATCTCACTATTTGAAAGAGTTAAGGATGGTTTTAAATTAATTGTCAAAGCATTTCAACCCGGCGGAACCTTTGGTGATTTATTATTAGGTCTTTGGAAAATTGTTTCTGGTATTTTGGGGATTTACTTTACTGCTCTTGGGACGCTATTTATGGCAGGTCTAATTCTATTGGGCAATTTCCTTGAAAAGCAATTAACTAAAATTGGAGAAAAGATAGTAAATAAATTTAATGAAATTCAAGCACCTCTATCTAAAATCCTTAAAGTTATTCGGGTAATTACAATTATTGCTTTTGCTATTGCTGCTTTTGCTTCTGGCGCTTGGATTCCCGCATTAGCCATTGCAATTGTTGGCGGTATTGTAGTAGGAATTCAAACACTTTTAGGAAAGAAACTTGGCCTATTTGCTAAAGGTGGAACAGTTAATACACCATTACAGATTGTTGGTGAAGAAGGTCCAGAATTAGTTGCACTTCCACAAGGTTCAATGATTAGAACTGCCTCTCAAACTAGAAAGGCTCTTTCCACTAGCAGCCAAACTGTAAATAACTTTAACATTACAGTAAATGCAAAGGATTCTTCAAGAGAAGAAATGAGAAGAATGGCGAATGAAATTTCGCGTATTATCTCTAGGGACATTCAACGTTCAACGACTTCGGCCACATTGGGGTGATTTAAATGCCTGATTATTACGTTTATCTAAAAACCGGAAACTTCTCAAATAGTTCTAGTGGGGCTATTAGTCAAGCCAATACGATTCCTCTAAGAGCAACTTCTGTTGCTATTAGCACCCAAAGACAAGTGCCTTCGGTTGAAATCCCTCTTTCTGGATTAGTTACGGGTGAATCAACTACTGCGGCATTGGATTTAGGTATGGCTAAAAAGAACATTAGTGTTCAAGGATTTATTGTTTCGGGAGATATTCAAAGACATGACCATAACGGTAATTTAATTTCTGTGAAAATGACGGCCCAAGAAATTGCTCAGTTGATTCACTCTTCTGTTGACTCTTCCGCAATTGCTAAAAATCAAAACATTAATGAATTGGTTATTCTTATCCCTTCCTTTGTTAATGAGAATTATATTGATAGAGGAAAAGCCGCCGATGCTTCAGTTACTCAAAATGGAACCGTGTCTGCAAACATTCCTTGGACATTTAGGGCAAGAGGAAATAAAGATGAAAATGACAACATTGGTGTTCCATTTCCAAATTCTTTCCCGACTAGTGAAAATTCAACGGGTTTAGGTGGATTTGTTAGAAGTTTCTCAACACCATTAGAAGCAGACACAGTTGAAATCTCTTTTCAGTTAGAGTTTGAAGTAGCATTTATTGCACCTTGAGGTGAAACTATGTATGAACTTCTCGCAGGCAAACAACGCGCTTTAGTGTTTCCTGTGATGTGTAATGGCTATATTAAGATTGATTATTCAGATAATGTTCCAAATCTTAACTACGGTGTTTGGGACCATGAAGGAGATTTTACCTTTGAAGCAGTAATTACTCCTTATGATATTAATGGATATTCTAAGTGGTCTTCTGGCGATACCCAAAAATCGTCAACAAATGTTAAAATTATGCCCGGTGTTGATACTACGGGGACTTTAACAAACTTTCAGAGCCATCTCTATCTAAACAATAGTGATAGATTAAATCATAAAATGTGTTTATTTCACAGCACTTCTTTGAAAATTTATATCACTAATGCTACTTCTAATAATCAAAATAATCCTGCTTCTTTTAAAATTGAAGTGCAGATTACCATTGGTGGGGTAACTCAAACATATACTAGTGATACAGTCATCCTTCCTGATTTTGGACCACAATTAGATTATGGCGGAAGTGCCGACAATAGGGGAACTTTAAGAAATGGAAAATTTAATTTTGATGAAACTTCAACAGTTAGCGGAAATTTTTCAGGGGGAGGGACCGCCATCAATTGCACCCCGACGACGGGATTCTTTGCTTCGGGTAGTCAGGAGGTGTTCATTTGGACGGCTTCGGGCTTTGAGAAGATAGGGAGCATCGCATCAAAACTCGCCTCTCAAATCACCCTAAGCACAGCATATTCTGAAGACATATCGCTCGGAACCAAGTTGTATGTTCGCAGTTCTGTTGAACCTACCTACGTTAATGGCTTTTTTCACGTTGCTGTTTCATATGGTCAAACAGAAAATGATGTAACTCTCTTCTTAAATGGCCGTCCTGTTTCTTACAATAAGCATTCTTCGTCTTCAAAGTTTGCATTCGATAAAGAAGATTATTTCTTAGGAGCAAATGGAACAGGTGGAACGGGGAACAATGCGGCTAGCACTAATGAACAATTTATGGGAGAATTTCATGAAATTTCAGTAACTAATACCAAAAGAACAGAATTCCCTAGTCTTTCAAACCTCTTACCTAACTTTAATAATACCCTGCTATATCTAAGATTTGAGGAGGTGGACTTGTGACGGCTCCAAATGTAAAGGTGCAAAACATCTCATCAACAGATGTTAGCAGTAATTTTAATTTTGATGTTCCGACCAATCCCATAATTAGAGCGGGTAGCACCTTTACTACGAGTCATCGTTTATTTACTGTTATTCATACAGACCATGATACTTCAAAGGAAGTCACCTTTGATAAAATTGTTTCTGGAGCAACAGATATTTTTGTTGAATATGAAAACTTAGAAACTACTCCGGGATATAGGATTCAATCTTTTGATATTCATAACCAAGGATTTGGTATTGACTTAGCAGGTATTTCTACTAGTCACCATAATTTTGTTTTATTACATTCGGATGATGGAAACCTACATCACTTTGCTAAGATTACAGAAGTTAATTTAGAAACAAGCGAAGGTAGCGCACACGCTGTATCTTTTGAATTTGAACCAAAACTAGGTAAAGAAATTCAAAAAGGGACAAAATATATGCTATTTAAAGGTCCATCTACAACAAACAATGTAGTGGCTTTATCAGCAGGAATTAAAGCACAAAGAACTGTTAGTGCATCCACAATCGAAGTTCAAGATTCTTTATCTGTATCAAGACCTCTCTTCTATTTCTTTGATGATAAGTTAGATAAGAAGAGGCAGTTAGACCACAACACTAAATATCTCCTAAGAATGGAGTCTGCGTCTAGTGGAACAAACATTGAAGTAGATGCACAATTGTCTGTATTTGTTACCACTACAGATTATCAGAAAAAGATTATTGACTATGGGCCACATTCTCTTAGAGTTACACTTACTGACGTTCTTCGAGACAAGGACGCGCCAAGTGTTAATACGCCACAGGAATATAATTCTGGTGTTTCTCAACCAACGCTAAGTTATATTGACTATAATGCTATTTTCTATAACGCTCGAAGAGAAGTGGATGATGAATCAACAGGAACATTAACTTATGATGGGCCAAAAAGATACCTTCACTATTCTTTATCCCCAGACTACTGCAATAACATTCCTAATCTCTATGCGGCTAAAATTACCGATGCCTTGGGAGATAAAGCGGGTCTAACAGAATCAGCCGCTATTGATAACTTTAGGATTTTAGATAAGAAGATTTCTGAAAATGAACCATTACGAATTAGGCAAAGTGTCTATCGAGAAGATATTAATGGTTGGGTTAGCACGGGATTACGCTTAGGTGCTTATAATGCTTTATCTAATTTTATTAGATATTTTTTCGATAATGAAATTGGAAGAGATGATACAGACTTTTTAAATCAAGGTGAAGAGGTTTTAATCGGAGATAGAGTTTTAATTTATGACGGTCCGCAATCCGGGCAACTAGTATTTTTAGAAGTTAGTCGTCTTGAAACAGATTTAGAATTTACTAGCACAGTAAGCCTTACGGGACTTGAAGATGAATTAGTTTATCGTCGAGCCTATTGTGCCCAAACAAATAAATTACATACTGACTATAATATCGTATCGAACAGATTCCAAGATTTATTCATTAAATTCACAACTAAGAATCTATCTTATGTATATTCTGCAATTTCTAATGCTAGTCAGAGAAATAAGACACTAACTTTATCTTTTGATGGCGTAGGATATGGCGGCGACCAAATTGGATATTTGGAAGGATTCTATGAAATTTTTGTTGAAAGATTTACCGGACAAATTGAAGAATTAAAAACTAGTAAGACTCAAGGTCTAAATATTATGGAAATTAGCGGTCGTAATGACCTCTATAAATTAATCAATCCTATTGTGAATAAGAAAAACTTATTCTCCGAAGATATGATTTATTCAACTAATTCTTTCTTCCCTAAACTTGTTGGTGTAAATGCTAGTGCTGTAACGGCAACAGTTTCGGCATCTTCAAATCCCGATAGAATTACTTCTGTTTCTGCAACGCCGACAGTTTTTAACGGAGATAAAATCTACGGTCAATATTCAAACGGTGTTAAAGTTTTCATTGGGAGAGCAGAAAGAAGTGACTCTTCAAACATTTACTTAACTGATACTGCTAGAGCAACGGGGAGTTTTACTAATATTTACAGAGAAAGAACTCAAGCCTATATCTTAAATAAAGCCCTTGCTTCAAATTATTTAAGCACAGATAGCACTACTGCCCTTGAAGGTTCTGCTCAAAAGGGAGTGATTTTTAATTCTGGAACAGGACTTAGTTTAGACGGAAAAGAAGTCTTAAATCTTTCAGAAGTCACTAACACAGAAACTGAAAAAGGTAGGGCTATTTTCTCTCCAACTAATATTCGTGACGATAAAAAGTTTGAATTGTTTTTAGAAAGTTCAGAAAAATTTATTCTAAGTTGCACTTTCGTAAATGGTAGTTCATTGGTTACTACATCTTCCACATCTAATATTAAAAATGGATTCAAAATGTTTGCTTATGGAAGCACTATTATTCCATCAAATACATTTGTCCAATCTATTATTAGTTCAACGCAATTCATCATGTCTAATTCTGCTACTGCTTCAGGAACGCTTTCAGAAACAGAATTTGACCCTTCCTTTGAAACAGTTAATACGCTAAGTGATTTTACAGTTCTAGGGATTAAGGAAGAAAATGAAGGAGCGTCTATTGAACTTGCACCATATGTTCCCATCACCTTAGCAAGAGTAACGAACAATAAAGCCAATGCGATTAGCACTTCTTATACTTCAACAATTGCTACTGTTACCGGAAAAGATGGACGGGCATTGATTGTTTCTAGCGTTCCTTCAAAGGCGACTCTTAAAAAATATGAACCATATTATGTTGATGGCGAATTTATTGGTCTTTTTGTTGGAACTCAAACACTACATAATGGTTCCGCATATGAAATAAAAATGTTCTTTGATAGGCCACAGACAGTAACAAGTGGCGACCTTAAAAGAATTGATGCGCAAACTTCATTTGATTCTAAACATTTAAGTTTTTCACTATCTCTTCTTAATGGTGAACATTTACACGGTGGGAAGGCAATTGGTCTTCTTCATCCTATAAGGATTGGTGCTAATGCAGGTAGTCTATCAAGACCGGCATTGTTTAATAGCGTATTTGACTATGCTTCCCCTGCGCTATCATTTCCAACGTATGCACAAAAGTTTGGTTCTCCTGTATATCGTATTTATAATCTTGAAAAGGGGCAGATTGATGAAATTGATTCAAAGAGAACTGACCTTGCTGATAGCAATGATTTACATTTTTATCAAGAAAAGTTAAGTAATGTAAATTATTATGCAGATGCACACAAACCTGTTATTGGCTTTACTCAATCCACCACGACAACAGATGACGTATATGGGACTGATAGAACAGGAACAGGAAAAGAAAATCAATTATTGATTGAATCTTTAGGATATCAACCGCCAAGAGGTTCTAAATTTAACGATAGAGAATTTGGCTTTACCGGAGAATCTGCTCCTGTTTATCAGATTAGGCACTATGATAAGGTCGGGTCTAGGACTAATCTTCAAACAGAAGAAACTTCACCTAACCGAATTGCTGATATTTTAGAACAAATTGATTCTAAGATTGCTAGAATGTTCTTATTCGTAAATTGTGATGCTGAAGCATATTGGGGACAAAGAGAAGACAGTCTTTTTAACTCAACAAATGCTAAAAATATTGAAAACTATTCTCTTACTTTGATTAAACAACCCAAATTACTAAATCAAAGCATTGGAAAGTCTAATCTTTCTGGCGAGAGCCAAGCCATTTCAAATACTGATTCTGATTACTTTACTGTTGCTATTACTTCTGGCAACAAAACTCCTTCTTCTTTGAAACAGTTTGGTCTGATGAGGTTAACTGAATGCATTTATGATTGGCATTTTAATCAGTTTGACCCTGAAAATCCACCATCATTAGATAGAAGCCTACCAAGACTAAGAATCCCAACAGGGAAAATTGTTGCTACTTCCATTAGTGCTAGTTCTTATTCTGGAAAGGTCATTACTGCTTCCGCTAATCCCTCTTCAGACTTTTTTGCGGGAGATTATGTATGTAATGCTAGCGGAGAAGTTATCGGTGAAGTTGCTTCAACATCTTCAACACAAATTACCCTAGTTAATGAACCTGCAAAGGTTAGTGATAGTTCTGGACTATACACGGGTGTTCTTTCAGTAATCACTCTCCCAGAGGATTCCACACTTTCAGGAAATGCTACTGAAGATACCTCTTTACATGGAAATCTAATTCATATGAATAAAGGCGCTATTGTTGATGCAGATGATTATGGAGAAAGCGGTTCTGCATTCCATACTAGGCATAGTGAAACATTTAGAAATATGCTTCTCCAAAAAGCAAGTGAGAGTAACAATGAGGCAAGAAGACCTTCTATTGTGCATCCTATTGATTTAGGAAGAAAGGCCTCATTTGTTGAAGTCACCGGAACAACCACAAGCGGCAACTCCAATGTAACCTCTGTAAGCGCACAGGACATTAAAGTTGTAGGGGCGGGTGAATATGTTCAAGTTTCAGCAATTCCCCATGGAACAGTTGTTGATACCGTTTCTAGCACAGCATTTAGTTTAGAAGATGAAAATACTTCGCCTTCTGCTGTAAATGCTACGGCTAACGGTGCTAGAGCAATTAATGTAACTAGAGACTCTCAGCAATTTTCTGAAACAATTAGAGAACTTGCAAATGGTGAAGATAATTCAGCAGTTTATCAAAAGGCTATGGGATTAGTATTAGATACCTTTACTCTTGAATCTGGATTTAATGACGTAAAGAAAGGTCTTGTTACAGGATTTATCAGCAATACTGCTAGAGTTATTGATGCAGATACTAACACGATTTCATTAACAACAAGAAGTTCAGATGACACAAATGACCGAAGATTTGAACAATTTAAGGACCACGATGAAACTGCTAATGCTACTGCAAGTCATGGCGGTGCTCTTTTAGGTTTTAAACTTAGGTTAGAAGTGACTAGTGGTATGGTTACAGGGGTTGATACATTAAACACCATCGGAGGAAATTTATACTCTTATGATATTACTAGTGTAGCCAATAGCCCATTTGGTAAAGTTAATCTCACGGGATGCTATTTAATTTCTGAAGCCGGACTAGCATATGACTCCGTAACTAAAGCATATGCTACATATAATGGTCAAAATGGAACACCACCATCTATTAACAACTCTAGACCTACTGATATTGCTTATGTAATGTCCCATGAGTTAGACCCGAATGCAGGGACAGAACTTTTCAAATTGGTTACTGACCACGCATTAAGCCAAGGATTTTATAGAATTATGCAACCAAACCATACCTGCTTACATTCTAACGTTAAGAGAAAAATCCCAATGAATGTAGTCACTTCTAATTTAACGTTAGATAATACAGGGACGCCCTATGATAAACCTCCTTCTTTCTTGCTAAAGAATATGTCGGCGGGTAACGTCTTAGAACCTACTTCAACTAAAAATGCAGGCGGTAGTGAGGCAGCCTTATCAATGCTAGTTGCTATTGATTTAAATCGAAATAGTGATTCGCATCATTATAACGTCATTAGAGATTATGATGTTCTAGATGATGTTATTCCAACAAGCGAAACAATTATGTGCATTTCGGATGGTCAATCACCATATAAGACTTCGGTTATATTAGAAAGCAGCGGTTTAGGCTATGTTCTTAATCTAGGTGAAACAAGAAAAATTATTGGGGCGGCATCTGTTACTGAACCATTTACAGTCAAAACCAACTATAAAGTTGACTCAGATTATAAACGGGCATTAATTGGAACATCTGTGAGCGTAGGTCCAGAAGTAGATGAAATTGTTGAAGATTTACTTAACGAAGAAAACATTCAATTTAGTTTAAGTTCTTCTACTAAACAATTCGTTACTCCAACATTACAGGGCGTTTCCTTACTTAGTGCAGTTAATTCTCTTCTTAAGGAAAAAAACCAGACTCTTCATAGAGAAGGAGAAACTTTAAAGATTGTGGATAGAGATTCTTCAGAGACTTCTCCAGATATTCTTATTTCTGATAATGGTGACTATCTAATCACTTCCTATGAAAAAGACAAAACCGTATTCGACAAGTATAATAGCATTGTTGTGTTTGGAAGGGCGAATAAAGCACAAAAAAGAAATGTTTCTGACATTAAGAAAAATGGAACAAAGACATTAGAGGTCGTGGACCGTTCCCTTCTAACACAAAGAGAAGTTGAATCTAAGGCTAAAGAACTCTTTATCTTACACAATAAGGTAAATGAAAAACTAGTTATTGAATTAGCGCCTAAATCAACGACACAATTTAAGCCCGGAGATATTGTCCAAGTTGAAATTAGAAGAGAAAATATTCCAAGAGCAGAATATTATATCATTGAAATTGAATATAACCTTACGGGTAAAATTAAATTAGTTCTAGGTAAGTTCAGTAAGAACATTGGTGATAGATTTGCGGAACTTTTAGTTCAAAATCGAAAAACAAATGTGTTCTTAAGAGAAGAAATCTCTGATTCGACAGTCGTTAATCTTGACTTCGTGCGAAACATTAAAGTCAAGCCGCTTAAGTTGCTAGTTAGGAAGGCAGACCTAGCCGGTTTCAAATTCGGTTTTACTTCGACACTTGGATTTTCAACCACATTTTTGAGTGGAGTTAACACAATTACAGACTTAGTGGAGGTGGACTATTGATTACAGATTCGTTAAAGGACGCAGTTGCAAGTTTTATTAAAAATAATATTGACTCCGGTAAAATTGGAAGAGGTGGGAACTCAACAAGTCCTGCTGCTACCGGCTTAGATGCTGAACTTTCAGCGACACCTACACTTACTTCAGATATCGAAGGTAACGTATTTGAACTTAAATTAACTGTTCCCGGTTCTGCTATTTCTGGAGATGTTATCAGAGAAGCAGGTCTTTTTGATGGTTCTAGTCTTTTTATCCGTGAAGCGTTTGATGCCGTAGGGCCTTTGACTTCAACGGAAACGTTGGAAATTTTCTTTGTTTTAGAGGTTGAGTGATATGGTTAGCAATCCCGGTTTATACAGTCGTTTTACTACAGGAAGTTCTTTGGGTCAAATTTTAGATGCCGCCGATGCGCCCCATACGGGTTTAATCAAAGCACTAAGTTTAGGTCTTGGGCAAAATTATGCAATTAGCGGTTTCAATATCACCAAGAACAGCGTTACTGCATTAGCAGTAGCATCTGGAGAAATTTTTAGAGATGGCGAATTGGTTTCTGTAAGTGCTACTTCAAGCGACTTAACTCTTACTGCAAACGTTTATCACTTAATTGTTGTAAATTCTTCAAATGCGATTGTGATTAGAACAGGAACAATAACAACAGTCCCAGATTATTCTGCGGGAGATGTGATTATTGCTGCTGCTAAACACGATTCAACAGAGTCACATATTCAATACTTAACTCTAGGAAAAACTAAGAATTCAGTTTCTATTGCGAGGGACAATTCCGGTTATACTGAAATGGGAACAATTACTTCCGATGCCGATAGTATTGATATCGCAACAACCAATTCAAACGCTGATATTAACTTAACACCTCATGGGACAGGTGATGTTAAACTTGGAACATTAGCGATTGATGGCGACCAAACAGTAGGGGCCGGTCAAGACGGTCATGCTTTAATTTATACTCATTCTAATGCAAAGGCTGCTTTAGCCGCTCTTCCCGCTACTTATTCCGATAGTGATGCAGTTTCAGCAGTTGAAGCAGAATCTACATTAGTTTTGCAATCGGGCGTTACTGTTGGAACAGATTTAAAATTATCCACATCTTCTAATAACGTGGTAATTGAAAACGTTACACAAGACAAAGACATTATTTTTCAAATTGACGATGGTGGAGTAGATACAGAGGTTATGCGTATTGATGGCTCAACTTCAAGAATCGGTATTGGGACTACTACTCCTGATGCAAAGTTGCACATTGAAGGAGATGCTAACGATGAGGTAGTGCTTCATCTAACCACAGAAGGCGGAACAAGTGGTGCTGCTCAAGGAAAGGCACACATCGGTATGTCTCACTTTAGTAGCGATACCGTCCCAAGTGCTACCATTACTGTTGAAGAGATTGATGTTTCTGACCATAGAGCAAACATGACTTTCAGCACGAGGGCAACTGCTTCAGCCAACGCTACACCTACCGAAAAGGTGAGAATTACTTACGATGGAAAGGTTGGTATTGGAGATACTTCTCCTTCTACAACATTAGATGTAAATGGTGACGTTAGTGGAGATAAGTTCTTAGTTGAATCTATCCAATACGAATTAGCATCTGATTTTACTAGTGCAGGTGCTATTCCCGGTCCTGCATCTGCTCCAAGTTTAACACTTACTGATACCGACTCAATTTATAGAATTACTACGAGCGTAGGAAATCCGCCCGGAACTGCTGCCTTAGATGTAGTTTTCCCTGCTACTTCAGGAAATGAAGGTCTAGTTTTAAAAATTATTTTTCCCGCTATTGCAGGTGCGCCTGATGATTTGCTTTTAAAGAGTTCAGGCTCAGATACTATTATTGCTCCTGATAATTCTGTCTTAGCCGCTTCCGGTGGAAGCCATACATTAACAACTGCGGGAGTCTATGAAGCCATTTGCATTAGTGGCTCTTGGATT
>VMHT01174084.1_pt1 | contig 14208 bp, 22 predicted proteins | sample 4693611 | NCBI WGS metagenome assembly VMHT01 (sample SAMN12280063, study PRJNA550983) | marine metagenome | isolation source: seawater sampled from same location over 5 years 0.02-0.2 micron viral filtrate | place: USA: collected off the coast of southern California halfway between the port... ... | reverse complement strand
GCTGCAATAGCGAGGCTCACCGATTGGTTCTACACCTTGAATGATGTAAAAGCCATCGCCGTAGTCCATCGCATCAGTCGGGACATTGCCAAAAGTAGGCGCAGTCTTTGGCGAAGGTTCCACCAGTCATCCTCCCTTCAGGACAGCCAACGTTGCAGCTAGCTTTAACTACTTCCCAGTGTATGCAGTTCATACAGCGTGGCTGAGAACTGTTCAGGCAACGCGCATCTGCATACAGTTGCTCTGCCTCAAGCACTGCTTGTTCAAGTTCAGTTGCCGACAAGCTGTAAGAAACTTTCCCAGTCTTGGTTTTTATCTTGACGCGCCATCCATCGCCATCCTCACTAAGGACCATGCGTCCAGCGTGATAACGCAATGAGGCCATAAATTACTTATATATCGCCCTCAGTATCTCAGCTGCTTCAAGTGCTGCGCTATGGGTGTGGCAAGGCTCACCCCAATACACAACCGACCCATCAAAAAACCAAGGCTTAAACAAAGGCATGATTCCAAGTGTCACGAGGTGAACTCCAACAGAATTTGGTTGACGCATAGCTATGATTCAGGCTCTTCACCCTGAAACGGGCGAAGGACAAGTGACCTGCAGCGGATCAGGTGCGAGGGGTGCGGATGCGTGAGTCGGCCTTAGTCCGCAACCAATTTTGTGGCCTAGGTGATGTAGGGCCAGGAAACCTCATCATCTCTTTGCCAAGCGTTCGGCTCTGAGCCGCGTGACGAGACGTAGTCGGCGAAGACCCGCTGCAACTCGGTTTTAGACACACCAGCAGCAGCAGCCAGTTTCACGGCGTTTGCCTTCCCCCGATAAAGCAGGTCGAGAGCATCCTCTAGCGCTACACCAGCGCTAAGGTCGAGACGCGACACACCTTTGGTCATGCCCTACCACTACGACGACAAAAAGAAAGGCACCAAGAAAGGCAGTACCAAGAAAGGCGGCAAGAAGTAGTCACTTGACCACTTCAATGGCAGCACCAGGCCAGCGGGCCTTGCCATAACGCACTGCATCCCTCTGAGTCTCTGCTTTTAGCTCAACCTTCATCGCAGCCATTTGCTGGTTGCGAACGAGCAGCTTGTAAAACTTAGTTTTTGCCCCTTTCCTTGGATGGCTGATGCCATCGCCGTGCTGGGATTCAGGATGATTATCCTGCCACTGAAAACTGCTCAAGATTTTGACTCCTTGCCAACTTGGAAAAGCGCATCTTGACGCGCTTTTTCGTAGAGCTTATCAGCCTGCAACGGGCCGATCAGCGCCGAGACTGCTTGCCTGAAATAGGACAAGTGATAAGCCTCGACTTTCGAAAGATCATTCTCTTTTACCTGCTTAATTCGAGTCATAAACTGCTCGCAAATTTTTAACTTTACGCTAAGTTTGTGCAGCCAATCAAGCTCGGTAGTGTCTCTCTCGTCATGCATCTTTGCGCTCATATTGCTAATAGCAACGTTAAGCTCACACTCTAATACATTCAAATCGTTTCGAGTAAGAGACTGTATGTCTGCGATATAAACGGCTTTTCCTAAAGAACTGCTGTCGTAAAAAATGTTTCGCATTGGTAAAAAGTGTAAGTTGTAATTTTAAGGCAAAGTCACCTTGATGGCACTGCCATTCGCGTTGACGTAAGAAAGCGGGTTAGCACGCCTCATTAGCCAAATGCCAGCATGACCGATCGGCGCCACGTTGATTGGTGGCTTACTTGCTGGCAAAGGCCGCAGGTACTGCACAGTCCAGCTTGGTGGACGCTGCAGCAGTACAGGGCGCTTGCTGCCCCACCTAAGCATGGTGAGGCCAATCTTCTCAAAAGTCCGGGACATGTTCCTCCAGTAGTTTTTGTTGGGCTGCGATTAGGTCTTGCAGCTGAAACTGCCGCATGACCATGTCGCGGTACTGCTCAGCCGGGATCGTGACAAACGAACCCTCCGGCAGGTCATCCAGCTTCTGGTGGATCCACTGACGCTGCATCTGCCATGGAGAGTCCGGGATGTCCATCAGAAGATGTCCTCCTGCTGTGTCTGCACAACTGTGCCGCCTGTGCTCTTGGCAAGGTTAGCTGCTGCCACAGAGACCTCTACAGACTGCTCGCCAGCAGACTGCGCTTCCATTTGCTGCTTAACCTCTTCTGCAGCCTTAAGTGTCTTGTAGTCAGGAGAGTAAGTGAGACTCAAAAATTTCTTGCCAGACTTACTTTCTTTAGCCCAACCAGAAACCTTGATTGGAATAACCTTGTCATCGAGATACTCGTCACGTTTAAGTTCTGTACGAACTGCATATTGCAAATGCTCGACAAAACTCAGCACCTGGCTCACAGGAATCTGCATCGTGCCCGTGAAGTTTGGGTAGTTTTTGTTTGGGTCATATTTATCCCCGTACAAGCGCTGCTGATCTTCAGGACTATTCTTGAAAATGTTGGAGTTGAACTTGAATTCCATGGTCACTTTTTAAGAGAAGGGTTTTGTTGCTCGTACTCTTCAATCTCAACAATTGGATAGAGAATACGAACTGGGTGCTGAGCCTTAACGTACTTAGGCCCTGTGTCCTTGCGCCTCCAGTTGGCCAGCGTTACAGGGTGCATCCCCCAACGCTTTGCCAGCTGAATGGTGTCTAGGAACTGTGTGTTGTCCATTAGTCAAAGAAGTCATCGACCTCCCCTACAGCTGGCGGCTCAGGGTCAGGGACATGCTGAGGTTCGGTTTTAGGAGCCAAAATTCCAGCAACCTTGTCAAGCTTGCTTTCGGCTGGCTCAGGGGCAACTGTGACCTCAGCCTCGATCACCTCGTTCTCCTCAACAGATTGAATGCCGAGGATTAGGTCAGGGATGTGGAAGCGGCCAAAGGCCGACGCCGCGCGGTAACGGAGCATCGTCTGAGGCATCGTGCTCCACTTGGTGTTTTTAGTCCACCCTTCCCGCTTGGCCATGTCCAAGGTGATCTTGGGGCCAGAGACTTGCTCGCCTGTGGTTTTTAGCGTGGCAAAGCACTGACAGGAATCAGCGGTCTCGTTGTAGGTAAAGCCCTCAAACCGACCACAACCCTGGATCAAGCCAATAATGAACTGGCTGCTCCAACTGGGGCGACCATGAATCACATTTAGGTTCTGCATCACCTGGAAAGGCGACATGCCCATCCTGTTGGCGATTTCGATCGCCACGATGCAGTTAGGCAGGCCAGCTTGGCCCCGATAAGCATTTGGGACCAAGGCGCTATCGGCGAGCGACGCAGCAATGCGCTGCGCCGACTCAAACGACTGGATGCTGCTGTAAACCGACTTATTTGAAGTGGTTGTCAGAGCTGATTGATCAGCCATTAATCACCTCAGGGCTAGGAAGAGCTTGCTCCATGCGGAGGCGCAGGTCACCGAGCTTTTGGTTACTGGGCTCACGCTGACCACAAAGGATCTGAACAGTGTTGCGCAGAAGCCACGCGGAGAAAGCTTGATCAGAGTCAAAGCCAGAATCAACACGAAGCTCTTTGATCTTTTCGCCATACCAAGATGACAGTGTCATCTCAATACGGGTCTTGTTCTTAGCGCCAGGCTGGCGGGCCATGATTGATAGGTGGTAGATGGAATAGCCGGGACTTACACCTTGTCGGGGGAGAAAGGATGCCCGGTGGTCATTGCTGTCGCTTGTAAGCCTCGTAAAACGCTCGCTCTAAATGAGTGAGCTTGGGGTCTTTCTCGTTAAGTGCAGCTCTGGCACGGGCCTTTGCTGCAGCAATAACGTCTTGAGGCCGTGTGCCCCAATGTGGGCTGGCCATCAGGCAATAGCTGCATACATTGACTCCTTAAATGGGATCCTGCGGGGCTTACGAGGCTTAGGCTTCCTTTCTTCAGCCCTTGCCTCGCGATAGCGCTTCTTCAAAATGCAAAGCATCGCGTTTAGAATTCTTCTCCATTCAGCAGCAGACATAACGGGGGTAAAAAAGTAATTTTCATTTTCATTGTCTGTTACGTCATAAGTAAAGCCGTTGTACGTGCCTTTATGAAGTGACCTGTCAAGCATAATAAAATCTAAGTTGTAGCGCATGCATTTCGCCTTCTTGTTTTTATGGTAGTCAAGATACCTTTTCATATTGAATATCTGCAACTCAATCGCTTTCGACCCCTCAAGCAAAACGGTTCGCTCTTGTATTGAACGACGAAGGTCTTTAGGAAGCTCTCTCTCAACCTCGCCCCAAGGCTCAAGCAAGTAACAACCTTCTTTTGTGCGGCCATAACTGCAGTCGTTGTAAAACACTTGTTCGTACAAATAAGGATGATCTTTTTTAAGCTCAATTAAGCAAGCCTTTGTGTTAATACAACGTTCCATCAGTAAAGCTCAATAGGTTGGTGATCAGCAGTGGTGCCGTCTTCCTTAGGCAGCATCCACTTGGGTAGGGAGATCTCCTCAACCCGCTCGGAGTACCCAGGAAACTTGTCGTCGGCGATCCACTGCGCGATGTTGTTCAAATCTTCGCGAGCATGCTGCTTGCCAAGATCGATCATGGCTTGGTCGGCCATGTACACAGCCGTCGAGAAAGGTCGAGTCTTCTCAACAGCTACAAACAAAAACGCCTGTGGCCGCGTGCCAGTAGCACCCTCAATCACGTCTAAATAGTGAGACGCCTGCACGAAGTAGCGGTAGTTGGCAACGCTGCGCTGGAAGCCCTTGGGTGACGCATCCACCGTGGTTTTCAAGTCCAGAATCAGCGAGCAGTCGTCAAGGATGAAGTCAGGACGTGCCTTCAGCTCAAGGCCGGTCTCTTTGTCAGTGCAGAAAAAGCTCTGCTCTGCTTTGCCCTTCAGCTCACCGTTGACCAAGCTGGCGCTAAACGGATGCTCCCGAAGAGACAGCATCATCTGGTCGATCGCATAAGCGTCAGACGGGTTAAGGATGATCTTGCCCTGATGCTCAGCAACAAAAGCCTTGCCCTCCTTGGTGGTCTTCTTCACGCCTTCTGGCATGCGGACTGCGATCTCGTCTGCGTCCTCACCCGGCAGTGCAGATGCATGCAGAACTGTGCCCATGTCAAAGACAGCAGTCGACTCGCGGGGTGGGCCGTACAACATGTCGTACAGGTGCTTGCCGCTTTTGCGGGCAGCATCGAGCTTGCTTTTGGAGATGGCCTTGTGCGCGTGATAGTCCGCGTTGCTCATCTCGACCCCAAAACCCATAAAGCGGTTGCTGCGTGCTACAGCAGGCTATAGCATGCTGTAGCGTTATGCAACCCCTATGGCATTACGTTCCTATCAGGAGCTAGCCATTGCTCAGCTCAGAGACGCTCTTGCTGGCGTCTCAAGGGCTCTGCTAGTGATGCCGACTGGCTCCGGTAAAACAGTTGTTTTTAGTGAGATATGCCGCCTTGCGAATGACAAAGGCAAGAAAGTTCTGATCCTTGTTCACCGTCGCGAACTGGTCACCCAGGCCTCAGACAAGCTCACAAAAGCTGGCGTCAAGCACGGCATCATCGCTGCAGGCTTTGATCCGTCAGACCACCCAGTTCAAGTCGCCTCGGTGCAGACACTAATAAGAAGACTTAACTCAGGGTCATTTACGCCAGATCTAATCATCATTGATGAAGCCCACCACGCCGTTGCTGGCTCATGGGACAAAATTATCGGCCACTTCACCGACGCAAAAATCATCGGTGTCACCGCTACACCAAGCCGACTCGACGGCCGCGGCCTAGGAAGTCATTTCTCGACACTCGTCTCTGGGCCATCCGTCGAGCAGCTCACAAAGCTTGGATTCTTGTCACAACACCGGGTTTTCGCGCCGCCTGTTATCGCAGATCTAAGCAACGTCAAAACTCGCGCAGGGGATTACGCAAATGATCAGCTTTCTGCAGCGATGGATCGCCCCACAATTACTGGTAGTGCCGTTGATACTTACAGGCTACGCGCTGATGGTTTACCTGCTATTGCCTTTTGCTGCTCAATAGCTCACGCAACTTCAGTTTGTGCGTCTTTCAACGCAGCTGGCTATCGCGCCAAGCTCGTCACCGGCAATATGAAAATGGAGGAACGCGATGAGGCTATCTCTGGCTTAGCCGATGGTCGCACGCAAGTCCTCTGCTCTGTTGATGTCGTCTCTGAGGGCACCGATGTTCCAGCAGTCTCAGCAGCAATCCTTCTCCGCCCGACGCAATCAGAGGCCCTCTACCTCCAGCAAGTCGGCCGCATCCTCCGCCCTCAACCTGGAAAGATCGCAATTGTTCTGGATCACGTTGGCAGCACTGTCAAACATGGCTTTGTTGATGACGTTCGCGTTTGGTCGTTAGACGCAAAACCTAAACGCAAGAAGGCCAACGAGCCTGCACCATCAGTGCGGCAGTGCCCAATGTGCTTCGCTGCTTTCAAGCCGCAGCCAGCTTGTCCATGTTGTGGCTTTGAGTTTCCGGTCAAGCCCCAGCGTCAACTGACGCAACGCGAGGGCGAACTTAAGGAAATGCGCCGGCAAGATGCAATTGAGCGTCGAGAAAAACGCAAAGAACAAGGCAGGGCGCGAACACTGCCTGAATTGCTAGCTCTCGCAAAGAAGAAAGGCTACAAGCCCGGTTGGGCGTACAAGATCTTCTATGGAAGGAAGTATTGAGGCACAAAAAAAACCAGGCAGTAGCAGCTGCCTGGTAAACCAAGAAAAATCCTGACGCAACAACAATGCCATCATGAGCACGCCGTGTCAACAAGGTCAGCTACTCTTGCTGCATGGCAAACGTAGAGACCAGGATCCAGCAAGAGATACGTCTTGCCCTTGGCACTCGCGAAGATGTGCGCTTATTTAGGAACCAAGTCGGCCAGCTGCCTGATCCCCGCACTGGTCGCCCGGTTCAGTTTGGCCTTGCCAAGGGCTCAGCTGATCTGGTGGGCTGGAAGACAGTCACCATTACCCCCGACATGGTGGGCACTGAAGTAGCCCAGTTCGTCAGCCTTGAAGTTAAAACTCCAAAAGGTCGTCTATCTCCTGTTCAGAAAGCTTGGGCGGCTTGCGTTCAGAAGGCGGGAGGCTTAGTAGGCGTTTGCCGTTCTCCAGACGAGGCAAAACGCTTTCTTCGTCAAGAAAGCAAGGGCTGAAAATAACTTCTTGAGAGCTTGCTCTTGTTAGCGACGTATAAAGCAAATTATTTCTCCAGTTTTCATTACACGTTTCCACATCGTGGTGAATGTAGACCTTGTCAAGAGTGCAGCCTTGCGCCTTGTGAATTGTCATTGTATTTGCTGAACTTATGGCAGGCAAAAAAGACTTCATGCATTGGAGAATTTTTCCGGTTGGGTGCTTACTGTAACCTTCCTCCCCAGGCCCTGGTATGACCCCGGTCTTCATTAAGTGCTTAATCTTTCTCTCTGCTTTTTTGTAGTCTTCTTTTGGTGTTTTGTCAATGAAGACTGGGCAATACACATAGCCCTCTTTGCTGCTGTGCAAATGCTTTAATAAAATTCTTTGGAACCTGCCACGCATCCGAAACTCGAGAGTCTTGCTTACCTTTTTAACAGGAGTCTCGTAGTCAAAAGACCCAAAGTCAAGATCAAGCTCTAGTATTTCGAGCTTTTTGACTATGCAATGAGAGGTCGAGTAAAAAGCCGAGCGTGTAGTGAATTGCTCAACACAGACAAGGCCATTTTCATTCACAAAAGGCGCAAAGGGGGTCTGCCTCGGCAGCAGAACTGCTTCCCCCAAGTTGTATTGCTCTTGCCATGTATCTGGATACAAAATACTTCTCACATCATTGGTAAGCCTTTGAACAGTCCTGTTGGTGTAAGCAATGGCTGCAACGTCGATTCCGGTCTTGCTTTCTAAGATAGCCTCAGCAAGATTGTTGATAAAATTCTCATAATTTCTTGCAATATAAATTCCTGACTCGGCCCCGTCGTCTTGCTGAGCTTTGCTAGGAAGTCCGTGACGCTCACGAAAGTTTTCCCTTACATTTGTCGCATAGTTCAAAACGTGCCCACTATTTCTCCTTACTTCCATCAACCTTAAAGTGACATCATTGCTTCTGAATTGATGGCACATCTCTCTTGCATATATGACGTCGTCAGGGTTCTCATCTTCTTTGCCTTGGTTCTCGAAAAATATTCTTCGCTCTTCTTTTGTCATCACTGGCGGTAACTGGTAGGGATCGCCAACCAAGCCGTACTTCGCTTTCAAGAGCTTGCATATTTGGTATATGCAATTAGCGCCGTCTTGTGTGATCATGGATGACTCGTCAGAAATAACCAGCCTCAAATTCAAAGGAGCGCCATCTTTCCCGCCAAGCGTGTGAGTATGCAAGTTATGTGCAATTTTTCCGTAATCGTCTGGGTGAGGCAAGGAAAATTCAGTCTTATCAAAAACACGATCGGCCTTTGTTCTGACAAAGTTTGCGACAGTCAAGACTTTTACGCCTTTAGGAACCTTGCTCCTTAATATCCGAGCGGCCGCATGTGTTGGAGAAATGAAAAGAATAGAGTGCGGACCAAACTTTTTAAGCATCCTCCAGGCAAGGTGCCCGCAAGTAAATGTCTTGCCAGTACCAGCGGCGCCGTGAAAGGCAAATGTGTCGTGAAGAGGGTCCTCAAGGATGCCAAAAATGTCGTCGATGACGGCTTGCTGCTCCTCAGCAAGGACGCCCGTGGTGTCAAACCCATAATTTCCTTTCACAAAGCCTCGACAGAACTTAAGGTAACCGCTAGCTTGCGAACCGCTAGCGAAGCGCAATCTTAATGCAGCCGCCCTCTAAACGCAACGTCATCACCCTCGACATCCCTCCAGACCTAGTCCAGTACTGCGATCAGCGGGCTGCAGAGCTTTGCCTCTCAAGGTCTGCCTTCATCCGCACACTCATCATTCAGGCTCGCAGTCAAGACCAGAAATGAATAAGCCGACTTCTGACTACACACAGGGCCAGTGGCCTCGCATCTTGACTTCCCTTGCTGGCTTGACTGCTGAGCAGGTCACAGACAAACACCAGCCATGCCCCTTATGCGGCGGCAAAGATCGCTATCGCTTTGACGATGTCGACGGGAAGGGCACTTGGTATTGCAACAAGTGCGGTGGACCAACCTTCTCCGGCGGGGCCGGTAATGGTTGGGAGATGCTCAGAAGGAAGAACACTTGGGGCTTTGCAAAAGCATCTGATGAAGTCCGTCGCCTTTTAGGTGTCTCAAAACCTCGGCCACAGTTGCCCGTCAGCAACGCAGAAGCTATCTCTTATTACGGAGATGACCTCGCTGTTGCTCGCCTCCCAGACGCCAAAAGCGGCAAGACTTTTCGGCAGTTTTGGTTTGATGGTAATAAGTGGCAGTCGAAGCTTCCACCCAAATACAAAAAAGAAAACTCCAAACCCCTCTTCAATCTCGGCAAAATACGCGCCACCTCAGGCTGGGTATTAATAGTTGAAGGTGAAAAGACTTGCGATGCAGCCGCAAAGCTCTTCCCTGACATCGCATGCACCACATGGTCCGGTGGCTGCAAAGGCCACGGCAAAACTGACTTCTCACCCTTAAAAGGTCGCAAAATCGCCCTTTGGCCTGATGCTGATGAAGAAGGCATCGCAGCCATGCAAGCCGTCGCAGACAAGCTGCTGCGTCAAGGTGCCATCAAGGTCCGCATCATTGATCCGCCTGAAGGCTCACCCAAAGGCTGGGATCTTGCAGACGCAACTTGGTCGCCAGGTGAAGCGTCTGATTACATGCTTCACAATCACACCGAATTGGAGTTGCCTGAAGCGGTTCAGCTCGACCAAAAACAAGAGCCTGAAGACGAACCAGAACTAGATGAACTTGACGTTGGCTCTAAGTTCACCTGCCTTGGGCACTTCGATGATTATTACTTCTACCAACCACACAGCACAGGACAGGTCACACGGCTTTCGCGATCTGCACACGTTGGCACGAACCTTGTCGCGCTAGCCCCGCTTTCTTGGTGGGAGTCCTTTGCTTCAGACGGCAAGGGTGGCGTTAAGTGGATTAAAGCAGCTTCAGACTTATTTGAATTTGCTGAAGACGCTGGTCAATACAACCCTGAGCGTGTGCGAGGTAGAGGGGCCTGGTGGGACGGAGATCGGGCAGTACTTCACCTTGGAGATCGCATCCTTGCTGATGGCAAACAACATAAACTTGCTGAATCTATTTTTGAGTCTAAATATATATATGAAAGGCTTGGTGAGCTAAAGGCATATGGCAACGACAAGCCCCTAGATGACGAAAGCGCACTGTGGGTCTTTCAAATTGCTAGTCAGTTCTTATGGGAAAACCCAACATCAGCTTTGCTCCTTGCTGGCTGGGTAACTCTTGCTCCGGTTTGCGGTGCCTTGCGCTGGCGGCCACATATCTGGCTCACTGCTGCTGCAGGCTCTGGTAAGTCCGCCATCCTTGATCGCTACATAGCTCCATTGCTTGCAGACGTACAACTAGCCGTCGTCAACAACACCACAGAAGCAGGGATTCGCCAAGCTCTTCGATCTGATGCCCTGCCTGTGGTCTTCGACGAGGCTGAGTCAAACGAAAAAAGCGATCAGCTCCGTATCCAAAACATCCTTGCCCTTGCTCGTGTCGCTTCGTCCGAATCACACGCAAAGACGATTAAAGGCAGCTCCACGGGTGAGGCAAACCGCTTTCACGTTCGATCGATGTTCATGATGTCCTCGATTTCTACAAATCTCAAGCAAGGCGCTGATCGGTCGCGTTTCGCTCAGCTGTCTCTGCAAAATCCTGGGACCATCGCCAACGCAAAAGATCGGGCTGATCACTGGAAGCAATTAGACCAAGATCTGTACAAACACATCACGCCAAAAACAGGTCGTGGATTAATCCATCGCACAATCAACCTGATACCTGCAATTAGAGAGTCAGCCAGGATCTTTGCGGAGGTTTTTGCTGAAGAACACGGCAGTCAAAGGCAGGGCGATCAGTACGGCACGCTTCTCGCTGGCTACTGGTCATTACTCAGCAAAGTGGCAGTCACCAGAGAGCAAGCCCTGGAGATCATCCGCGCAAACGACTTTGATTCATATGCCGAGCAGACCGAAGTTTCAGATGAGCAGAAGTGCCTCGAGCACATCCTTCAACACCAACTCAGGGTGGAAGGAGAAGGCAAGACCGTAACAAGGTCTATCGCAGAACTTGTCGAGGTCGCCGCCGGGACTAAGCAAGACTTTGACCTTGATGTAAGACATGCCAAGAGCACCCTTGGGCGGCATGGCCTCAAGGTTGAACTGAAGGAACGGCTGCTTCTGTTTTCAAATACCGCAAAGGGGCTCGCAGGGGTCCTGCAGGACACGCCATGGGCGAACAGCTGGCCGACCATGTTGAAGCGTCTTGATGGGGCTTCCGCATATCTGAACGACAAAGGCAAGCCAACCTCGGCCTACTTCTCAGCAGGAGTGAGCACGAAGGCCGTTGCAATGCCCTTAAACCGCGTATTCCCATCAGAAAACTGACAAAATGACGCGGTCATGACCGGGTGGTCACGGCAAGATCCGCTGCGCCGCAAGGGGTCTGGCGGATTCCTGACAAAATGACCTTTTTAAGGGACAAATATATATAAATAGGCAGGGGAGGGAGGGCAGAGGTAAATACACTCTCTCATATGGGGCTATATATATATAAAGTCATTTAGTCATTTTATTTATTTATTGCAGTGATACCAAGGGATCTTGGCCTGACCGCTTGGTCATTTTCCCGTCATTTCGGTCATTTCTGGTCATTTCTGCTTGGGTCCAGCGAGACCCGCTACGGTGCGGTTACAGGACCTGCTGGATGTTGTTATGGCTGCCTCGATCACTCACAACATTGACAAGGTCATCAAAGATTTGAACACTTATCAGCGCACTACCCTCCCTCGCGCTGCTCGCACCACCATGAGCCGCTTGGGCTACACGCTGGCCAAGAAAGATATTCCTAGGTACATGAAAGAGGTTTACAACAACCCGAACAACCTCACACTGAGTAGCCTCAACTACAAAGTCGAGTCAAACTACAAAGTTCGTTTGTCATTTAGAGATAACGTCCCCAAGGGCAATAGCCCCTCTCGTTACTTAGAGCCAACAACAAAGGGGACTGGCAATACACAGGCTTACGAAACCAAATTCACTCGCATGCTGCGCAGCACTGGCGCTGTCAGTGGTAATGAATATCCACGGCCTGTTACAAGCAACCTTGCTGTCGGCCTAGGAGGCAAGGTCAAGCCATATGAATATGCTCGTGCTTGGTCGGGCCTTACATCTTCGCTCCCACGGTCACGCAGCAAGACTGAGCTGAATTCCAGTCTTTCCTTTGGCGGTGCAAAGAGAAAGCTTTCTGGCTTCAACAGAAACAACAACTTCCGGCATTTCTCAAAAGATCGTCAAGGTCGCATCTTCATGGGCGCCCAGATCCAAAAGCCGCCAACCAAGGGCTCTCTGTTCGACGTGGTCAAGCCCGGCATTTATCGAATCAAGGGCTTGGGACAGCCGAGCGTCTTACAGCTGTTGTTCACCTACCTGCCAGTGACACCTGCTGTGCCTGAGATCTTCGACTACTACGGTCAGATTGAAAGGCAGGTGAACTTCAGAGTCGCCCCCATGCTGAGGGAAGCCTTGAAGTAAGGGTTGCCATGCAAAGCGCTGGGCCATATGATCCGCTCGGCGCTTGCGCCCTACCTCTGCTCATTAGAAAAATGTCCATCGCAGCCTTGCGTGCTGAAGTCCGCAAAGCCAATACTGCTTACCGCAACGGTGAGCCAATCATGAGTGACAATGCCTACGACCAGCTGCTGGAGCAGCTGCGAAGCAAGGCTCCTCATGCCCCTGAGCTAGATGATGACGCCACCGTTCTGTTGAGCCTGGACAACCAGCCCTTTGATTACTGGTATTCGACCTTGCCGGCCGGCACCACGATGGTCGTTCAGCCCAAAATCGACGGCTGCACCTTGGCACTGCGCTACGTCAACGGTGAGCTGGTGGGTGCTTGGACCCGCTCAGGCCGCTGCGCTATGGAGACGGCCATGCTCGTGCCGAGCATCCCGAAGAAAATTATGGCGAGTGGCGTAATTGAGATTCATGGCGAGCTGTATGGCATCGCCGATGGTCAGTCGCAGAAGCACGCAGCTCGTGCGTTGAACCGCAGGCCTAGTGGTGACGGCCTTTTGTTTTGTGCGTTCAGGCTTGTTGGCTCCGAGGGCAGCGAGAGCTGCAGCATGGAGCACCTGCGCAAGCGTGGTTTTGACGTGCCAGACACACTGGTCTGCACGTTCCCGAAGCAGGTCAAGGATCTGCACCAGAAATGGCTTAACGGTGAATTGTTTGACAGCTGGCCGACAGACGGCATCGTGGTCAAAGTCTTTGATCACGCGTTGCAGCAAAAGCTTGGCGAGAACTCAAAGGCGCCGCTGTGGGCACTTGCAATGAAGCGCTATGGGCAATCCTGATCTGATCGAGCAGCGCCAGTACGCCGAGACCATCATGGCGGGCCTGAACATCAGGCCCTTCCGTGTGGACTTGACCGAGGGCCTTCTGTTGGTGCCAGAGGGCCGAGTGGGCGTTGTGCAAAAGCTCTGCAAGCACTTTGGCTGGCCTTTTGTGGTGGCTTCGTTGACGTAGGGCGCGAAGTTCTTGCGGGGTTTCGGTTATGGGGCCTTTTCGGTTTAGGCCCCAAAAACCCGAAGTTCTTGCAAGGGGTCGGTTATAGGGACTTTCCGGTTTAGGGTGTTTTTCACTCACAAAATGTAGTACAAATGTACTACTCGGAAAAAGTGTCAAAAGTAGTACACATGTACTATAGTACAAATGTACTAGTCAACAATTAATCGTGATTTGCGCCCTTAAGTAACACAAACTCGCGGGGCAGGTATCAAGAATCAATCGTGATTGCGTCGTTGATTAACACAAACTGACGCGCAGATTTTCGAGGTTCGTGATTACCTAAAACAATCAACGCAGCGGCCCGCCCCTGGCTGCAGCTTTGTGTCGCCTCTATGGCGCGGCCTGCCGGGACGATGCCGGGGGTGTTACTGGGTCGCCCGCGCCCGCGTGCCAGTGATCGCCGGGCACATTACGAAATGTGACAATTTTCGTCACATTTACAGATTTCTGCAATAATTACTTATGCGCACATATGTGCGCGTTATTTGTTAGTTAGTGCCCGTTAATGACAGACACAGCTCACCGCCTCGCGGCTCTGATCGCTGAGTCGGAGGAGTCAGACCGCCGCCTGGCCGCCCTGCTCCAATCCACCCGCGAGTTGATCGCCCGCACCGACGC
>VMHT01187288.1_pt1 | contig 14209 bp, 16 predicted proteins | sample 4693611 | NCBI WGS metagenome assembly VMHT01 (sample SAMN12280063, study PRJNA550983) | marine metagenome | isolation source: seawater sampled from same location over 5 years 0.02-0.2 micron viral filtrate | place: USA: collected off the coast of southern California halfway between the port... ... | reverse complement strand
TTGGCATTGCAACTGTTGCTGCCGCTGCTGCACCCGTAACTGCAGCTGCTTTAAAGAACTTACGTCTTGAAGGAGTTTTAACTCCTCTTGTTTTTTTGTTTTTAGACATATGTCCCCCTAGTTATTAATTAATTAAATATTTAAACATAAACCTTTTGCAGAGTCTCGATTTTATTTAAAATTATTAAAATGTAAATTTTATTTATACAATCTATAGGTGTATTAATTTACTTGATCTTTGGGCTTTTTGTTAGAAAAAAAGTCTTCTAAATTTTTAGTTGCTCGATAGGCCATGTCCCACCTAGTTCTTTTAGTCGCACTTCCTAAATGAGGTAATAAAAAAATGTTTTTTAACTTTAAGTACTCCGGATGTATTTTTGGTTCACCATTATAAACATCGAGACCATAAGCAAAAACTTTTTCACTTTTTATAGCTTCAATCATCGCATCATCATCCACGACATCTCCTCGAGCCGCGTTTCCTATTACTGTATTGTCTTTTAAATAACTTAATGTTTTTCTGTTAATAATTTTTATTGTCTCAGGTGTCGCTGGACAATTAATTGATAAAAATTCACTTTGCTCAAAAAGACTTTTTATATCTCTATGATATATTGCTCCGTTCTCTAAATCAGATGGTAGCTTAGATCTATTATGATAGTGAATTTCCATACCGAATGCTTTAGCTCTTTTGGCTACCGCTCGTCCAATTCTACCCATGCCTAAAATTCCCAACCTCTTATTAGACATTTGTTTCCCTAGTAAAAAATCCCAAGACCATTTCCAATTTTGTGTTTCAGCAGCAATTCTACCCTCATAAGCCTTTCTAGAAGCTCCTAAAAGAAGTAGTATTTGAATATCTGCTGTTGCATCTGTCAAAACATCTGGGGTATTGGTCACAGTTATTCCTTTAGCTCTTGCAGCTTTATAATCTATATTTCCAAAACCTACTGCGCCATTTGCAATTATTTTGATAGAACTTGGTAATCTTGAAATAGTTTCGGAGTTTATTGGATCAGTTACGGAACTTAGAATCCCGTCACAGTCTTTTGAACTATCAATTATTTCCTGTGCAGAATAAATTTTATCATTATGATTTAATTTTACTTCGAACAACTCACTTAATTTTTCTTCGTTCTCTTTAAGTAATTTTCTTGTTACAAGAATTTTTTTCATTATTAAACATTTTTTAGTTTATAAGGTTTAGGTCCTCCTGTTAGCCAATCAATAACTTCCACAGTATGCACTATAGGAATTTTAGTTCCGCTCCCAATTTGTGTCATACAACCAATGTTTCCTGTAGAAATAAAATCAGGAGAAATTTTTTCAATATTTTCCACTTTATTTTTTAATAAAGATTTAGCCATTTTCTGGTGTAAAATATTGTAAGTTCCTGCTGAACCACAACACATGTGTCCCTCTGGAACATCTATAACAATATTACCAGTCTGTTTTATTAGATTTTTTGGTTGCTCATGTATTTTTTGTCCATGTTGCATAGAACAAGCTGAATGATAAGCAATCTTATATTTTTTTTCGTTATTGTTATTAATTTTAAGTTTTAAATTTTCATCTAAATATTCTGTTATGTCTTTCGTGAGTTCTGAAACTTTTTTTGCCTTTTTTTTAAGTTCTTTGTCATTTCTAAAAATAAAACCATAATCTTTTAAAGTTGTACCGCAGCCTGAAGTATTGCTGATTATAGCGTCCAATCCATTTTTTAAATATTCTTCATGCCAAAGTTCTATATTTTTTACAAATGAAGAATGAGCTAATTCTTTTTTTCCCAAATGATGGTTTAATGAACCGCAACAATCTATTTTTGGAAGAACAACTACTTCGACATCGTGTCTATTAAGAAGTCTAATTGTTGACTCATTAATTTCAGGTGAAATAACTCTTTGAACACAACCGGTTAATAATGCAACACGTGCAATTTTTTTTTTACTTTCTGTAGGATAGATTGTTTGAATTTTCATTTTTTTTGAAGGAATTGTATCTGGCATTAAATTCAAAGCATTTCTAATGAACCTTGGCATTATAAATCTAAAGGGTTTAATAATTTTTGTTGCCCAAGCTAAAGCGAGAAAAACGCTAGGCTTAGGTAGTGTGTATGAAAGAATATTTCTAAATACTCTATCCAAAATTGGCCTTTTGTAAGTTTCTTCTACATGGTTTCTACCATGGTCGATTAAGTGCATGTAATTTACACCTGATGGGCAAGTTGTCATGCAACCATAACAAGAGAGGCAGCTATCAATGTGTTTTGCAATTTTTTTATTAGCAGGCTTATTGTTTTCTAACATGTCTTTAATTAAGTAAATCCTGCCTCTGGGTCCTTCTAATTCGTCGCCATTTATTGCATAAGTAGGGCATGTAGCATTGCACATTCCACAATGAACGCATTTTCTTAAAATGCCCTCACTAGATTTATTTTCTTTATTTTTTAGTTGTTGATCTGTAAATGAAGTTTGCATTATATTCCTGAGTACATTTTTCCGGGGTTGAGTATTCTTTTTGGATCAAAACTTTTTTTTATCTTTTCAGACATTTTATATTTAATTGGATCCACTGTAAAAATATCTATTGTAGCTTTCATATCTTCTTCAATTTTAATTACTGTTAAATATCCTGCTGCTTTTTGAACTATTTCTTTTATTTCTCTAAGTATTTTAGTGTTAATTTCATCAATTTGTAACCAAATTAAACTTCCTCCCCAATCTAAAAAATAATTAATTTTATATTTCTTTAAATTTTGTATTACTTCAAAAGTTTCACTGACTGGAACCACAACTCTTAATAAACTTCCTTGCAAAGATGTAAAAACTTGCAATTTCCTAGTTTTTTCCCAAAAAATGTTTGACTGTTCTTGCTCTAAAATTGAAAACTCATTATTCAAAACATCAAGTTCTTTACGCAATTTCTCAATTCTATGATCAACAGAGTTAACTGGTCCTTCGACTCTCAAGCCTATTAAGGCACCTTTTTGTGTTAGATCATTAAATATAAAATTTTTTCTAAAATATTCTGGGTAAAAAACCCCTCCTGAAGGATCAATTGATGATGAAAGAGTTATATCAAAATATTCTAATGCTTTTTTTAAATGAGGATTATTAATTATTAATGTTTTATTAGTTTCAGGTTTTGGGAGTACTTTGACTGAAAGCTCTGTCAATACAGTTAAAGTTCCAAAAGAACCAGATAGTAATTTGCATAAATCATATCCAGTAACATTTTTTACAACGGTTCCTCCTGATTTAATAGTTTCTCCTTTTCCGTTAATTCCTTGAAAACCTAATAAATGATCCCGCGCACTTCCAGATTTAAATCTTCTTGAGCCTGAAAAATTGCTAGCAATTACGCCTCCAATAGAACCTTCGTTGCTGTCACCAGAAAAAAGAAATCCAAAATCATTAGGTTCGAAAGCTAATTGTTGATTATTTTTATCGAGCTCTGCTATTATTTCTTTAATTGGTGTTCCTGATTTTGCTTTAATATACAGCTCTTCTGGTTTATATTCAATAATTCCAGAATAACGTGAGAGATCTAAAGTTTTTTCAGATTGAAAGTTTCTGCCAATTTTTTTTTTAGATTGAAGACCATTTACTTCTAGAGGAATATTTTTTTTGTAACAATTTTTTATAATCTCAGAAATTTCTTCTCTTGTTTCAGGTTTAAAAACACTTTGATTAAAATCTTGGAATGTCTGGGAATTTTGTTTTTCCTCCATGGACATGAACCCTTCCTTCCTCAGCGCATTTTCTTAATATAGGGTAAACTTTACCGGGATTAAGTAAAGAATTTGGGTCTAATGCAGCTTTAATGGTTAATTGTTGTTGAATGTCAATATTGTTAAAAGCTTCGCACATTAGCTCTCTTTTTTCAATTCCCACGCCATGTTCCCCTGTTAATGCTCCACCAACTTTCACACAGTATTTCAGAATATCTGCTCCAAATTCCTCACATTTTCTTAAAGACTCTTTGTCATTCGCGTCAAACATAATTAACGGGTGTAAATTTCCGTCTCCAGCATGAAAGGCGTTTGCAACTGGTAAATCATATTTTTTAGATAATTTTGTAATTTCATTTAATACTTCAGCAAGCTTACCTCTTGGTATAGATCCATCCATACACATATAGTCTGGTGCTAACACTCCACAAGCTGGAAAAGCAGCTTTCCTACCAGCCCAGAATTTTAATCTTTCTTCGTTTGTTTTACTAATTTTCACACTTGATGAGTTATTTTTTTCAGCAATATTTTGTGCTTTACTTATATAAGCTTCAACCTCATGCTCAGTTCCATCAAATTCTATTATCATCATTGCTTCAGCATCTGTTGGATATCCAGCTTTAGAATAGTCATTGGTTGCTTTTGTTAATGCTTTATCCATTATCTCCATGCCAGCAGGAATGCACCCTTCTGCAATTATCTGTGCTACACAATTGCCTGCGTCCTCTATTGATGTAAATCCAATTAAAGCAGCTTTAACAACTTCAGGAGACTTTAAAATTTTTACTGTAACTTCTGTTATAACTCCAAGCAGACCTTCAGATCCTGTCATCAACCCTAAAAAATCATATCCCTCTGCGTCCATAGTTTTTCCACCAAATCTAGCTATAGTTCCATCCATTAAAACTACTTCGATGCCTAATAAATTATTTGTAGTTGCTCCATATTTTAATGAATGTACACCTCCAGAATTTTCCGCAACGTTGCCACCAATTGAACATGCAATTTGACTTGATGGGTCAGGTGCATAATAAAAACCTTTATCTTGAACCGCATGAGTTATTGCTAAATTTGTTACACAGGGTTGAGTAACTACACATCTATTTTTGTAGTCTAATTCTAAAATTTTATTAAATTTTCCCATAGATAACAAAACACAATCTGCTAATGGTAGTGAGCCACCAGATAACCCAGTGCCAGCACCTCTTGGCACAACTTTAATTTTATTTTCGTTGCAATATTTTAAAGTTTTACTTACTTCTTCTACTGTTTCAGGTAGAACAACTAGCAAAGGAGTTTGTCTATAGGCTGCAAGCGCATCAGTTTCATAAGGTTTAATCTCATCTTTATGAGACAAAACATTTTCTGGATTAACTATTTTTTCAATATCTGAAATAATTTTTTCCCTGCTAGAGAGAATAGAATTTTCAATTTTAGGCATTTGCAAACTAGTCATAAAAATATACTACCGCTTTAAGTGATTTTGGTCAAAATACTAAAATGACCTATCCAAGCATATTTTTAATTTTTTCAAGGGCTTTTTGGATATTCTCTTGAGATGCTGCAAAGCTAAATCTAACATAATCTATTGAAGTTTGACCAAAAGCTGTGCCTGGTACTATTGCTACGCCCGCCTCATGCATACATTTTTTTGAAAATTCTGACCCATTCATTCCTGTGCCGCTTACATTTGGAAAAGCATAAAAAGCTCCTCCTGGAAGGCTACATTTCACACCTGGTAGATCATTTAATCCCTTATGAATTAATTTCCTTCTTTGATCAAATTTTTCCATCATTTGATGTATTGGATCATCAGGTCCATCTAGAGCAGCTATTCCTGCAAATTGAGATGGCGCATTAACACATGAAAAACTATTGATCGCAAGTTTTGTTATATGTGGGATTAATTTTTCTGGCCATACACTCCAACCCATTCTCCAGCCTGTCATTGAGTAAGCTTTGCTCCAACCATCTAATACTATTAATCTATCTTGAAGATCAGGATAGTTGAAGAAGGTCGGCATTTCTTTTCCATCATAAATTTGTCTACTATAAATTTCATCACTTAGAATAGCTACATGAGGAAATTTTTTTAAACCTTCTGCTAAAAAATCTATTTTAGATTTTTCAACAAAACTCCCTGTTGGATTGTTTGGGTTAATTAAAACTAGAAGTCTAGTTTTATCAGTTATCAAAGATAAAATTTTTTCAGGATCAAATTTTAGATCTTTATCATCAGTCAAATCATAAGGGACAGCAGTTGCTCCTGTATAATTAATCATAGACTCATAAATAGGAAAACCAGGCGTAGGGTGTATAATTTCCGATCCAGGCTCACCAATCATTGAAATAGCAAAATACATCGTAGGTTTGCCGCCTGGCATTATCATAACTCGGTCTGGACTTATTTCTTTATCATAAAGACTTTTAATTTTTCTTGTTACTGCCTGTCTACATTCTAAAATTCCATTAGCTAATACATAGCCGTGATGACCGTCATCTATAGCTTTTTTAGCAGCTTCAACAACATGCTTGGGTGATTTAAAATCTGGTTGACCTAAACCTAAGTGTATCATTTCTTTACCTTCGGCCTCAAGTTTTTTGGCTTCAGCAAGAATGCTAAATGCTGATTCTGTACCAAGTCTCTCTAAATTTTTTGCTAATTTCATTTATATAAAACTTATAGGTAAATTTAATTTTTGCAACTATCTATAATTGCATCATCGGTATGCAATTTTAGTTTTGTTTAATTCTTTAATGCTTTTGCATCCTAATAAAATCATATCCCTTCTAATTTCATCTCTCATTCTAGTGAGAATCTGTTCAACTCCTTTTTGTCCTCCCGCTCCTAATGCAAAGAGAAAACCTTTTCCAAAACTACAGGCGGTTGCACCTAATGATAAAGCTTTTAAGACATGGGTGCCTCGTCTAATTCCTCCGTCCAATATAATTTCTATTTTTCCTCCAACAGCATCAGATATTGCTGAAAGTTGATCAAATGGGGCTCTTGATCCATCAAGTTGTCTACCACCGTGATTTGATAGTAAAATTGCAGAGGCTCCAATATCAACTGCTCTCTTAGCATCTTCAACAGACATAACGCCTTTAAGGGCGAATGGTCCTCCCCATTTTTTTACTACATACTCTGCATCTTTCCAATTCATTGCTGGATCGTATTGTTCGTTAATATATTCCATTACCCCTTTAGCTATACTTGAACCTTTTTTAGTCCAGTGCGAAACATTTGCTAATTGAAATTTTTCATGTGTCAAATAATTGAATGCCCATTTTGGATGCATCATAAAACTTAAAATACTTTTAAAGTTAAGTTTTGGTGGAGTAGTAAACCCCCATCGATGATCTCTTTCTCTATTCCCCGCGACCACCGTGTCTACTGTTAAACAAAGAGCTTTAAATCCAGAACTTTTACATCTTTCTATAAGATTGTCTGTTAATCCTTGATCTTTGTGAATGTAAAGTTGAAACATTTTAGGTCCACCAGATATATTTGCAACTTCCTCGATTGATGAAGTTGCCATTGTTGACATGCTATAAAAAGTTCCAAATTTTTCGGCTGCTCTTGCGGATGCTTTATCCCCATCATGATGGTAAAGTCTTTGCATGGCTGTAGGTGCTAAGAATAAAGGTAAATCAATTTTTTGCCCAAAAACTTTAGTGGAAAGATCTGGTTCGCCAACACTTGCTAAAATATTTGGGACTAAATCACATTTTAAAAAAGACTCTGTATTTCTTTTAAGAGTGGTTTCATCGTCAGAGCCGCCGTCTATATAATGAAAGATAGGGGCAGGTAAATTTTTTTTGGCTAATTTTCTAAAATCTTCGAAATTATAACAATCATTTAAATTCACTTTTATTAAAATTTTTTCGAATAAGTAATCGATTGATTGTCTGTGCCTGGGTTTCTTTTTCCCCAGTCATTATTAGAAATGTGACTATAACTATATCCGATATTACTATTCTCTAAAATATCTAACCCAATTCTAACTTCACTTTTAAATTCTAAAACACTTCCGAGGTCTTTTCCGTCTCCTTTTTTATAATAACCTGGAGCAAAACTTGGTGAGATGCTTAAAGGACCTAGGTTATAATCAGCCTCGACTCCACTATATAAATAAAGTGAACTTTTTCCTGTAACAAAACCTCCGGTTGTAGGTGAAAATCTTCCAAGCCATGTATCTCTAAATAAATTTTCATTTTTATGCTCAACACCTAATAAAGTCGTTTGTTCATCACCTTCTTTATCTAAAATATCAAAAGTTCCTGTATACATTGAAATATTTTGATCTCCTGAAGTTAAAGCGTTAACTTTAGTTTTAGAATTGTTGTTTCTTTTTGATTTATCACCTTTGTAATTTTTTCTACATTTCGGTGGATTAAATATTCCCCATTTACAATCACCACGATACGTTTCGGTTGTTTCATTACTAGAATTATTTTTTTTAATCTTTGAAATCTTCTTTTTACATTCGGGTGGATTAAATATTCCCCATTTGCAAACACTGTCATATCTCTCCTGAGATATAGTTTCTGTTTTTTCACTTGCTGCAAAAGCTATTCCTGAAGCGAATAAAGTCGTTGTTAATAATGTTATTATTAGAAAAAAAAATTTCATTAATTAAAAATACTACCTTAATTCAAAAAAGTACACATTCAATTGTCCTCAATTATGCTTGTTTTTTTTAATAATGAAAAAAATTAACAATCCTCCAAGAAAAAAAACCATGTATGGTAATATCCAAAGTAGAAAATTGAATTTGTTAAAAATTGGTTTATAAAGAATCCAATCACCATATTTTTCAGCTAAAAAATTATAAATTTCTTTTTCTGATTTACCTTTCTTGATTTGATCTATTACTACTAATTTAATTGTTTGAGAAAATTCTGAATTTGAATCACCAATTGATTGTCCTTGACAAATTAAGCAACGTAAATTTTTAAAAATTTCTTGCTCATCAATAGAATTATTTTTTGCATTTAAAATATTAAAAGTTAATAAAACAAAGAAAATTGTTATTTTTATTTTCATTTTTTTTTTAAAATATTTATAATTGAATTATAATCTTTATTAGAAATAGGACCTATAAATTTTTTTATTATTATAAGATTCTCATTAATTAATACACTCTCTGGAATTCCATAAATCCCAAAATTTACTGACTGTTTACCTCGCTCATCTTTTACGAGAACATCATATGGATTCCCCAGTTCGTTTAAAAATTCTAAAGCACTATTTTTTTTGTCTTTAAAGTTTACGCCAATTATGTTTAAATTTTTTTCATTATTTAAATTAAGTAAATAAGGATGTTCTAATCGACATGGGCCACACCAAGATGCCCAAAAATTAATTAAAGTAAAACTATTTTTTTTAAATTCTGCGTCAGTAATTATTTTATTTTCACTAAAATGATCTAATTTTATATTTGATATTGTTTGACCTTCCAAACCTTTCGTGTTGTAAATTGTCCCTTTATTAAGGCCAATAAAAAATACACCAATAATAAAAATGATTATTAAAAGTATTAATAATTTAATGATTTTTCTTTTCATTTTTAAACAATCTTAAAAATCCACCTAACGATATAAAAATGACTGAAATCCATATCCAAATCATAAAAGGTTTTTTTTGAAATTTAATATTATAGTAGTCTGACCGATCTATATTACTCATAGTAATATAATAATCTTTTAACAAACCAAATCTTATTGAGGCTTCGTAAGTAAGAGTACTCGGATTTTCATATATTCTTATCTCGGGTTTCATAGACATTTCTTTATTATTTTTATAATTATTTATTTTAAATATTCCAATTACAGATTTATAATTTTTAAATTCTTTTAATTTTAAGTCTTGAAATTTAATAGAATAATCATCAAATTTTTGTGTCTCACCAAGTTTTAAATTGAAATCTTTTTCTGAGGAAAAATTATAATTCAAACCTATAAATAATATTAAAAAACCAAAAGCTGTGTGCGATATTATTCTGGAAAAATTAAAACTCTTATTTTTAAAAGATTTAATAACGTCACTTAAAGATGAAAAGATTAGAAAAATAGATGAAATTATTATTAAATTAGATAGTAAACTGTAACTCCTAAAAACGTAAACTATAATAAAATTAATGAAAATCGCACTTAATAAAATCATAAATATTGTTTTTAAATTACTAAAATTATTTTTTATCCATTTTGCTTTTGGACCAATGGACATCAAAAACAAAAATGCTACTACAATAGGTATTATTACAGTGTTATAAAAAGGTGGTCCTACTGAAACTTTATGATTAGATAGTACTTCTGTGAAAATAGGATAAATAGTTCCCAAAAGCACAGTAATAAGATAAAAAATCATAAACCAATTATTAATAAGAATAAACGTCTCTTTGCTATTTAAGTTAAAGTTATAATTAGCGCTTTTATATTTTTTAAAAAAAAGAAAAAATGAAGCAAATATCATTAAAGTCAAGAAAACTAAAATAAATACGCCCCTTGATGGATCGCTTGCAAAAGTATGGACTGAGTTAAGAATTCCTGATCTGACAAGAAACGTTCCTGTAACGCTTAGTATAAAAGTCAGTAGACAAAGAATAATTACCCAGAAATACAATAAGTTTCTTTTTTCAAGTACAATTAATGAATGTATTAGAGCTGTCATTGCAAACCATGGAAGAAGAGATGCATTTTCGACAGGGTCCCAAAACCAAAATCCTCCCCATCCTAGTTCATAATATGCCCAGATAGAGCCCGCTAAAATGCCCATACTCTGAAAGGACCAAGATAGTAATACCCAATTTTTAATTGATTGAGCAAATTGTTTATTTGAGTAGCCAGTTATTAATGATGAGATAGCTGCGGAAAAGTAAATGGAAGAACCTACAAAACCAATATAAAGTAATGGTGGGTGTATAGCTAAAGCAGGATCTTGCAGTATTGGGTTTAAACCCAAGCCTTCTTTAGGAGTTGGTAATATAATACTAAAAGGATTTGAATTTAATAAAATAAAAAATAAAAAACCGATAATTAAAATATTTTGAACTATTAGAGTGTAAATCCTATAATTTTTTGGATGATTTTTGCTGTTAATAAAAAAAAGAAATGAAAAAATTGTCAATATAATTACCCACAACAATAAACTCCCTTCATGATTACCCCAAGTGCCTGAAATTTTGTAAAAAATTGGCTTAAGCGAATGTGAATTTTGATAAACGGTAATTAAGGAAAAATCTGAAACAATAAAAGCAGCTACTAGTGTGAGAAAACAAATTATTATTGATGTACTTTGAAATGTGCACGTATGATAGATATTTTCACTAATTAATTTTTTACTGTTATTCAGGTTCTTAATACATAGATAAATTACAAATATACCTAATAAAATATTTATAAATAATAGTAAATTTCCTATATTACTTAACATTTTGTTTCATAATATCTTTTAATTCTGGAGGCATATAATTTTCATCATGTTTAGCAAGAATTCTGTCTGCAACAAAGAATTTTTTATCTTTGAGTTTGCCTTCTGCAACTACACCTTTTCCTTCAGAAAATAAATTGGGCACTGTGCCTGTATAGCTTACAAGTATTTCATTTTTAAAATCTGTAATAGTAAATTTGATTTCCTTATTATTAATCAATATTGTGTTCTTTTTAACCATACCGCCCACTCTAATTTTTTTATTAAAAACAATGTCTTGCCCTTGCTTGATATCTGTTGGTGATTTAAAATAAAGAATGTTGTTATTTAAGGATTTCAGAATGAAAAAAACTCCTAAGACAGTGGCAATTAAAAATAAGCTCAAAAAAGAAAATCTTTTTTTAACTTTTTTTGTAAGCATTAAAATGCTTTAGATTGATTTGTTATATGAGGCTAAAATCTTAGTAGCAACTTTAGATTTTTCTAAAACTAATTTTCTTTGTGGTACTGAAAGTTTTATAAGTTCTTTTGCAAAATCTTTTTCATACTTTCTTAAAGTTTTTAAAGTTTTATAGTAAAATAGTGCGCAAGTTGAAACGGTAATTGCGAAAGACAGCCAAACAAATAGACCATATCCATTCATTGTAATAAAATTTTGTATCATATTCTTTTTATGCTTTTTTTCTTTATTCTAATGATTTCTGTCTTATATTTCATTAGAAAAATTAACGCACTGTATAATAATAAAACAAGCAACATCAACATTAATGGTAGCAGCATGGAAGAATGTATAGTGCTAGTTCCATCTATTTTAATGCTCGCTGGCTGATGCAAAGTATTCCACCAATCAACTGAATATTTTATAACTGGAATATTTATGAGTCCAAAAATAGCTAAAATACTAGAGATTTTATTAGCTTTATCCTGCGGTGTAATTAATTTGTGCGCAACTATGAATAATACATAAAAAATTACAAGTACCATCATTGATGTTATTCTAGCATCCCATGCCCACCAAGTTCCCCATGTGGGTTGTCCCCACAAAGAACCGGTAACTATTGCTAAACACGTAAACATTAATCCAATGGGAGCAATACTTTTTGCAATCAAATTTAGATTTTTTATTTTAAAAATAAAATTTAATATTGATAACAAAGCTATGCAAGTAAATGACGCTAAACCTATCCAAGCAGCTGGGACATGCACATACATAATCCTTACACTATCTCCTTGTAAATAATCTGGTGGAGATAAAAATAAAGCAAAAGTTAAAGCAACAATTAAAATAATAAAAAAAATTGAGTTTATAAAATTAATTATTTTTTCGATCCAATGAAAAATTCTGCTTGGGTTTAATAAATCAAACATTTTAGTTGAGTACTATAACTTTCTTTTTTTGTGAAGAGTGATAATAAGCCTAATTGAGAATGAGAGGGAGTAAAGAAGTATGAGTTAATTCCCAATTAGGCAAGTACAGTTTAAATTACTAAAAATCTATGTCTAAGATTTGAATAAATAATGTTGAATTTGAGGCGAATTTTATAACTTAGTTAGAAAGCTTGAGATAACTAGACCCTTTTTTTCCAGTAAAAATTTCTTCAATTAAAGGATGTTTAACTGGCTCTTTGGATTTATCTAATAATAAATTCTGTTCTGATACATAGGCCTCATATGTTACATCATTGCTTTCAGCCAAAAGATGATAGAAAGGTTGGTCTTTTCTTGGCCTTACATCTTTAGGTATGGATTGATACCATTCTTCAGAATTATTGAATTCGAAATCAACATCATAAATAACACCTCTAAAGTCAAAGTGTCTGTGTTTAACTACTTCGCCAATTGAAAATTTTGCATTATTGTTTATTGTCATAAGTACCTAATAGTTAATAATTTTTTTATTAAAATCAATATCTAATTTATTAAAAATTTATTATATGTTAGTGTTTATATGTGAACAAGTCATTTTTAAAATTTATAGCCGACTTCGGACCATTATTAATTTTCTTTACAGTATATTATAAAAGCGGAAACAATCTTAGTGTTGCAATTCCGCCTTTGATAATTGCTACAATTGTCGCTGTTGTGGTTGTCTATTTTATTGAAAAGAAAATTCCATACGTTCCACTTATAGGTGGTATCGTTATTTCTTTATTTGGTGGTTTAACACTTTATTTTAATAATCCGGTTTTTCTTTATATGAAACCAACTATCATCAATGTTATTTTTGCAATTATGCTAGTTTCTGGAAAAATATTTTTCAATAAGAACTTTTTAAAGTTTTTTTTTAAAACAGCATTCCAGTTAGATGAAATCGGCTGGGATAAACTAAATTTTAGATGGGCTTATTTTTTTATTTTTTTGGCGCTAGTAAACGAAATTGTCTGGAGAACTCAGCCTGAGGCAACTTGGGTCAATTTTAAAGTTTGGGGAATGCTACCTCTCACTTTTGTATTTACGGCATTCCAAATACCTATGATAAATAAGCATAAAATATGAAAAATATAAAATTAGTTATTAATAATAATTTTAAAAAAGAAAAAGAAAAATTTTTTATAAAAAAAGAGCTACAATCTATTTTAAATTTATATGCAAAGATGGTTTCTAATGGTTCTTGGAAAGATTACTCGTTTTCAACTGGTTTCAAAGAAGTGTCCTTTAATGTTTATCAAAGAGCTTCTGATCGCCCTATTTTAAGAATATTAAAAAATCTTAAACCAAACCATTATAACGAAAAATATTTAATTAAAGACAAGAATGGAAATGTTCTAAAAAAATCAGAAAACCTTAATCAACTGATAAATAAAACTAGTTGGAATAATTTAAGATTAGTTAAATAATTATCTTCTCTGACCGAAAAGTCTAAGTAGCATTATAAATAGATTAATAAAGTCTAGGTAAAGAGTTAAAGCACCCATCACAGCTTTCTTCCCCATTAATTCACCGCTGTCGCTAGCCATATACATATTTTTAATTTTTTGTGTATCGTAAGCGGTAAGCCCAACAAAAATTAAAACTCCTAAAATTGAAATCACAAAGTACATCATTGT
>VMHT01183532.1_pt1 | contig 14210 bp, 8 predicted proteins | sample 4693611 | NCBI WGS metagenome assembly VMHT01 (sample SAMN12280063, study PRJNA550983) | marine metagenome | isolation source: seawater sampled from same location over 5 years 0.02-0.2 micron viral filtrate | place: USA: collected off the coast of southern California halfway between the port... ... | reverse complement strand
TGAAATCATCTCCTCGGGAGAAACGGTGTTGCCCAGCGATTTGCTCATCTTGGCCGATCGTGAACTCAGCTCGCTGCCGCATTGAGGACAGGGGCTTCCTTCGTGCACGGTTGGGAGCGTGATACCGCACGGTTGACAAAACGGTGCTGCCTTGTTGACCATCCCTTGACACAGGAGTTCATTGAAGGGCTCGGCCACATCGGTCAACCCCAAATCTCGAAGCGCCTTGGTCATGAAGCGGGCGTAGATGAGGTGCATTTGAGCGTGCTCGATGCCACCGCAGTAGAAATCCACCTGCATCCAATGGTCGGCGATGTTCTTAGCGAACGCTTGCTCGTCGTTGAGCGGATCGGTGTACCGAAGGAAGTACCAACTCGAATCCATGAACGTGTCCATGGTGTCCGTCTCGCGTCGGGCAGGTTTGCCGCATTTTGGGCAGTCTACGTTGACGAAGGACTCAGAGGTTTCCAACGGGTTTCCGTGGCCGAACACCACGTCGCGTGGGAGTTCAACCGGGAGATCCTCTTCTGGGACCGGCACCGCACCGCAATCGTCACAGTGGATAACCGGTATTGGGGTCCCCCAATACCGCTGGCGAGAGACGAGCCAGGGACGTATTTTCCAGTTGATGGTTTGATGCCCTCTTGAACGCTCTTCGAGGGCCTGACAAATGGCGTCCTTGGCAGCTTGACCGTGCAGACCGTCGAAGCCCTCCAATGGGCTGTTCACCATCCAGCCAAGGTCGAGTTCCGCTTTGTTCATGGGTGCCGATGAATCCGCTCCCTCCTTCATCACGAGCGCGCGTTTGATGGGAATCCCGTACTTTTTTGCAAAGTCAAAATCGCGTTCATCGTGAGCGGGGACGGCCATGACGGCCCCGGTTCCGTAGGTCGCGATCACGAAATTTCCAAACCAGATGGGCACCCGTTCGTCGGTCAATGGATGAACAGCGAAGCGTCCAGAAAAAATGCCCTTCTTTTTGTTCATGTTTTTGATTCGGTCAAATTCGGCAATCGTGGACATCTCGTCATAAAATTCCCTCCAAACCGGTTCGTGTTCGGTGCCGGCCACGAGGGATTCAGCGAGGGGATGCTCCGGCGCTAAGGTGACGAAGGTGGCGCCAAACAACGTGTCCGGGCGAGTGGTGAACACTTCAATGGTCTCGTCCCGTCCTTCAATGCCGAATTGTATGTTGGCGCCTTCTGAACGACCCAGCCAGTCCAACTGGAGGGATTTCACGTGTTCAGGAAATGCAATCGTGTCCAACCCGTCCTCGAGCTCCTGGCAGTAAGCGGGGAGGTCGAGGAACCACTGACTCATTTCTTTCTGCGCCACCGGGCCGTTGCATCGCCAACAACGCCCAGCCTTGACCTGTTCGTTGGCGAGCACGGTGCTGCAGGATTGACACCAGTTAACGGGCGCAAATTCTCGACGAGCCAATCCGTTTTCGATGAATTTTGTGAAAAACCACTGATTCCATTTGTAGTATCGGGGGTCGTGGCTTTTGAGCGTCCGTCGCCAATCGTAGGAAAACCCCATCCGCTTGATTTGCTCGGTGATGGACGCCATGTTGCGCTCGGTGATGTCGTGAGGATGTCCGCCTTCGGAGATGGCTGCGTTTTCTGCAGGCATTCCAAAGGAATCGAACCCCATGGGGTAGAGGACATCGAAGCCCATCAGCCGCTTGAATCGAGCCACTGCATCGCCAATCGAGTAGTTTCTGACGTGCCCCATGTGCATTTTTCCGGACGGGTAAGGGTACATCTCGAGGCAGTAGAACTTGGGTCGGTCCGTGTGAACGTCAGCGTGAAACAGACCTGCGCTGTCCCATTGTTGCTGCCAACCAACCTCGTCAACCGGTGTTGTTTCGGCTGACATGCTTCATCACCGCCCTGAGGACAGCCTGACCCACTCACCAACACGCTATGAAATCCACGCTTGAAAGTGACTCGCTGAGCGAGGTATCCGGGGCCATCAAAGGAAGTCGTCTTTGGTGAAATCGTCGCTGGTTTCCAACAAGAACACCGCCTCTCTGGTGAGTTTGTATCGGTTCTTGACGCCCATTTTTCTTCGCTCAACCAAGCCGAATTTTTGCAACGTTCGCAGGTGGTGAGAAATCAATTGTTGACTCTTCTCAAGTCGCTTGGCCAGCTCAGCCTGTGTTGGGAATTGGCCAAGCCCGCCGTCGTGGTCCAGCATGTTCAGAATCTTTCCTTGGAGACTGTTTGGATCGGGAGAAAGAGGCGGGACCGGCAGGTCTTCTTCGGGCATGTTGGGATGGAGCTTGTTGGTCAACGGGTAGAAGCGAACCAAGCGGCCGTCGGACTTTCGCCACACGTGTTCTTCCGATTCCAACACTCGAAGATGGTGGGTGATCTGCCCGTTGCTCATGTCGAGAGCACTCATCAAGGCGCGAAAGTGACAGCCGGGGTTGGCGGTCAGGTACCCCATCAAGCGGCCGCGCTGATAGCGTCCATCGGTGGTTTCGTGGGTTTTACCAATCAGGCCCAGAAACCAGAGGCCCGCAGCGGTGGCTGGAATGCGCAAGGCTTCGTTGGTGGCCGTGGCCACAACGATGAGCGATAAGACCGAGGTCGTGATGAGGACCGCAGCCACCGAAACTGCGGTGGTCGGGGTGGCTGCTTCTTGACCCACCTCGACGGGCGATGCCGCCGCATCGGTGGATTCATCCTCCACCAGCAGATTGGCTTCCATGCGAACTTCGAGGAGTTCCACAGAAGGTGCAAGGTAGTCAGCACAGGCAGGGGAGGGTTCGGTCAGAGAGACGACGTAGAGACCTTCGAGGAGGGAACTGGGTTCCCACGAGGGAACGGTTCGTGCGTTGGACAGCAGGTACGTGGAACCGTCAACCTCCATCGCATGGCAGACTCCCTCGTCCGTAAGGAGGCCGACCCACGTGCCGAGCACTTCGAAGGTGTCGGGCACCGCCTCCGCTTCCTCCGCATCCTCAGCGTCGGTAAAATCAGCAGGCCAGGCAAAGGGCATGGAAGTGGAAGCGGTGGACGTGGAAAGTACGGTGAGACGGAGGGTGTAGTAGCCATCGGGAAGGATGGGAGTGCCATCTTGGACCAAACGAACGTCAAGTTCGTCAAATCGGAGCGGTTCTGAATTACCCGGAAGGAGAATCTTCCGTCCGTCGTAAGCGTCGCAGAGGGTCTGGAACATGTGAATTGAGGATTGGTCCTCGTCGAGGAATTCAACCTCAAATGAACAGGGCTGAGCCATGCGCAAGTGATGGGGTTCTGCGTTGGAAACGGCCGGCATCACCCGCAACGTCTGCTCGCCCGACCATTCCAACGTGGCCTCAAGCGTAGCCGATTGGGACGGTGCGCACGGGTTGACTTCCCCGGGATGGAAATCAATCCGTTCGGTGGTGCTCATGCCAAGTTCAGGAAGTTCAGCCACCACGGTGTACACACCTGGTTCTGCCATGCATCCCTCGGCTGTGAAGAAATTCCATTGAGGAAGGGTGAAGCGTTCGGTTTCGCCGGTGGAGAGCGTCATTTCCAATTCAATGTCGACGCAATTCGTTTCTTCCCGGCTGTCAAAGACAACGTGGCCCAAATCGTCAACCACCCACATCTCTGCCTTGCACGATGAGGTGAACTCCAACACCACCCGGTCCTCGAGCGGGTTACTGAGCAACACTTCGCTGATCAAAACGTCGTTTGAACCGAAGGCAGGGAGCTCGTTTCCACTGAGGGCAAGCGCCATGTCGAGTGCGAAGGTGTCCGTGGCCTCGCCTCCACTCGACGCGGACGTGAAGATTGACGCACCGCCCGATGAAGCGATGGCCACGCTGGAAGACGGGTCCGCACTGAACTGGTCGACGAGGATCATCTCGCCGGGCATGAGCAGATCAACCCCCGCAGTGCAAGGGGCCCCCAAACGATGCACGTCGTTGATTGAAATCTCGAGCAAGCACGGTGTTGTTGACGGGAGTGCGACGCTTTCCGACAGGGGGTTGTGAAGATTCACCATGTGGAGCACCGGACCCGAGGACGCTCGCTGAGCGGTTTCCACAGAATACACAAGACCGGTTGGGAAGGACACCGGCGTTTGGATGGTGACGAGTTCGGTGGTCGAAACCCCAGACGAATGCATCAGTTCAACGGTGTATTCGCCGCTTTCGAGCCAAACACCGTCGTTGTCTTTCATTGACCATGTCATCGCTTCGTACTCAACTCGCTCGCCAGCAAACACGTCCAAACCCTGTTCGCGGGAAGGGCAGGCGTCTGCACCGTTGACGAGTTGGGCCCCCGTGGCGTTGTAGACGTTGATGTGCAAAGGACAGGAGGGGTTGACGGTGAGCGTGATGTCTGGACCGCTGTTGGACAACGTCGGAACCAACACAAGCGGCTGGTCGGGCGAATACCACGGCTGATCGGGAGTGCTCTGCGGGACGGCTTCCAGAACAACATCGCCCTCATCGGCCGACGCCATGCCGATGAACAACGAGGTGAACAGTAGCCCCGCTAGGAGCAACATACGGCCTGTCGGCTTCTCGCCCATGTGGAAAACATGACCCGTTCTCCTTTGAAAGGGCAGCGGTGCAAAGGGTGTGTGAAGATTCACAGGTTTTCGAGATCCATCATCGTTGGAATGGCAGCGTCTTGTGCGGCCTCCTGCTGGATTTCGTACTGCTTCCACTCCGGCAAACCTTCCGTCCCCTCCCAACCGAGCGAGCGTGCCTCTGCGTAATTCCCTTCGGCAAGGTAGTGTTGAATCCACGCTTGACGGCGCTCCTCTTCCTCAGCAACCGAAGCCTGAGCCAGTTGGCCCTCTCGCTTGGCGGCCACAGCCTTGCGCTTTCCAGCGGCACGGGCGACCTGGGCGACAATGATCAGAGCAAGCAGGAAGATGATCACGCCGGCCATGAGTTGCAGCGTTCCGTTTTCACCGCTCAACAGAGAGGAACTTCCCCCGTCGTTTGATTGGAGATTCGGGTCTGACGTGATGCTGCACACGGCCGTGGAACGAGAACCCTGTGAAACTTCGGGGTCCCACGGGCACGGGTCGGCGTCGTCAGAAACACCGTCGTTGTCGGCGTCGGGACATCCGTACTCTTCGTTGGCGGTGGAAGTTCCGGGTACCTTCGGGCACGCATCGGGCTGGTAGGAGCCTGCCACGGCGTTGTCGCCGTAGCCATCACCGTCGAAATCGTTCCATTGCGTCACTCGAAGCGGGAAGTTGTCGACGCGGTTGGAACTGCTCTGATTGTCCCCCCATCCATCGCCGTCCATGTCGGACCACTGACTGGCGATCTCTGGGAACGCATCGCCTCGCTGTTCTCGCAGCACGAGGAACATACCGGGGTTCTCTGTGTCGGCCTCGGTGACGTTCTCCCAGAAGTAGTTGTCACCCCATCCATCGCCGTCAAAGTCCTCCCACTGTTCCTGATCGGTTGGGAAGAGGTCGTCAACATCGGCGTAGCCGTCCAAATCAGCGTCTGGGCACCCGTGGCGACCTTCCTCAAACGACTTGCCAAAGACGTCCACACAGTCGTCGCCACTCGGCACGTTGGTGTTGTCGCCAAAGCCATCACCGTCGCTGTCGTCCCATTGGAACGGATCGGAGGGGAACGCATCCAAGGGGTCCGTGACCCCGTCCAAATCCGAGTCGGGGCACCCACGGCTCAATTCTGCTTGCGATTCACCGTAGTCAACCGGGCACACGTCGCCGTTTTGGCCGTCGGTGTTGTCACCGTAGCCGTCGCCGTCCTCGTCACTCCACTGAGTTGCGTCGGTAGGGAAGGCGTCGCCGTTGAATCCGCCCGGGTTGTCGCCGTAGCCGTCCCCGTCGCTGTCCTTCCATTGACTGGTGTCGTCTGGGAACGCATCGGGGTTGTTGCCGCTGGCGTTGTCGCCGCGATTGTCGCCGTCTCGATCCGACCATTGCGTGCCGTCATCGGGGAAGGGGTCGCCGGCGTTTGAGTAGCCATCGCCGTCTCGGTCAGCGCACCCAACCCGGTCGATGGTGGAGGACCCCGGGTTGTTGGGGCACTCGTCGGGTTGGTTTCCTTCCGGGTTGCTACCAAATCCATCGTTGTCCTCATCGCACCACTGCGTTGGGTCGTCAGGGAAGGCATCGGCACCGAAGCAATCGCTGGTGCTGGGCCAGCCCGCTGTCGGGTCGGAGTACCCGTCGCTGTCCGTGTCCGGGCATCCCAAACGGTCGTACTGAGAGTCGCCCCAAGCGTTGGGGCAGGCGTCGGCTCGGTCGCTGTTGGGGTTGTCGCCCACCCAGTCGCCGTCGCTGTCCATGTGTTGGGTTCGATCCAGCGGGAAAACGTCGGGTTGGTTTGCCGCAGGAAGAAGCAGGCCAGGCCATTCGGATGGCCGGTACGAATTCCACGATTCGTTTTCGTAGTTGTCGCCGTAGCCATCGCCGTCCGTGTCGTTCCATTGGGTTGGGTCGTTGGGGAAGGCATCACCGGACTGGTTGACGTGGTACTGATATTCGTCCAGCTCAAAGAGGTAATTATCGCCGTACCCGTCTTCATCAGCATCCACCCACTGACTTGGGTCGAGCACCGCCCAGTCCCCTTCGTCGGACCAACCGTCGCCATCAGCGTCGGGGCAACCGTAGCGGTCTTGAGTGGAGGTGCCTGAAGTGGTGGGGCAGGCATCGGGTTCGTTGGCCGGCGCTGGGTTGTCGCCGTAGCCGTCGCCGTCCGTGTCGTCCCATTGGGTGCCGTCAGACGGGAACGCATCCACCACACCGTCGCCTTGATCGGTGGTGTTGTAGCCGTCGTTGTCCTCATCGATGTCGGCGAACCAATAGTAAACACCCTCGTCGTTGCGGCCGTGAGCCGTTACGATGTGGGTTGAGTCAGGGCTCCACGCCACGCCGTAAATGGTTCCGCACTGATTGTTGCCTCCGGAAGTGCAACCACCCGGACGTGGGCCGTTGAACGAATCGATTTGAGTGCCGGTGTAGGACTCAAAGACCCGAGCAGTGGCGCCGTCGCTTTGGTACCAGTACATGCCCGCAATGACTTGAGAGCCGTCCGATGAGAAGGTCGTGGATGCGCACGATGTGGAGGTCGTCTTTTCCCAGATTCTGTTCCACGAACCGCTTCCGTACTGGTACAGGTCAAAACTTGCCGATTGACCTTCCCATCCACCGCACATGGCGATGTAGTTCCCGTCCGGAGACCACGCCACTGCGTTTACGGCCACGGGGGGATTGGTGAACGTCCACGTCGTTGTTCCAGAGGTGGTGTTCACGAGGTAGATGTCGCCGTACCCTGCCAGTGCAATGTGCTGCCCGTCAGGTGAAAATGCGGTGTCGTAGAACATGTCCTCTCCGTTGGGGTTGAGTGCGTAGAGTTCCGTTCCGGTTTGCACGTTGTAAACGGCCACCTCCCCGTTGGTGCCCTGATTGCCGTTCTCGCGTCCAATCGCCACGGCCACGGTCGAACCGTCGGGCGAAAACTCCACGCTGTTCACTTGGTCGTTGCTACCGACATCAACGCTGATGGCGCCGTAAACGGAAGTGAGGTTGCTGCTGTAAAAGATGTCGAAGGTGTCGTCGCTGAGGCCGGCTGCAACGTACATGCCGTCGCTGGAATAGTCAACGCTGAGCACGTCGGTGTTGGCGTTGGCGGAACGGAGGTTGGTCCACGTGCTGGCGTTCCATATTCGAACGAAGCCGTCTTCTGAACCGGTGACGATGAACTCACCACTGGGTGAATATTCAACAGCGTAGTAATCGTTGCTTGAACTGGTGGTGAACTCGTTCTGATAGTTGGGGTTGCTGATGACCCAGGGGTCGTTGAAATCAGAGGTCCCGTCAGCGTCGCGGTCCGGGCAGCCGCTCTTGTCGACGGTGGAGGTCCCGGCAGCCCAAGGGCAGTCGTCAACACTGTCTTGCACGCCGTCACCGTCGGAATCTGCGGCTTGAGCTGCAAGACTGGTCACGGAAACAAGAAACAGGAGCGCCAAGAGGACAGCGCCGTGTTTTCGATGCGAGCGGGTCTCGGCAGATTTTGCCATGCTTCCGCTACCTTTGTCCCTATAAAGGGCTTTTTGCCCAAATGCTCAAACAAAAACAACGACCAAGTCGGGCACAAAGTCTTGAACACATGTGGAGGGCAGCAGGAACCATGGCGGGCGACATCCCCAAGGTCAACGTCGCCGCCAAGGACCGTGTGCTGCTCCATCTTTTGGCCCACGACGAATGGTCCGACCGATACATGGTGCCGCCCGCCTTGACGCGCCCCGGCATCGCCGAAGCGTGTGCGCAGCACCCGCCCAACGTAAGTCGCTCGATGCGCGATCTGCTCAGGGAGTTGCTGGTTGAAGAGCACACCCGGGCCGTTCAGGGTGACGAACGTCGCCAAAAGACCTGGCAGCTCACCGAAGAGGGCAGACTGCGTGCGCGACAGCGACACGTGGCGCTTGAGGACAGCAAAGTTCTGGTCCGCAGCATGGACGGTGACCTGCTTGAGGTGAAAGCGGCCGAGGCCACGCAACTGCTCGATACGAATCTAAGTTTGCTGCAAATTTTGCTGCATGCACAGCACGAAGGCGTGCTGACCTACGGCGACATTCGGTTTGGCAGCATCAAAAAAACCAACCAAGGCGAGATGCCCGAGCCGGGTCGTTTGACCCCACTGGTCGGGGTCCACTCGACCTACGCCAACCAACCTCCGGCCACGCGCCCTGTCTACGGACGAGACGACGAGTTGAAAACGCTGCATGGGTGGTTTGCCGAGCGCCATCCGTGCATGGTCGTTCACGGGATTGCTGGCATCGGAAAATCGACCCTCATCGCTCACTGGCTCCAGCAACACATGGAAACCGACCCGCACCTATCGGTGTGCTGGTACACCTGCCAACCGTGGGATCGAGCGTTGGGCTTGGCCACCAGTCTTCTTCACCGGTTCGGCATCGATGAATCGCACGACCCGTACCGCATCATCGAAACGCTCCCTCTGACGCCGGGTGCTGACATGGACGTGGATGCGTGGCGACGAAGGCTGATGGCGTACATGACCGACGCCAGCACGATTCGTGAACGGTTCAAGGACACCGCCGGGGGACCGCCCCCCTATTGGCTCATCGTCCTCGACGATGTCCATCACATCAGCGAAAAAGCACGGCATTTGCTCGGCTCACTGCTCCAACTCGCCCAGAAAGGCCCGTTGCGAATCCTGTTGGTTTCGCGAACGGAATTGAACGTGTACGATCGGCGCGACGTTCACATCCGAGAGACGGTCAGGGAGTTACCCCTCAAAGGCCTCAGCCTCGAGGCCACCGAAGCTTGGCTCTCGAGTCTCGAAACCAACGATGCACCTCCGGCCAAAGACGTTCATGCCGCGACCGGCGGTCATCCGCTGGCAATGGAATTGCTGGAACTCTACGGGCAACCAACCCACAACGATTGGTTGCGATTCCTCGACGAGGAAATTCTTCTGCGCCTTCCCGAACAAGAAAAAGAATTGCTGGCCACCCTTGCCGTGGCGGAATCGCCGGTGGCGTGGAGCGTGCTCGCCAAGAGCGTAGGCTGGAACGGTACGCCGCCCGACAATTTGCTGAAGCACGGACTTCTGCTCGAGTTGGAAGAGGGCATGTGGCTGCACGAAGCCTTGAGAGAGCGTCTGCTCCGGGACGTTGGCGACAGGTTGGAGTTGCGCAAACGTCGGCTGAAATGAAGTCAGAAATCGTCGGCTGACATGACCTCATCGATCCACGAGAGGAGTTTGGTTTTGGGCATGCTGCCTACCTTTTGCGAAACGATGGAACCGTTGCGGTAGATGAACAGGGCGGGGATGCTTCGGACGCCAAGTTGTGCCGCCGTCGCGGAGCTCGTTTCGGTGTCGACCTTTGCAACCAGAATCTCTCGTTCCTGCGCCACGGCTTCAAGCACGGGTCCAATGGCTTTGCACGGAGCGCACCAAGGGGCCCAGAAGTCTACAATCACCCACTCGGATTCGTTCAGGGTGTCGTTGAATTCACTGTCGCTCACGTTCCGCACTTCACCCATGGGTTCACCTGCTTCCTGCTCAGGTTGAGATGTTATAGGCGTTTGGCCATCAACGAATGGCCTGAAAAATGGCAAGTCTCATGAATTGGCGACGATTGGCGATGGCTGAGGGATGACATGATAATCGCACCCAGCGTCCTCACGGCCAACCTTGCTGACCTCTCAACCGATTGCAAGGAAGCCATGGCTGCTGGGCTGGACTGGCTCCATCTCGACGTGATGGACGGGAACTTCGTGCCCAACCTGACCTTCGGACCTCCGGTGATTCGAAGCCTCCGACGGTCCCTCGGGCCGGACGCTGTTTTTGACGCCCACCTGATGATCGAGAACGCTGAGGCCTGCTTCCAAGACTACATTGATGCGGGGTGCAATCACCTTTCGGTTCACGTTGAAGCCGTCAAGCACCTGCACCGTCTTCTGAGTGCCATCCGCGAAGGAGGCGCCACGGTGGGCATCGTGCTCAACCCAGCCACCCCCGTGGAGGCTGCGCTTGAAGTGTTGAGCGAGGTGGACCTGGTGCTCATCATGAGCGTCAACCCCGGTTTTGGCGGGCAATCGTTTATTCCCAACGTTGAGACCAAGATACGCCGCCTCGCTCAGGCCATTGAGCAACAGGTAGCAGAGGGTGGACGAGCGGTGCAAATCCAAGTCGATGGGGGCGTGAAAGCCCACAACATCGCCATGCTCCAAGATTGGGGCGTCACCAACTGCGTGGTCGGCTCGGGCCTGTTCAACGACCGGGCCAACGTTGCCGACAACCTCGCAGAAATCCACAACGCGCTCAGCTGATGGGGGGCTGGACATTCAGATCCTCGTCGTTTCGTTGCTCTACCCGGTTCCGTTGAACCCAACGCGAGGGGTGTTTGTGGAGGATCACGTGGACCTGTTGAAATCGCTTGGTCACGACGTCAAAGTGGTGAATCCTTTGCCGCGAATGCTGCGGTACGCCGAAACGCGACGTTCGACCCTGATGGGCGTGGCCAAGGCACCCCGTCGTTGGACACACAACGGCACGTCGATCGTCGCTCCCAGGTTTGTTGCGCTCCCTGACCACCCGTATCCGCGCCTGACCGCCTCCAGCGTGGCCCGCCGTGCCAAATGGGTGGAGAAAGAATTGGGCTCATGGAGGCCGGATGTCATTGTGTGCCACACCCTTTGGCCTGTGGCCAATCTGGCCGAGCGACTTGCTCAACGGTGGAACCGCCCGTGGGTGGGCGTGGTCCACGGCTACGATTTTGACGTGGGGTTGGACCTCAAAGGCGTGAGCGAACAGGTTCAATCCGCAGCCACGTCCTGCGACGTGTTGGTGTGTGCATCTCAGCGTCTTTCAGACCTCGCACAAGGGGGGTCAAGCGTCGCCAAGCGCGTGGAAACCATTCCGTGCGTAACCGAGATTGACCGGGATTGGCGTCGCCCGGTTCGTCCGATGAAAAAATCGTGGAAGAAAGAGCCCATTGACATCCTCTTCCCTGCCGATCCTCGACGACCTGAAAAACGGCACTTGCTCGCCTTGCAAACGGGTGAAGTACTGGAAGAACGGGGTTGGATGGTGGGCATCACGACCCTGCGCCATCAACCGAGGAGCATCGTTTACGACCGGATGCTGACCGCCGACGTCACGCTCATCACATCCCGCAGAGAAGCGGGGCCGTTGGTGGCACGGGAGTCCTTGTTGTGCGGAACCCCCGTGGTCAGCGTGGATGTGGGAGAAGTCGGTCGATACCTTCCAAACGAGTGGGTCCACGGAGACGACCCTGAAGCCCTTGCCGATGGAATCGAGGATGCGCTTCGAAACGGGTGGAGGGACGAGGAGACGGTTGATGAACGCCTTGCGTTCGCTTCGTCTGAAACAGTCAGTCAAGCGTGGACCGAACTGCTTTCCAGCCTGGTTTCGTGAAGGCAAACAACGGCAATCCCAACACCCACCACCACGTGTTGGTCACCAACCCCACGACGATGAACGTCGTGCACACCATCACCAAAATCCATTCGTCTCTGCGTGCCATAATTGTGGAGAATTCACCGCTCAACCACCAGGACAGAACCAACAGGACGGCCGCTGAAAGGCTGCTCGCGGTCGCTGCAGCGTAGAGCTTCTGTCCCGGGTCACTCGGACCGTTCAACACCAACACCGCTCCGAGCACGCCAGCAGCAGCAAGCACCAGGGCGATGAAGAGGGTGAAGCGCCATGGGTGCTCACCGGCCATCAGCGCCGTGTAGGTTGGGGTTGCGAGAAGGGTCAAGCCCCAACCCGCCAGAAGAACGGTGAACACATCGATGGCCGATGCTCCGTAGGTGCCGTCCAAATAGTCAGCGGGGAAGGCCATGGGTGCGAACAAGGTCACGACCAGGTACCCCCCAAAGAGGCCGAACGGCAGAAGACCAAAGCACATGTCCACGGCGTTGTTCAATGCTCGTTGATGCTTCATGGGACTGAATCGAGCGTCACCAAGAACGGGCAGTAGGGCGGAGCGAACGGCAGCAGGAACGACGAGTCCTGCCAGCCAAGCCAACTGTGCAACGTGGAACACCGCGCCAAGTTCAGCACCGCCCGAGGCGGCGACCATGAATTTCTCAATTCGGACCACGTAGGGGAGAATGCCCAACGTGATAGCAAAAGGAAGAGCGGAGGCCAGAAGGTGGCGCGATGAAACCCAACTTGGACCCAGCGCACCCCAATCAACGCTGGGTTGTGTCGGTGGGGCTGTTCGAACAACCCAAAACAGTGCCAAGCCCCATCCGATCATGGCACCGATCAAAAACGCACACGTGAATGCGGTGGCAGACGTGGAGCCTTGCCACGCCAGCAAGCCGTACAGCACGACCGTCACACCCCGTTCCACCACCTTCGTGATGGCTTCCAATCGAGCCTCACCGAGCACTCGCAGACCCGAGCGAGGAGCGTAAGAGGCTACGTGAGCGAGGGCAATGAGCCCTGCTGCAAGGAGAAGCTCCGACGGTGCCTGAACGTTGAGCCAAGCCTCGGGCCGCACCAAGACAGCAACGGCCACGAACGGAAGCACCGCAAGTGCCTGCCAGCGGTACGTGCGCCACACCGCAGCTGGAACAAGCGACGGCGCCCGAGTTCCGTCGCGAGCCAACAAGGTGGGCAGACCGAGGTCAACCACGAGGAACAGCGAAGCGTAGAGATCGATGGCCAGCACCATCCAGCCGTAATGCTCGGCCAGCAGTGCATGCGTCAGAATAATTTGCCCGAGGAACGCCAGCGCCACGGCAAGCAAATCTGCGCCAACCAACCACGATGCGTCCCGCCCGGTGGAGGGGGTGCGATGGTTTGGCTCGGTCATGAAACAGGTAAGGTGAGCGGGCTTTCAATGGATTCCACCGTTCTCAACCGAGGTCGTCCTCTTCCAGACCCCAAGCCCATCGACTCACAGCGCCTCGCTCGCCCTTGGACGATCCGATGCGGTGGACGAACGGCGACTTCCGCAAGGCTCGCTGCAAAATGTGTGCGCGAACCTCCCGCCCCTCCGCTTCAAGAGCCTGAACGATTTCAGGGGTGGTGGCAGGGCCGTTTTCTCGAAGCCAGCCGACGATCCACTCGGCTTGCGCTCTGTTGGCCTTTCGCTCGTCGCTCCATCGAGACGGTCTGGCCATGTGGTTAGGTTGAACGCTTGAATCAAGAAGATTTGTCAATCGTCGTCGTCAAACTTCAAGTCTCGAGCATGCTGCATGGCGTCGTCGTCGGTGAACCAAAACGTGGGCGTGGGGCCGAGGTCCTTGTCCCACCTTTGGACCGCCCGTGCAAACATCTCTCCGTCTGCGTATTTTTCGCACCAGCGAAGGAACCACTCCGCTTGAGCCTGCATGGCCTCGTCACCCTCGGACTGGCGACGAAGTAACTCGGCTTGGAGGGCGGTCATCATCATCCAGTTTGGTGTCAGGGCGTAGGTGACGTAGGGGTTTCGCTCCATGTCCACGCTGCGCCATTCCGTCCACAACGAGAACACCTGGTCGTAGAGGTACCCGATGGTGAGAACGCCCAGCATGACCGTCAAGAAAATCGACAACAAACCGAAGTAGGTCGCAGGAACACCCGCAATGGTGTCGTTGAAGCAGAGGGCGTCGCTGCACGATCCCTCGAACCGCCAGCGAACGTACGGCCAAACGAGGAGCGTGATCGTGGTCCCCCACAACAAGAGGCCAACCACGGCCTGGGATTGTTGCATGCGCCAATA
>VMHT01006966.1_pt1 | contig 14210 bp, 17 predicted proteins | sample 4693611 | NCBI WGS metagenome assembly VMHT01 (sample SAMN12280063, study PRJNA550983) | marine metagenome | isolation source: seawater sampled from same location over 5 years 0.02-0.2 micron viral filtrate | place: USA: collected off the coast of southern California halfway between the port... ... | reverse complement strand
GTGTTTCTTATAGGGACCTCGAGGTTTTGCGTCATCATTACGTTTGGCTGGTGGCTCTGCTAATAGGTCCGGTTCTTTGTCATCTGCTTTTGGTTTGTCAGCGTCGTCACTTCCACCTCCAGTGTCACCACCTAGATCCAGATCTCCTCCACCAGAGTCTCCTCCGAGGTCGAGGTCTCCGCCTCCACCACCGCCACCAGCATCTCCACCAGCATCAGCACTCCCAGCACCTTCAAGAGCAGCCATGAACTTCTTGTCGGTAAACATTTCACGTTGCATTCGTAAGTATTCATCATTAGACAATCCAAGCAAGTTCTCAGAAACCCAACGCCGAGAGAAGTAACCCTCTGTAGCGGCTCCTGCAATGTCAAACTTGGTCTTCCAATGTTCAAGCTCTTGCATCTCGGCAATCTTAGATGGATTGTTAAGACGAAGCTTGAAGTTCAACAAGTCGTCATCTCGATAACCCATTGTGTAAAGGTGAACGATTCCAACCTTCTCAAGTTCTGAAATGAGAACTCGTTGAAGTCTTTGGATTGTTCTCGCGAATCTGATGTCTTTCTGTGCAAGAGTTGTCTTGTCTTCGGTTGCACCTTCGCCCATCGATAGGTAAGACTGAGGAACCTTGAGAGCAGAAAACAATTTGTCTCGGAGATACTTAACGTCTTCGATCTGTGCTGTGAATTGCCCACCAGGAAGGTTCTCAATGTTCGTAGAGGACTGTCCGCCTCTGATTGGGATAAAGTAGTCCTCTTCAATCGAAAGTGGATTGTAGCGCAAATCTACGCGTCCTGTGGTAGGGTCTACAACTTGGTGACGTTTCATTTGGGTCATGACCTTTTGCATGTATTGCTCAACGTCTTGAGGTGCAATTCCACCTACGTCTATCTTGAACACACGGCGCTCTGGTGACCTTGTAATTCGATAGGCCATCATTGCGTCTTCGAGAAGCGTAAGTTGTCTCCAGATGCGTCTAGCGGGCTCTAAAACGGATGTTCCGTAAGGGGCATGCTTGTCATTTCCGAGAACACGAAAGTGAGCGATTTGCCAATTCTCAAGTGTCAATGATGCATTGTTCCATTGAAACTGAACATAATTTGGGTTTGTTGGATCTTCTCCTTCGAGTCTCTCGACTTCTTGCGGAGGTAGTCCGATGCAGTTTTGAATCCCTTTGCTTTCATCAATGTCGAGATAAACAAAGAGGTCTCCGTACTTGCACATGGTTCTTGCCCAACCAAAGAGGTTGTGCTCGACATTCATGATGTTGTAGTAAAGGTTGTGCAAGATGTATTTGATCTCATCGTTAGTGCACTTGATGTGAAGCATTGGGGTCAATGCTGAGTGAGTTGTCATCTCGTCTGCGTAAATGTCGAGAGAGGATGCAATCTCGGGTGTAAATTCCATTTGGTCGAAATCTATGTAACGCTCTGCTCGGTTTCTGTTCGAGATCATGTTGAGCGTCATGATGTTCATTGGGTTGTATTCGGTTTTTTTGAACTGTTGACCTGATGCGGACTTGAAACGCTTTGCGTAAATGTCCAAGTGGCGTCGTCTTAGTTGTCGTCCTGATTGTGTTCGTCGTTGGGTCAGAGGCCCCGAGAACATTCTTGTTAAAGCTTTGAATAAATCGTTTTGATTGTTATTCGGGTTTCTTTCGTTACGAGCCATTTTTTATCCTTTGTAGATCCAAAAAAATTCTTTTGATTTTTTGATTTCCTCCGAATGTTTTTCTCTAAACGTTTCGTTGTAGAACTTCTGACCTTTTATTTGTGTGTTCATGGTAGTGGTGCTTTTAAAAACACCTCCAAGCATCGCTTTCTTATATGCCATGTCTCGTTCGTTTTCTGCTAGTGCTGTGTCTCTAACCCAACAAGCAATTGCCAAAGACATTACGAGATCATCATTGTAAGAACGCATTGCTTGAGGTTTACCGTTGAACCAAATAAAAGTTTTCAATTCATGAAAAACTCTAGCGGAGTGCATAGTAATTAGTTTGTTTCTGACGTACTCCTCCAATTTGGCCACGATTAAAGGTCTTGTTTTAGTAGATGTGGTGAAACCCATTACTGCTCGGTCGTCGTTCTCAGCGAGATAGGCTTCTACATATTCGTGAGTTGACTTGATGGAATAATAAAGTTTTTTATAACTCATCTCTTTTAGTTTCTCGAGCACAGCGATTCCGACGCCAACATTCTCAACAACAAGCAGGCATGTGCCATACTCTGTTCCTGCATCATAGAGGATCTTCGAATACATGTCGAGGTCTGGTTTGCCTTGATATTCTGCAACAACCGTCATTGTGTCAACACGGATGATGTGGAAGCAACTATAGTCAGCTCCATCGCCTCGAGCAACGTCTGCGGATAGAAGATAGGGCACTCCCTCTTCAAACTTCTCCCAGATCCAGAAGTTACGGTCATAGCCCACACGATATTGTGGATCGCAAACATCATCATGTAGTCTCTGCAAATCCTCGGGATTTATCACCGTTTCACCAGAAGCATTGAATGAGCACTCCAACTCCTGTGCGATCTGTCGTTTAGACATGTTGTTTGTCTCTTTGTCGAACCATGCTTGGTCACGATCAGGATGGACATCCCAATTTAGTTTTGTGGGAAAGAAATCGTTGTTTCCTGTCTCGGCTTCAGTGTAAGCTTTGTGGAACCAATTTCCAACGCCGTTAGGGGTGCTCAGAGCGATGCAGCGGCCTCCTGTAGACAAAGTGGGGTAAAGACCCGTCCAAAGCTCTTCGAGGCCGTCAACGAACGCTGCCTCGTCTATAATGAGCAATGACAAGGCTTCCGAACGACCAGCATCTCCTGATGTGGTTCCAGCCTTTACTTGTGAACCGTTTGTCAATTCAAATGATTGCTTGTTATCTGTTTGAATCTTTGCGATTAACATCCACTGTGGGAGGTTCTTGAAGATCATCTTGACCTTCTTTACAAGATTTGTTGCTGTGGATAGTTTGGTTGCGATAACGAGAACATTCTTTTCTCGATGAAACAACATGAACCACGCAACATAAGCAGCAGAGATTGTTGAGATCCCTAGTTGTCTTGCTTTTAAAATTACGTTAAATCGATAGTCGTTAAAGTTTTTAAGCATGTCCTTTTGATAGTCATAAGTCTTAAACGGAATTTGACCATGCATAGGATGCGAAATCTTGCAATAGTTGTCGATGAAGTATTGAGGATCCTTGCCGCACTTTACAAGTTCTTTAACGATTTCATTTTTGGTGAGTTTCATCTACTCTCCGCAGCATTCACACTTGCAACATGAACAGCAATTGCCACAACATTTTTCGTCTAAATTGTTCATTTTTGGTTATCTCCCGGCTTGATGCTTTCGTTGCTTGGGCGTTTTGCCTTTGCAAATTCTAAAAATTTCTTTGTAATGTCACGAGTTGTGTCTTCTGATGGACTCAGAATCTCGTCCATTTGCAAACCACCAATTTTGTAGTGTTGGTAGGCTTGGACAAATGTGCGAACGTTTGAAGTTGTCTGAACGATAACTTGTGGTTCGCCTTTTGCAGTCAAGGAAACAGAGTTCCCAGTGATTGCTTTGTATTCTTTTTGTAAGAACTTCTTGACTTCATTGATTGTGCGAGTGATCTCGTTCTCAAATCCGTTCTCTTTAAGGTCACACATTCTAACATCAGACTGGTAGTTAATAACCATTGAGTCTCCATAGAACTTGACCTTAAATCCATCAATCACTCGCTTATCAAGAAGTGGGATTCCCTCTTCTCGCTTAAGTCCTACTTTACGAATTTGCCCGTCAAGAGAATAGTTATCCATGTGAGCGCCATCGTAAGCGTTGGCTGCTGCTTGGGAAAGTCCTCTAATAATTTCTAATGTTTCTTTGCTCATTTTTTTGGTCTCCAATCCTTGTTATTGATTCATTTTTTGTTTAATCAGGGAGACTAGTTTTTGGACTTCTGGTGGGAGTTCTTCATGATAGTCTGTTGCAATCTCATTGCCTTTGACTAGGATGGTCCCTGGTTTTCCATCTCTCGGATAATAAGCTATTACATTTGTCCCTTGGTCATCCACTACTTTAATTTGGTCGCCGAGTCCCATTCGTTCAGAAGCTTGCTTAGCAAACTCCATAATGTCTGTTCCCATATCTGTTGGGCCTTCAGCCATAACCTTATCAAGTTCTTCTTTGATGATTTGTTTTAAAGTTTCTTTTGTAAGTTTCATTTATTTGGTCTCCAACCTAATTTCCATCTTTCTTCTCGACCTTCTACCCACTGAATGTAACACTTGTAGCAGCAATCAAACTTTGTCATGTAGAGATCATCGACGGATTTGAATGAATAAGTGTTGCAAGTTGGACATGAACGCTTTGATTCTCTATTAAGTAGTTCTTTTGAGATTAAAACTCCATCTAGATCTACCTTCTCGCTCTCGGCTTTGTCGTACCGATAGTTCGACTTAAGCTCTTCGAGATATTGCTTTTCTTTATCGTCATCCCATCGAGACTTGGGATTTACAATTGCTTCTTGTCCATATTTCTCGGCTATCGCCTTTTCCACCTTTACGGCGTAATTTGGATCTTTACTCATTTAATGCTCACTTCTATTTGATTTGCAGCGTAGTAAGTCAAAAGCGATGCTGATGTTCCGAGAACAAAGCCTCCGAAGAACACCCAAGACTGTCTTTTGGTGTTTGAGTTTCTTCTAAGAACCTCGATCTCTTCATCTTTGATCTCAATCATTGCATCGTATTTTGTTTGCAAAGCTGTCTTTTCTATCTCTAAATAGTCAATTTGATGCTGTTTTTCCGCAAGTTGAAGTGAAAAATCTAAAGCAGCATTAATTGTGCACTGCTCTTCTGCGAACTCTTTCATTGTGAGAATCGAAACAACTGCCTCATCATTGAACAATCTTCCAGCAAAAGGTGCAGATTCTCCTTGAGATAAAGGGGCCATAAGTGGCTCGGCAAAAGTTATCGCAGTAAGAAGCCAAATCATTTTAATCTCGCGATGTTTAACTCTTCCATTAGAAGCCTATCTATGGCATCTGGGTCATCTTTCGCTAACTCAAGCAGTTCCAGCTTTCTTGTGGCTGTTTCTCTTTCCAATTCTGATTGTGCGGCTTTCGCTTGCTTTCTAAGAGCTATTCTAGAATTGATGTATTTTTGATGTGCCTTGGCAAGCCTTAATTTTTCTTCTGCCGAGATTTCTTCGATAACTTCAATTTCTTTTTCTTTCGACTCAGCAGTAGCTTCGGCAACCTCTACTTGCTTCTCTTTGCTTTTGCGACCAAGTAGAAACACAAAAAAAACAGTTGCTCCTGCTGCTGCGAATTCCCACTTGTCTTTCAACCAAGACCAGCACTTTTTTAGCCATGCAGTCATTATCCATTCCTCCAAGCTTTAGCAAAGTCAATTGCAGTTTGACCACCAATGTAAGTTATAGCAATCATTCCCCAAGTGTCAGAACTTAAATCTGAGAAATACATTAGAGCAGTTGCTACTCCGAATACTAAAAGCTTACGGGAGATAAGTTTCTCCTGAACAGCATCGAGCATCCCTTTGTCTTCGTTTTCCATAATAAAATCCTCCAAAAGAATGCTCTAAATAGTCTGTGAGGCTACAAATTGACCTTTGCGTAGCCATCCGTTTTGTCTATGTCGATAGTCATATCTACTACATCCTTGAGTCCTTCGAGGTGAGTGATGAGCAGAACGGTCTTGAATTGAGCCTTAATCATTTGCAACAGTCTCGTGAAGCCTTCCATGTGTTCAGCATCAAGAGCAGTCGCCGGTTCATCAAGCACAAAGATGTTTGACTTAGGTAGAGATGAAACGGAGATCAAAGCAAGACGCACAGCCATAGATGCGATTGTTTTCTCGGCACCAGAACCCATTGACAGTGGTCGGGGATCATAATTTGGATGCTTAAGATAGACTTCTAGTTTGTCTCCATCTTCCGCAAAGAACACTTGGAACTCAACAATAGAAGAAAGAACTTTTTGAATTTCATCGTTGATCACCGGAAGCATTGATTTGATGACCTCGTAAGAGATTCCATTTGCATGCGTTGCTTTTACAAAGATGTCATAAGCAATGTAATCACGTTCAGCATCAGCAATCTGTTGTAGTTTTTCGTTTGCTTCTTCGATGGTTCTCTTTGTTGATCCTTTCTCGGACATAAACTCAAGAACCTTTGATTCACACTTCTTAATCTCTGCTGCTTTCAAAGACACGGTCTTATTGATTGCTTGTAAGTCTCGGCGTAATGAAGATAGATTCTCATAGGCCTCGATGTTTTCGTTGTAGTAAGAAATGTCGGCTTCGCAATCTTTAATGCGACGTTCCATAAGAGAAACCTTACCTTCACAATTTTCCCATTGCAGAGACATGTTGCGAACTTCTGATTGTTCTCTTGCAAGTGCGTCGCGTTGAACTTCGTAGTCTCGCACAACTGCTTTCGAATAAACTTCATTAATCAATGATGCTTTCATTTTTAAATCAAGCATTTGAGAATTAAGAGTCTCGACAAGCTCATCTACCTCAACAATTGTAACCTTTGCTGCTTCTGCTTGTTTTACAAACTCGTTACCACAGCAAAAATCACAGTTCGGATCATACTCGTGATCATGAAGCATGTCAATTTTTGATTGAAGATTTGCTTTGTTACGCTTTGCTTTGTCGAGAGACTTTTGTGTCTTTTTGATTTCATCTTTAATGGTCTCGAAAGTATCAAGATCCGCTTGAGCAAGAGTTGATTCTTCAAGCAGAGATGGCAATCTAAGCGTCAAATCTTCAATCCTAGAGCGTTTAGAAGCGATCTCGGTAGATAGCCTATCCATCTCACTAGAGTTGCTTGAGAGCGATTTTTGAGCCTTTGAGAGCATGTCTTTCAAGGCATCAATGTCGAGGTCTCTTTGAGAGGCCGCTTCTACTTGATCTTGGATTAGTTGTTGTTCTTCTTTGAGGACAGCCAAGCGGGCGGTGTGTTTGTCGCAGAGATCTTGTTGGGTCTGGATGTCTTCGAGAATCTCAGAGTACTCTGCTTGAGCACGAGCCAGTTTCTTCTGCCAATCGACAGAAGTCAAGTGCTTGATGATTCCTCGCATCTCTGATGAATCGGTCTTTGCAAGTTTATGCATTTGATCAAAGATCTGAAGGTCGAGGAATTTAGCGAGAATCTCTTTGCGCTTTGTCGACCCTTCGTTAATAAATCCGAAAGAATCGTTCTGAGCAGCGAGAGACGTCATCATAAAGTCTTCGAGAGAGCCAAAGATATTGCGAATGTTGTCATCTGTTTTATTTCGAGTGTCGCCGTTCTTGGACTCAGGATGGGTTCCGAATGTTAGTTTTCGGAAGTTGAGATCTGTTTTGGCAGAGATGACTTCTCGACCTTTAGACCTTCCGGTTGTCTTTTCGAGGCTTCGATCAATTTTATAAACATCATCGCCGACAGCGATCTCGAGTTTACAAGAAGCTTGTTCTTGGTTTTGATTGATGATATGGACATTCTTTCTTTCTCCTTTTGATGTCGTGTTGAAGAGGCCAAACAATGCAGCATCGATAATCGATGACTTGCCTGAATAGTTCTTTCCGAAGATTCCCACAAGGCCATTTAGGCGGCTGAAATCTAAAGTGTTGCCTTTTCCGTAATTAAATAGGTAGTCCCAACTCATTTTCTTGATATCCCACACAACATTTCTTGCGATAGGTGAAGACGAGTCTACTTTCTTTAGATAGTCTCGAGAGAGTTCTATAACTCGATCTCTGATGGAATCATCGATTTCTCGACCATCCATGAACTCTCTAAGGAACTTTTCTTGATTGTCGGGGTCTCGCATGTTTAACGCTTTGCCATTCTTTGCAGACTCCACATCGTTTGATGATGTAGAATTGTTCACAAAACTGACAGAGTAAGTGGACCACTTGACTTGAGCATAATCACATGCTCTCTTTAGCTTTGCCATTGGCAAGTTGTGATTACACACCAATCTCAAGCGAGAGTTCTTCGGAACCTCAACATCTGGGAGTGTTCCATCTTGATTGATGTGAACTGTAATAAATGGACGCGGAGACTGAAACAATCTCTTGTTTATTGAATGCTTGTCTTTTGAATGGATGTTCCACATCAAATAGCCTTTCAATTTAGATTCTCCGAAGTTCTGTTGAACAGTGGATCCGGCATACCAAACTCTACTCTTGCGGTCCATGGCTTGAATCTTGTGGATGTCTCCAAGCATAGCGTAATCAAAATCAGAAAAGATTGACATGTCATCCTCTCCATGATCTAGTGAAAAGCCTGATCCAACTTGAGATCCTCGGATAGCGCCATGGTAAAGTGCTATGTTGATGTCATTATTGTTTGAAGGCGATTGCCAATTGTCTCTATCGAAGACAGATAAGACATTGAACGTCAATCCATCTTCCGGAGAGTATTCTCCGGAGTTCTTTAACAAAGTAAAGTTAGGATGCTGCATAGTCTCAGCAATTGGCGTTACTGCGTCTTGCCGATCACCATTCTTAAGGTTGCCGTCGTGGTTACCCAAGATCATGATTGTTGGAGCAATATCTGAGAGAGACTTCAGGAAGTTCGATGCCATCTCGAAGTACTCTGGTGATAATTGTGTTTTCGTGTGAGCAAGATCGCCCGTGTGGACAATGTAGTCTGGTTGTTCTTGCTTTAGACTGTCATAGATTTGATTAAACACATGACGATATTCATCATGATATTTAAGGTTTCTAATGTGTGTGTCACTAATGTGAGCAATGCGAAACATCTTGTTCGACATAGGTCCTCCTATTTTGTTTGGTTATCTATAGTGTAACATGTTTTGACTTCAATGTCAAGTATTTTTCTTCAAATTCATCATAAAAAATTGGCCCGCCGTCCATGTAAGTTAAGTCGAAAATGTTATAGTCAAACCATTCTAGCGCTGTAACAGCGTCCCAACCATAAGCATCTTTTAGGCACTGCAAAAGCTCTTCTATGTTGTAGACAAGTCGACTCTCTTTTTTATGGAATTCTTTTATTGCATTCTCAAAAACCTCTCGTGGCTCAAGAACTATAAATTCATGACCATCTTCTACGGCCTCTTTTATTATTTCGTCTGCGAAACTCATTGTAACCTCCTAAAGTTTACATTATAATATAACATGTTTTAGGATTGTTGTCAAGTCAATTGAGGAGAATTATCATCTCCGAGGATACAACGATATCTACGTGTCCAAACATAACTGAGTACCATGTAATTCCTTGACCAAGATCGTCTCCCAATAATTCATCAAAAGAAATTATCTCCAAGACAATGCCGACGTTTGGCAATGTCTCGCTCATAAAATCTTCGAGGAAAATAACTAATGAGCCAACAACGATCTCTTCCACATAGAACCCTCCACTAGTAAATAGTGTCGAGTCTACCGAGGTTCTATTCGATGTGTCCCGTTCCTACTACCGACCATTCAAGTTGGACATCAACATAGCCATTCAAGCCCTCATAAGGAACTCTTTGCTGAGAAAATCTTGTCATGTGAATCGCAGTTAGTGACCACGTAGGATATGACTGAAAGTAAGAACCATCAAACATAAAATAGCCAGTGTCGTTTGTAGAGCAAGAAATTACACCTAGCAATTGACTTCCGTCTGGTGAGTAGGTGGCAATCGTTATGTTAAACAAGTCGGGTCCTCCAGAAGGTCCCCACTGGAATTGAGTTCCATTCTTTGACACAACTGCTGCGAATGCATAGGAAATATCAACATAGCGCATCTCATAAGGTTCTACAAAGTCATAGCCATGAATTGAGCGGAACTGAAATGATGATCCATCGGGCAATTGAACATTCATGTTTGTGTCTCGATCATATTGGCTTTCTTGAATAAATCCTGTGTAAGTGCCCATGCCATTGTTAAACGCAGAGAATGAGTTAGGGTTGCCCATTACGTTTAGTGATTGTCCAAGATTTTGATTTGACACATTGATTTGTAATGGATTCGTGTTGGTGGTGCATTGACCGGCAGGTGGAAACCATGTTGGGTGAGTTTCGTTAATTTTGTCATGAAATTTTGCATCAAACTGAATTGTTATTTCTTGGCTCACACCCATGCATGCCAAGCATGCAACTTGCTCTAAATTGAAGTTTACAAGGCCAACAGTGCCATTTAAAGGCTCGCTAGATGGTTCTCCACTTGGTTCACTAGCCGGCTCCCAAGAAGGCTCTCCTGATGGTTCTGAGGAGGGTTGAGAGACTGCTGTGTCAACCACTTCGGTTCCGGTGTCATTGACCTGAACTTTGTCAACAGTTCTAATTCCGATGTCTCCACCGCAAGCAAACAGTAAAAGTGATAACAGCATAGTCTCTCCTAATGTGACTTTATTATTATGTATGTACCAAGAGGACAGCGAGTAAAATCTAGATCATAAAATTGAGCAGTTGAAGAAACAATGCTTTGCATTGTACTTGAGTTCCCAGTTATGACCTTAAGCATTTTGCCCCAATGGTCATTAATAAATAGTTCAAGTTTGCGTTTCGCGTCCTCATGACGCAATCCGTGTAAATCTAACGTTAGCATTAAGTAAAAAAACTTAAATTATCTTGCCATATTATTACGAACAGCAGCAACAAGTTGTTTAAGTTCTTCTGAGCCTGGAGATACTCCATCTTGCTCTACATCAGCCAAGGAAACATCTGCTCCGACCATTGGAGTGCCATCGTTCGTTACAGATATTGTTATATCCCCAACAGGAAGTGTAGCAGATAACTCAATAAGGTCCCCATAATCAGTAGCCTTCCAGTTGTATGTTGGTTGGGGATCGAAACCGAGACCGGCAGCTAATTCGTTTGCAATTTTATTGGAAAATTCCTTAGCTTCCATTTCACCGGAAGACGGGTTTTCTTCGCGAAGCATTGCACCTAACTCTTCTTTAATAATTCTTTTTAAGGTTTCTTTTGATAATTTCATTGTTTCTCCTCATAATTTAAAGTGGTGGAGGTAAGGAGAGTCGAACTCCTGACCTTCTGCGTGCAAAGCAGACGCTCTCCCAACTGAGCTATACCCCCCACTGGCATCATTAAATAGTGTGCGTTAGCACATTTGGAATTTTTTCTTTCTGGACTCTTAGGATTTCTCGATAGCGAGACACAACCTTGAAATAAGCGCCTGAATCGGTTCTAAGCAGCCAAGAATGGAGCTCAGCGAACGTTTGGGTTTGTCTATGTGTTACCATTCCGTAGTGCTCGGAAAGCAGTTGTAGCGCATCCTCAGGATCGGTAATTGTCCATTCTTTAGTCTTTTTCTCTTTTATTCCACAAAAGTGGTTGAAAGTGTAGCCAATCTCTGAAAATAAAGCCACGAGAAACTGTGTTCTGTGGAGTCCTTTGAGGTTTATTTCCCCGTGAGAATAGTAGGACCAAGTAAGCCAATCGATGTTTCCAACCATCCAATCTATTTGGACATAGTCTTCTGTTGGTCCATGCTCATCATATTGTGGAAAACAAGTGAAGATGTTTCCGGCTGTGACTTTGTCTCCAACGGCTATTTTATTCTCCGCAAGTTTTGCGGAGATCAAGGTTAGTAATGCACGCATCTTTACCATTTCGTAAGTTGCAGTTCGAGATCTTTTGTGTAACTTCGTGTAAAGATCGTTCCATTCATCATAATCAATCCCCCACTTACTCAATTCTGAGTTTGTGAAAGATCGGACAATGTGAGTTGAATCGATTGCCAAGTCAAGATCCCCAGAAACATCCTTCTTACCTACGGACCCTACGGGTTTGAAAAATGTAAGGGAATGAGATTTCATTGGAAAAATTTCAGCAAGGCGTTCTTTGTAAGCCTTGATTGTTGGTTCAATTCTGTTTTTTGGAATTGAAATTGCTTTATCTCTAAAAATGTTGCCGCCCATGGGTCCTCCGGTGTTTTATATAAGATAACATGTTTGAAGTGGTTTGTCAAATGTTTTCTAAAAGTTTTTCGAAAAAATACATTTCGTTTTTGATCGGACTAGATTCTCCCAACCGTTCTTTAAATTCTTCTGTTCCCATCTCTGAAACATCTTCTTCGTCAATTGGAACTTTGAGAACCTCAAGATCATACTTAAGCATGGACTTAATGATCCACTCTGCTTTCTTTTCGGCATCACCGTCGAGGGCTATGTAAACTGGTGTGTCATGAATTGCAATTGCTTGAAACAATCGAGATCGTTCTCGCAGTGTCGAACCAAGAATTGGGATTGCGTTACCACCTGCGGCAATCGCATCAAAAACACCTTCAACAAGAACGACTGGTTCATCCCAGTCAATCATCAGTTCGTTAAAAACGATGTCACGGTCTGCTGGAGGGTTGAGGTACCGATAAGAATGCCCAACAAAACTGCGAGCAATGAAGTAATTGCAATCTCCATCCATGTCAAACGACGGTATAATAATTCTTCCTGCATAACGACCCTCCTTACAATAGCCAATTTTCCATTTTAATATTTCTCTCCGACCAATCCCTCGAGACGACAGATAACGGAACACGTCCGTTGTCTCCATAGGCAAGTCTTTGTTGCACAGCGAGATGAACTCTTCGGGCAAGTCAATGCGCTGCTTCTCTTCTTCATTGTTAAGTTCCCTGAAGAGGTCGTCAAACTCATTAAGATCAAGTCGACCTTGTAGTTCAAGATACTTTTGTCGTTGCTGGTAGTTTCCGAACTTTCTTACAATTCGGTAAATGTTCTTTCCTCTTTCATCGCAAATCCAGCATTTAAAAAAGCCATTTGCGAAATTCACCGACATTTTCTTTTTGTGGTGATTGCAATAAGGGCAATGATATAAATGCTCATCGCCCTTTTGATAGTAACTCCCAAGAACTTGGGTTACAATTTTTCTTTTGTCCTCGATCATAATGTCCTCCTGTTTATAATGTAACACATCACAGAAGGTTTGTCAAGTAAAAAGTTTACTTTGTGCCTACCTCATCTTCAATGTCAACGCCGTTAATTGTGATTTTAACCTCTTCGCCGGTTTCTCTTCTAATCATGGATGCGATTGCTTTCATTTGTTCAACTTTATCTACCTCTGTTTCTTTGGGGGGGTAGTCTGGGTTTGGGCCACCAGTGCCTGGATTAACCGGTCTTCTTGATGGGTCAGACTTATAGCCATATGTAAAAGGAGCGTGACCTTCTTCCAATGCAGCTTCCAGTTCTTCTTTGATAATTGTTTTCAATGTTTCTTTTGTAAGTTTCATTTGTTTGGTCTCCGTTAGATATCTCTACCCATACCTTTATCGATAAGATATCCAAGAGCAATGGTGCTTAATGTAGCAACAACTGCTGCTGGGAGCACTGAGATTGATAAACCCATAGAGGCTGCAATAGAAGAAGCAACCAAAGCAGTTACAGGGCTAGTGGTGGCAGCAGTTGCTGTCGCATAGGGAAATTTGTCTTCAGCCTCGTTGGTCGTTCTGGCTGCATTGATTGCTTGCTGAACCTCTCGATTTTGGTCGAGAGCTTTAAAGATTTTTTCTGTGGCAGCGTCCAATTTTCCGCTGTTGGATTGAGCTGCAATCTCTTGGGCTTGTTTGAGATCAGGCTCTGCGTTGAGACTGCTTTCTTTTTGAAGGGTGGTTTCCAATTCTTCCATGATAATTTTTTTCAATGTTTCTTTTGTAAGTTTCATTTGATTGTCTCCATAACAACTATTATGCTATAAATAGTGACTTAATTTCTTCTTGACTAATGCCATCGGGTAAAAACTTCGCTATTGATTCGTTATTTTGTAGTGCCGCTCGAAACTGTGTTGCTGAAATGTTATCATACATCTTAAACACAGGCACAAGCACGTACTTGTCGTTTCCGTAAAAGTAATCACCGAAAGAAACTTGGTAGCCCGCATCCTTCTCGGAGCAAGCGAGTCCGAAGTGGTGTTCGGTGTTTTCATCTCCCCAATCAAAGCAGTCAGCGAGAGGGTTGGTGTAATTCTTTTTCTTGCCTTCTCGAACTGTTGCTCGTCTATAATCCATCTTTGGGTGGGATAGCAATCCGTAGATCTCGAGAATCTTTTCTGTGTGTTCTAGTGTGATTCCATCGCGTTCTTTATCTCCGCAAAATAGAATTACTTTTTCAACTTCGGGATTGTCAAGATAAAACTTGATGTAGTCATAGTGACCTTTGTGGGGTGGTTTAAATCCACCGGGAATTAAAACTGTGTATTGCATGTGTCCTCCATGATGTTTATAATGTAACATGTTTGGAGA
>VMHT01209116.1_pt1 | contig 14215 bp, 22 predicted proteins | sample 4693611 | NCBI WGS metagenome assembly VMHT01 (sample SAMN12280063, study PRJNA550983) | marine metagenome | isolation source: seawater sampled from same location over 5 years 0.02-0.2 micron viral filtrate | place: USA: collected off the coast of southern California halfway between the port... ... | reverse complement strand
AATTCAAAACCTTACTAAATCACTATTGAATCAGTCCAAACCCCATAGACAAAGAACAAACAAGACTTGTTCACGTTTAAATGGTTTTGACGAATTAATGAAAAACAATATAGTTTTAGTAGGTAATGAAAACAGTAAGTTTTTTATCACTCAAACATCAGGGGGTAAATCTAAAGAAGGATTTATTCGCATTAATAACGGGAATAAAACGATTTATAAATATAACTATCAACGCAAAGGTAGTTTAAGAAAATCTTTTTATACCCCGTTTAAATCCAAACTAGGTATTAATCTAATTCAAAAGTTTGGGGCGTTACATGGGTAAGCAAAAAGTTAATCATGTTGAAGATAACTTGAATTATATAATTGATATTGAATTATATATTGATAAGTTAATAAAACGCAAAAACCCAAACTATCTAATATTAGCTAAGACTAAAGATAAGTTTGGAAATTTTGGTGAAGATATAGCTACTTTATATCTAACTACAAAATAAACTATAGAGTTAAACCATAATTAATTTATGGTTTAATCTCTTAAACCTATTGTTAAACGCTTTAACCCTTAACTATAGGATATATCATATGCTAAACCCCCTTATTTCTCAATTAAACGGCAAGTTAACCAAATTTAAAGCTATAGGTACTAATACAACAACAAATAAGTTTTGTTTTGATAGGTATCAAATAGCTAAAGAGAAAAACAAAAAAGCTGGTAAAGTAGTTGATATTTGTGGTGTTTGTTATTCTCATAAGTCTTTAAAAGGTTATTTAAAAAGCAATCAAAAAGCATTAGATAGAAATATTATATTTGCTGAACGATTGCTAAACCCTGAAGAAATAAAGCAATTTTTCTTTTTAGAAAGTTTCTTTAGATTTTCGCATCATGGGGACTTATTAACTGAGTTATGTGACGATAACGGGGAAGTAATACAAAAGTTTGATAAGTTTAACATGATAGAAAACTTTTGTAGAATTGCAGAATATAACCCCCATTGTAATTTTGCTATTTGGACTAAAAGAAAAGATATAATTAATAAATTCTTTTCTAATAGGGAAAAACCAAAAAACTTTATTGTTGTTTATTCTAATTTAACAATAGATAAAGTTTTGACAAAAATACCCAAACATTTTGACAAAGTCTTTAATAATGTTTCTAAAGACTTTCAAAAAGAAAATCAAAACTGCACGGGTCAACAATGCTTTACTTGTTTACGTTGCTACAAACACAACGCAGATACCAACATAATTATTGAAGCTATAAAATAAAAAAATAACCCTTAGAGATTCATTTTTCTAAGGGTTTTTTATTGTCTAAAATTTATATTTGTTCACGTTTTGTTCTAAGTAATGTTATACTATTACAAAACTTTTGTTCTCGTTTTGTTCTTTTCAAAAATTTATATTTTCAGAAAATTTGCCTATTTTTTGCATCATGTTCCCTTTTGATTTTTCATGTTCCCTTTTCATGTTCCAATTTTATCTGCAAAACTTTTTTTATTTTTTTCTTGACTTTTTAAAAATACACTTTATTTATATATTTACAATTAATTTTTTATAGGATTCGTAAATGTATATTGACCCAATAGATACTACTACACATCTATTCAGTACAGTTGCTGAAGAAAAGAAATATAGAAAATTACAATACGAAGCTGAATGGAATGAGTCTGCTGATTCAGTATTCTATAAACAACAAGCAGACTATTTTAAAAATTTAATTTTACAAGGAGTTTTATATGACCCTAAATTCTAAAAAATGTGACGAATGTGAATATAATTGTGATACCACATCTTGTAATGAGTTTAACAAGAACTTATGTGATGACTGTTATACAGAATATAGGTACACCATACTAAATATGTTTGGACTAAAAGATTTATATGACGTTAATAATTTATTAGAAAGGATTAGATAATGAAGATAAATATACATGAATACATTAATGAAATGGAAGATGACGATTATGAAGAAGAAAATAATGGTCGCAAAAGACTTTTCATAGATTTAAAAGGAATAGCAGACTTTATTGAAAGTAAAGTACAAAAAGATAACCCTAATTTTGATATTGAAATTTGTGGTGTAGATAGGTGGGAGGACTAAATGATTACTGTAACACAAACAATGTATGACAAGTCTTGTATAGATGCTAACAAGTCTGTCATGGGTTTCTTTGAGCATTACTTTGGTGAAGAACCATTCAATACTTATGGTGCTTACTACATGATTAGAGGTATATACGAAGATGATTGTACTCTTAAACTATTTAGGACTAAGGGTAGGAAAGATAGACGTATAGCTTTTCCTATGTGGAAGAAGTACATCAAAGTTGGAGATACTATTAAGTTAACTATAAATGACGTAGACCAAATTGGTATAGAAGTGGAGTAAATAATGGCAGTAGAAACACGATATAAAAAAGCATTGGTTAATATTTTATATTACCAAGCATTAAATATGAGCAAGGACGAACTCCAACCTGTATTGTTTTTTGAAGAAAACGCTACAGACTTTTGGACACTACAACAATGTCGTATGCAATATTGTAAAGACCAATTAGATTTTATCAGGGGTGGTAATCTTGATGATGAGATTGAAGAAACTTGGAATAAAGTATTTGGAAAGGAATAAATATATGGCTAATTTTACAGACCAAATATCACAACTATACAATGAAGATAAAAATTTTCAAATGGTATCTGACAAAGCTATCAAAGAAGGTTGGGCAGAGATTGAGGGTAACTTATATGGCACAGACGCTGAATCAGATGATTGGTGGGGTAGCTTTGACTTTAGGGGTTATCTATTTGACATTAACATATGGGGTGGAGAAAGTTTTGGAGAGCATCAAGAAGATTTTAATGCAACCATATACCCCGTAGATTATATCGAACCTAAAGGGCACGAGACTAATTATAATATTTACTTTACTAGAAACATACAGGAGATAATATGAAAAAATATAACTCATGTTCCATTGACATTTATGATGGAAAAACTTATTGGCATAAAGCATACCCAACACTTGACGAAATGTATGCACACCTAAAAAGATATGTACACAAAACTTGTGATATTATTGTCTATGACATATCTGACGCAGAACAAAATGGAATAAAATTTGTTGGACTAATAAAAGGTTACGACAGTAGAAAGGATTCAAATGAAATGTTGGCATTGTAATGCAGAATTAATTTGGGGTAATGATTTTGACATTGATAAAGAAGATGATTATTATCAAATGGAAACTAACCTCACGTGCCCTCAATGTGATTGTCTCGTCCTAGTCTATTTACCCAAAGATGGTAATGATGAGGGAAGTAATGACAATGAGGAATATCAGATTAGTGTAGAGTTAGAATTTCCCGTAGATGAAAATGGGAATAACGTAGTACATTTTAAAAAGAAACATTAAGGAGATTTGTATGCCTATATACCAAACTGCTAGTAACAAGTGGCAAGTAAACTTTAGAAAAAAGGGGGTTGCTTTTAAAAAAACTGTCGCATCTAAGACAGAAGCTGACGCTTTGGAGCGAGAATGTCAAAGATGTTTTGATTATAATCTACCATTACCTGATTCTAAAAATTCTAGTTTTGGTATGACTTCTTCTATCTTGTTCCAACGTACTGCTCAAAAGTATTGGGCAGATACTGATTGGGGTATAGTTCAAATACGTAGACAAGAAAAAATATTAGATGTTTTAGGTAGAGATGTACCCGTTAATGACATTGACTATGACAAAATAGATGATGTTATACAACACTTCAAAAGAAATGGAGCATCAGCTTCATCTCTTAACAAGATTAATGCAGTTATATCTAAAGCATTAAATCTTGGAGTTGACAAAGGTTGGATAGATAGAAAACCTAAATTGGAATGGATTAAAACTGACAATGCTAGGCATAGGTTTGTGATAGAGGAAGAAGAAGAACTTATGTGGCAAGTGTTGGACGATAGAGAGTGCTACAAAGAGAAAGAATTTTTCATGTGCCTTATTGATACGGGCATGAGGAGAGGTGAAGCTATGAACCTTAGAGCAAGAGATGTTAACCTAGAACATAATAGGATTGACATTAATAAATCTAAGAATGATTTAGCTAGAAGTATACCAATGACTAATAGGGTTAAATTAATTTTAGCTAAAAAAATTACCTCTGAATCTCGTATTAAAAATTCTAAACTTTTTGATTTAACTGAAGATAGGATTCGTAGGGCATGGGAAACTATGCGAACTGATATGGAACTAGATGATGATAAAGAGTTTGTACTACATTGTCTTAGGCATACTTGTGCGTCACGTTTAGTCCAACGGGGCGTACAGATACAAGTGGTTCAACAATGGTTGGGACATAAATCTATTCAGATGACGTTGAGGTACGCCCATCTAAATGTAAACAATTTAATGGACGCAGTTCATGTTTTAAATCAGGACAAAAATTGGAACATGGAAACAGTATCTGTTTAACTATGTAATTGATTGTTAAAGTATATAAGATAAATCTACTGACTTAAAATCCCTCGGTAGAAATACCTTGTCGGTTCGACTCCGACCTCGGGCACTATTTATATACTTCCTAAAAACAATCACATAAGACTATAAGTCCCTCTCAAAAGAGGGGGCAACCTGTCATGTGCCTTGAATATCTTGGGACATTTCGGGACAAACCAAAACAATATGTGAAAGGAGTATCTTGTATGGATACCAAACGCCAAGTGTTATTAGAAAAGGAAATGCGAGAGGAAGGTATATCTCGTTTTCATAGGGACAACTTAAAGAAAGCACAGACGGGGCAAGAGTCTACGAGTAGTTATGGGCAGTACCTCTTGAAGCATACCATGTCTACCCTTGAGAATTGTGTGAAGCAATTCATAGATGATTCTATACAAGGTAAACCTGGGAAAGCATCTACCTCTGCATTGCTATTGCAAAACCTTGAAGCACCTATCATATCTGTAATTACACTACGGGTAGCACTCAATCAGATAACATCTAAAAGAGACTATAGTAGTTCAGCAGTAGTGTTAGGTATGGCTATCGAAGACGAGGTACGCATACGTTCTTTTGAGGAAAACAATCCTAAGTTATACAAGGTGGTCAAGAAAGACCTAGACAAAAGGTCATCAGGGTACACCTATAAGCGTAGAAAACTATATGAGTCTGCTCAAAGAGATGGACTTGAGTGGCAAGGGTGGACACAAAGGGAACGCTTGTTGATTGGCAACGCTTTACTTGATTTGACTATCAGGAATACAGGGTTGTTAGAACTTAAATCTATGATGAAGAATGGTAGACGTAGACAAATCTTGTTGGCATCAGAGACTACTCTAACAATCATTAAAGACTTGTCTGCTTTCCAAGAGATACTACGCCCTGAGTTTTACCCATGTCTTGTGCCCCCTAAAGATTGGACTACGCCTACTGATGGTGGGTATTACACGCACCACATACGTAGACTGCCTTTGATTAAGACAGAAAACAAAAACTATTTAGCAGAGTTAAGACACTTTGAAATGCCTATGGTTTATGGGGCAGTAAATGCCATGCAACAGACAGGGTTTAAAGTTAATACCTTTATCTTAGACGTACTTAAAAAAATATGGGATACAGGTATGGAGTTACCTTCTCTACCACCATCAGAGAACTTACCTCTACCACCTAAACCACACGACATTGCTACCAACAAAGTTGCTAAAACAAATTGGAAACGCCAAGCAGTTATAGTTCATACAGAAAATAATCGTATGGCATCTAAAAGATTACTATTGAGAAAGACTATCCAAGTTGCTGATAAATTCAAAGACGAGGAAGCTATCTACATGGTATATCAGCTTGACTTTAGAGGAAGAATTTATGCAGTACCAAACTATCTAAACCCACAGGGTACAGATTTTGCTAAAGCATTATTGACTTTCTCTAAAGGCAAGAAGATTGATGAGCAAGGGGCGTGTCATCTAGCAATACATGGTGCAAACCAATTCGGTTATGACAAGCACAGTCTACAGGAAAGGATTGATTGGGTAGAAGATAATGTAGATAAGATACTGTCATGTGCCAAAGACCCTCTGTCAGATTTATGGTGGGCAAAAGAAGCTGATAAACCTTTTGAGTTTCTAGCGTTTTGTAAGGAGTGGGAAGGGTATGTTAATAACCCAAATGATTTTTATTCTTCACTACCTGTATCTGCTGATGGTAGTTGTAATGGACTCCAACATTTTGCAGCAATGTTACGTTCAGAAACTACAGGTAAGGAAGTTAATCTTGTGCCTATGGATACGCCACAGGATATATACCAACGGGTAGCTGACGCAGTAACTGAAGAATTAAAGTTATCTGATGATAAGTTTGCAAAGATGTGGTTGGAGTACGGGGTTAGTCGTAAATGTTGTAAGCGTCCATGTATGGTTTTACCTTACGGGGGGAGACAATATTCCTTTACCGATTTTGTTGTTGAGTATGTTGTAGAGCAAACTGATAAAGGGATAAAAAATATTTTTGGGGAAGACTTGTTTTCAGCTTCAACTTTTTTATCTAAGTATATATGGAAAGCTATTAGTAATGTTGTTCATGCAGCGACTGATGCTATGGCGTGGTTGCAGAAGTCAGCAAGGGTTGCATCCTCTGAAGGTTTACCTATCAGGTGGGACACCCCATGTAACTTACCTGTACTACAAGCGTACCAAGAAGTTAAGTCTAACCAAATTGAAACTAAACTATTGGGCAGAGTTTTTAAACCTAGAGTTTATTCTCAAACGGGAAAGCTAGATAAGATGCGACAAGCTAATGGGATTAGTCCTAACTTTGTGCATAGTATTGATGCGAGTCACTTAATGATAACCCTTCATGTGGCGAAACAATTAGGTATAGATAGTTTTGCAATGGTACATGATTCATATGGTACTCATGCTGCAGACGCTGAAGAAATGTGGAGTGCGTTACGTACTGCTTTTGTCGAGATGTATTCACAGATGGATGTGCTAGAAGAATTTAGAAATTATCTTTTAGAAGTCTTACCTGAGAACAGACATAAAGAGATAGAACCAATACCACCGAAGGGGAATTTAAAATTGGAAGACGTACTGCAAAGTTCTTTTTTCTTTGCATAATTAATACCCCCTCACTTAGACCAATAGGGTCAAACTAAGGCATAAAATATAAGGAGTAAATATGTCCAAAGATTATGTAAGTATTGTAAGTCCAAAGGGTATAGCTATTTATCCTTGGCTAACAAAATGTGATACCAAGTTCAATCCACTTGGAGAATACAAGGTGAGTTTATCAGTTCCTTCTGAAGAAGCTACACTTCTCATGGGTAAGATTGATGGTGTAATTGAAGAAGCTAAGAAACTAATACCACAAGGAAAAAAACAAAAGGAAGCTGATGCTCCATACTTTAATGAAGTAGATGAAGATGGTGGCGAAACAGGTAATGTTGTTTTTAAATTTAAAATGAAAGCAAAGATAGTAACTAAAGATGGACGCAACATTGAGATGTCTCCTAAGTTATTTGATGCTTCAGGTTCACTCATGTCGGACTGCCCTGATGTATGGGGTGGGTCAACTATTAAAGTAAGTGCAGATTTAATTCCATTCTATGTAGCTGCTGTTGGTTCAGGGGTTTCACTACGAATGAAAGCTGTTCAGGTTATTGATTTAAAGACAGGTGGTGGTGCTGATGCAGGTGCGTATGGGTTTGGTAAAGAAGAAGGTTATGAAGCCCCACAACAACAGGCAGAGCAAAACGAGTTCGTTGATACAGATGACCAAGAGGACTTTTAAAAGGTTCTCTAGGGAACAAGGATACCGAAGTGGTTTAGAGAAAAAAATTGCAGACGAACTTAAAGCAGAGGGAGTTGACTTTAGATACGAACCGAAGGGGTGGGTTACTTATAATAAACCCACCTCTAAATATAAACCTGATTTTGTTTTAGAGAATGGAATTGTCATAGAAGCAAAGGGACAATTTTTAAGTTCAGATAGAACTAAACATAAACTGATTAAAGAGCAACACCCTGATTTAGATATTCGTTTTGTATTTTCAAATAGTAGAACAACTATTGGTAGTAAGAGTAGAACAACTTATGCCATGTGGTGTAATAGATATGAGTTTGAATATGCAGACAGGTCAATCCCTAGAGAATGGATAAATGAAAAACCTACAACTAAAAGAATGAAAGGACTACGAGTGTTAGATAAATGAATAAGCGAGAAGAAACAAACAAAATTGTAATACATTGTTCAGCTACTAAACCAAGCATGGATACTGACGCTGCTGATATAGACAGGTGGCATAGAGAAAGAGGTTGGTTAAAAATTGGGTATCACTTTGTTATTAAACGTGATGGTACTATCGAAGAAGGTAGGCACGTTGATGAAGTAGGTGCTCATGCTAAAGGGCACAACTCTACATCTGTTAGTGTTTGTATGATTGGTGGTGTGACTGAAGATGATGTTCAATTAGCAGAAAATAATTTTGTAGATTCACAATGGACTTCATTGGAATCTGTGATAGATACTTTAGTAAATAAATATCCTGATGCTGATGTTATTGGGCACAACGATATTTCTGATAAAGAGTGTCCATCTTTTAATGTCGGAGAATGGTATGCAGAATATAGGGCAAGAGCCTGACGCAACCTTTATAACTCACGAACCATGCCCTTCATGTGGTAGTAAGGATAATCTTGCTAGATATTCTGATGGGCATGGTTATTGTTTTGGGTGTCAGCATTATGAAAAAGGTACAGAAATGGAAGAAGCACAATCCAATGGCAGTCTTGATACGTTCCCCATTTTACAGACAACAAAAAGTCGTGAGCAAGAAATTGTACTCACGAAAGGGGAAGTCAAAGCACTATCCAAAAGGAAAATAACTAAAGAGACTTGTAATAAGTTTGACTATCGTGTTGGTACACACTTTGGAAACAAATGTCAGATAGCAAACTACAAGTCAGGCAATAAAATTATTGCACAAAAAATACGCTACCCAAATAAACAGTTTGCATGGGTGGGGTCAGGTACAGACGCAGGATTATTTGGTCAACACCTTTGGAAAGAAGGTGGCAAGATGCTTTGTATAACTGAAGGTGAGATTGATTGTATGAGTCTTAGTCAAGTACAAGGTAATACTTGGGCAGTAGTCTCTGTAAAAAATGGAGCACAAGGGGCAAAGAAAAACATTCAACAAAATTTAGAATGGGTTGAGTCCTATGAAACTGTGGTGTTCATGTTTGATAATGACAAAGCAGGTATCGAAGCTGCTGAATCTTGTGCCAGTATACTGACCCCAGGGAAAGCTAAAATTGCTACCCTACCTTTAAAAGACGCTAACGATATGTTAGTTGAAGATAGAGGTAAGGAATTACTACAAGCAATGTGGAACGCAAGAACATACAGACCTGATGGTATCGTGGGTGGAGAAGATTTATGGAAGACAGTATCAACTAATGAAACTTTTTATTCAGTTGACTACCCATTCCAAGGTCTTACAGAAAAAACGCATGGTTTACGTAAATCAGAATTAACTTGTATAACTGCAGGTTCAGGTATAGGGAAGTCTGCTCTTGTTAGGGAGATAGGGTACAACCTTATTACTAAGGGAGAAAAAGTTGGATTCATTATGCTTGAGGAGACAGTCAAAAGAACTGCTCTTGGACTTATGGGGTTGCATCTTAACAAACCTTTACATCTTGGTAGTGTTCCTACCGAAGACAATTCTCTTAGAGATGCGTTTGATTTTTGTATCGGCAATGGCAGGACTTACTTCTACGATTCTTTTGGGAGCACTAGCATTGATAATCTTCTCAACCGAATACGCTTTCTTGCACAGGGAGCAGAGTGCGATTGGATTATTCTTGACCACCTTTCTATTGTGGTATCAGGTCTTGGGGATGGGGACGAAAGGCGTTTAATTGATAATGCTATGACTTCTCTCGCCACTATAGTACAAGAAACAGGGATAGGTTTAATACTTGTGTCTCATTTAAAACGCCCTTCAGGTGATAAAGGGCACGAAGAAGGGGCAACTACATCTTTATCTCAACTAAGGGGTAGCCATGCGATTGCTCAATTATCAGACATGGTTTTATCTTTGGAGAGAAATCAACAGGGAGATGACCCTAATTTAACAACAGTACGTGTGTTAAAAAATAGGTTTAGTGGTGAGACAGGCGTAGCTTGTCATTGCTTATACACTCCTGAAACGGGGCGTATGACTGAAACTAACCCTGAGTTTAATGAAGAAGGTGTAGAGGAGTTTTAAATGCCAATACTATATGAATTATTATTAACAGTTTGTTTAAATGGGGAATGTCATTTCCAACCTATAGAATATTTTGATGACCTAGATAAATGTCTTATTGAAAAACATGAACATGAAATATTACCTATAGATGGTAGGTATAAAACAGTTACTTATGAGTGCAATATTCATGGGGCAGAGGGGGTTTAAATGTGGGGCAAGGTAATGCAGATAACAACAGAGATACAGTTAGGAAACAAATGTCACAGAACTTACGGGAACAGTATGTATGCCAATTTCAAAAAGCTATGGAGCAAGATGTTGACATACCTTACAACGCTAAAACATTATATCTTAGAGAAAGTTTAATTGAGGAAGAATTTAAAGAACTAAGTGCAGAGATACAAGATGCTATTGCAGAGTTAGAGCATGGTGGTGAGGTAACTAAAGCTACCCAAGAAAAGATATTAAAAGAACTGTGCGACTTGTTATATGTTGTTTCAGGATTTGCAGTTACCTTTGGGTTGTCTGTTCAACCTGCATTTAATCGTGTGCATGAAAGTAATATGAGTAAGCTAGAAGAAGGAAGACCTATCTATTCAGAATGGGGAAAAGTTCTTAAAGGTAAAAACTATAAACCACCAACTCTAGGAGACTTACTGTGAGATATGTATTTGATATTGAGACAGATGGTTTACTAGATGATGTTACCCTTGTTCATTGTCTTGTATTAAAAGATATAGACAATGGTGACATTATTTCTTTTACTCAAAAAGATTGGCATGAAGGTGTCAAACTATTACAAGATGCTGAATTAATTATAGGGCATAACATTATAAAGTATGACATACCTGTACTTAAAAAACTTTATGGGTTCTTTAATCCTAAAGGAATTATTAGAGATACACTTGTCTGTACACGTTTAATATGGGCAGACGTAAAGCAAAGTGATTTTGGTAGAAAAGATTTTCCGACTAAACTTATTGGTTCTCATAGTCTTAAAGCATGGGGTTATAGAATTGGTAACTATAAAGATGAGTATGCAGGTGGTTGGGAAAACTTTAGTCAAGAGATGTGGGAGTATTGTATACAAGATGTAGAAGTTACTGCAACTCTATGGCAAAAGATTGTTGATAAAAATTATAGTGAAGATGCTATAGAACTGGAGCACGAATTAAATGAAATTATTTACAGACAGGAAGTGGCAGGATTTGCCTTTGACAGCAAAGCTGCAGGTTTGTTATATGCAGAGTTGTCAAGTAGAAAGCATCAACTTACGAAAGAACTTTCGGATGCGTTCCCTGATTGGGAAATTAAAACACCTTTTGTTCCGAAAGTAAATTCAAAAAAGTTTGGGTATGAGAAAGGTGTACCTACGCATAAAGTTAAATCTATACAGTTTAATCCTAGTAGTCGTGACCATGTTGCAAACAGGTTGCAGACTTTACGTGGGTGGCAACCAAAAGATTTTACTAATGATGGAAAACCTAAAGTGGATGAAGAAGTATTATCACATTTAGATTATCCCGAAGCTAAACTTCTAGTGGAGTATTACACCTTGATTAAACGTCTTGGTCAACTAGGAGATGGTGCACAAGCATGGATGAAAGCAGAAAAGAAGGGGCGTATACATGGTTCAGTAAATAGCAATGGTGCTGTTACAGGACGGGCAACACACGCCTACCCGAATATTGCCCAATGCCCTGCTAATGGAGTTGCGTATGGTAAAGAGTGTCGTGCTTTATTTACTGTGGGGGCAGGTAACATTCTTGTAGGTGCTGATGTTTCAGGTTTGGAATTAAGATGTCTAGCACACTATATGGCTAAGTATGACGGGGGTGACTATGCAGAGAAGGTTGTTCATGGAGACATTCATACAGAGAACCAACAGAAGGCGAACATTACAGAAGCCCAAGGTGGACGTAACGCCAGTAAAAAATTCATCTATACATTCTTGTATGGTGGGGGTGCAACCAAAATTGGAGAAGCAGTTGGGGGGACACCAAAAGAAGGGCAGAAATTAAAGACTACATTCCTGAAAGCATTACCTGCTTTAAATACTCTTATAACAAAAGTCCAAGCTGCATCTAAGAAAGGTTACTTAATTGGTTTGGATGGTAGACGTATAAGAGTACGGGCAGAATTTGCTGCATTAAATACTTTATTACAATCAGCAGGAGCATTGATTTGTAAGCGTTGGTTAATAGAGTTTGATAGAGCATTAAAGAGTAAAGGACTAGAAGCGTACTGTAAGCAAGTAGCTTGGGTGCATGACGAAATACAACTTGAAGTTATGAAAGGGTACGAAAAGGATGTCGGTAACACAGCAATCGAGTCGATTAAAAAGGCAGGAGAGTTCTTCAGTATCAGATGCCAACTTGACGGGGAATATAAAGTCGGTAGCAACTGGTCTGAAACCCACTAAAGAAAACAGAAAGAAATTTGATATTGATTTAGCTTATGGAAAAGTACATGAAGAAAAAATAATTTCCATGCTCCAAGATAAAAAGATTGAAGTTAAAACAGAACGTGGTATGTGGAGCAAGACAGGAAATATTGCTATTGAGTTTGAATCTTATGGTAAACCTTCAGGTATCAATGCTACTGAATCTGATTATTGGTTTCATAATTTAGCAATAGATGATGAAGTCTATTGTACGTTGGTATTCTCAACACCAATGTTAAAAAATATTGTTGAGAAACTAGATGACCATAAGGTTGTCAAGGGTGGAGATAATTGGGCATCCAAAATGTTCTTAGTTAATTTATCTAAACTCTTTTCTACAGACACACTTAAACTTTTCAAGGAGAAAATCAATGGCAAGGACGCTTCTAATTGATGGCGATATTGTTGTCTACCAATATGCTTCTACAGTAGAACAGGAAGTAGATTGGGGTGATGACGTATGGTCAATGTGGGCAGATGCAAAAGAAGGTAAACAGTTAATCCTACAATATTTAGATATTCTAATGGAAAAGACTTTAGCAGATGATATGTTATTTTGTTTTTCTGATAAGGATAACTTTCGTAAAACAATCGAACCTACTTATAAATCTAATCGTAAAGGTAAAAGAAAACCTGTTATCTATCTACCTTTAAAGAAATGGATAGAGGATAACTATCGTACCGAACAATGGACAGGATTAGAAGCTGATGATGTCATGGGTATCTTAGCTACTTGTAATCAAATAATAGAAGGAGAAAAAGTAATTGTGTCTGAAGATAAAGACATGATGACAATACCTTCCTTATTGTGGAGACAGGGGGAGATGTTAGATATTAGTGAAGAAGAAGCAGATTACAACCATCTATTACAAACATTGAAGGGCGATACTACTGATGGATATAGTGGACTACGAGGGGTTGGCGAGGTTAAAGCGAAAACAATACTTAAAGTACCTGTATGGAAAAGTGTTGAAGATGCTTTCATCAAAGCAGGTTACACAAAAGAAGATGCTTTAGTACAAGCTAGGTTAGCTAGAATATTAAGAGCAGAAGACTACAATTTTGAATTTGACCAACCTAGAGAATGGAGTCCTAAATGACAACAATGATAAACGTCCCTACAAAGAAAGCTACTGAGGAACATGAACGTCATTTAGATTATATGGCAAGAAGGTCAAGGGAAGAAGAAGAACAGAAAGAGTTGTTAAAACAATACACTTTATTTGATGAGGTTGAAGAAGATTGCCCCGTTAATCCAAGTCATTATAACACACTCAAGATACAACCAATGACATACATCCTAGCAAACGATTTAGATTTTTGTGAGGGGTCTGTTATTAAATACGTTAGTCGGTGGCGAATGAAGAATGGTATTACTGACTTAAAGAAAGCAATACGAAACTTAGAACTATTAATTAAAAATGAAGAAGGGAAGCAGTAAATGATACCGAATCGTCACTATGGAATGACATTACCAATATCAGAAGAAATAGACACAATTAAATACAGACAAAAGGGGGAAGATTTTT
>VMHT01033078.1_pt1 | contig 14216 bp, 9 predicted proteins | sample 4693611 | NCBI WGS metagenome assembly VMHT01 (sample SAMN12280063, study PRJNA550983) | marine metagenome | isolation source: seawater sampled from same location over 5 years 0.02-0.2 micron viral filtrate | place: USA: collected off the coast of southern California halfway between the port... ... | reverse complement strand
TAATGTATCTGAACTACTGGCTGTTATAAAAGATGAAACATCAGGAATTGTTGGTGTTCCAGTAAGTTGTGAATATGATAAACTTTTATTAGTTAATGTATCTGAACTACTGGCTGTTATAAATCCTTCTCCATTTGTTAATTCATTATTATTTGTAGGAATTGTTGGTGTAGATGTAAGTTGTGAATATGAAATACTTTTATTTGTTAAGGTCTGAGAACTATTCAAATCTACAATATCGCTTATACTTTTTGAAAATTGTATTGTTCCTGCTCCAGTAGTAGTTAAAAATTTATTTCCTGTATTTCCTGTTGTAGATAACTTAGCATTTATATTAGATTGTAAAGTATCTAGTTCTGCATCTAAAGTTTGTCCAGAATAATTAGTAGATTGTATATCACCTGTATCTAAATCTGTATATGTTATACCTGAACCTAGAGTGGTATTTATGATTGTATTATTATCAAAATCTATGTTACTACCTGAAAATGGTTCTATTTTATTTGTCTTCAAACTACCATCCTTAACTCTGACATTACATTCTCTTACTTCTATATCATTAACTCCTACTGCACTAGTTGTTCTGATTGTAATATGGTCATCATCTCTATCATTCTGGTTATTTAATAAAATCTCACCGCAATTAATTGAAACTTGGTTATTAGACATATATATATATAATATGTAGAAAATAAAAAAAATTTTTAATTAATTTTATAATTATTGTATTATATATATTTGAGAAAGATACCTAGCCCTACTTAGGGCGGTATATAACATTCTTAATGATTTCATTCTTCGTAAATCTATGAATAAATATTGACCTTCTGGTATAGTAATACCTTGTACAGAATGAATTGTAAATCCGTGTCTTAATTCACTCCTAACTTTCTTAACCTTTTCAAATATAATATCACCGTTACAATAATCTCTGGTATTATCTAGAACTCTATACTTTTGAATATGTTTGAACTGTTCAGTAAATTCATTCATCAATACTTTTTCAGAACAAATAATTAAATCCTTTTTTGTATAAATATCATTCATTTGTTTTTTTGTGATAACATTACATTCTTTTTTCAATATTTTTGTTACTTGATACATAGTTGTGTATTCAGTATTGTGTCCATAATTAACATACTCATCCTTAACACATTTTATTTCGGCTCTGATATATGTTAGTATTTTCATCAACTTATTACACTTAACTCTGTAATTCTTAGTTAGAGTTCTTACATTATCAAATCCGTCTGTTGTCATTTCAATAGCATCTTCACCAAATGCTTTTTTCATATCAGGTGTAATAACTGGAGGTAACTGATAATTCAAATCACCACAAAATATAATTTTTCCTTTAACATTTTCAAATACATATTGTTTCAATCCTTCAATAATCATAGATGCCTCATCAATAATATAATTATTCCATCTTGAGATGTATTTCTCCTGTTTAGAATATGGGTCAAAGAATAATCTCTGATGTACAATACAATCAATATTCTTATCATACTTTTCAATTTCTCTTAGTTTTTCTGTTGTAAGTTTCCAACTAGGAGCTACATAAACGGCATTAATCAATCCTTCATCAAATAAATTAAGATGTGTTTTTCCATTACCACCCTGTCCAATAAATAATTCTTGTTTGTAAAAATTTCTAGGTTCTGCCTTTGGACATCCCATACATTCTTCGTGTTCTTTATCATCTTCAATCATAGGTAATGGTTTTGAATAATCATCAGTAATGTAACCACCATATTCATCTTCAACTTCCATATCTTCAAAGTATTGTGTATCAGTAGGTGATGATGCATCTATGATATGAGATAAATATCTTTCACATTCTGAATTTGCAAATGTCTTTTTTTCTTTTGGAACAAATAAAGGATTACATTCAAATGAATGGTCATAGTAATAAATACCATCTACACAAATTCTAATTAATTTATCTAAATCCATTTTCATTAGTTGTTCTAACATAACTAATCTTTGATAAGCAATAATTTGACCTGCTATGTGTCTTTTAGATTTCACAGAATGTTTTGGTATTACCACACGCTTTTCTCCATCCCACTCAGACACTTGAATATCATATTCTGTTTGTAATGTTCTGAAAAAATCATCATCACCATTCATATAAATACTTCTTTCATATTTGACACTACCCATCATACCTATCCATTTTGCATAATATGCCACTTTGAATTCTCTATCTCCTGAATTAATTACTTCTTTATTATTAATCATTTCTTCAGATAAATCAAAATCTGTTTTGATACCATAAGCTCCATACTTAACTTTAAAGGTTGCTCCCATTTCTGCTAGACAAACTAATTCACCTTTTGAATAAATATTTTTATTTATGAACCATCCTAGTTTCTTGTTTAATGTAATAAATTTTTTATTAGCATTATCAAAATTCAAATGAGTAATATAATAATAACCTACTTTATCATAGTTATCAACTTTTCTGAAATCTGTAATCTTTCCCATAATACCACAATAATATTTTGTTTGTTTGTATTGTGTATAAGCTTTTTTCAAATCAATATGTTTGATACCATCATCATTACAATCTAAATATGTAGTGTCTTGAAAATCAGTTGTTCCGTTCCAATGTACTCCATTCATAATGAAATCGTGTAGTCTAGGATATTTGAGAGCATCATAGTGATAGAAATGAAAATTTTCTTGTTCAAATTCTTTGACAGTTTCAAAGTATTGATTACTTAATGCAAAACATTCATCCATAGTTCTGATAGCACTAATTCCTCTAAAGTCTTTTGAATATGTGTAGAATATATTATCATTATCTAATTGTTCTTTCATTTCATATAGTTCTTTTCTTGTTTTTATCTGAACATCTGAATATACATCATATATATAATTGAAATCGTGATTTTTATCTGAACATTCAATATGATTTAATCTAGTATTCAGAAAATTGAATACTTTTAATGGTTTTTTGAGTGGTCTGTATTCAAAGAATTTTGTTTTTTGAAATGGTTGGTCAATATCCACACCTATTTGTAAGTCTTCACATATTACTGATATTTCTTTTTCTGGAACACCTTTTGAATATTTTTCTAAGTAACCAATTTTCTTTTTTCCAGATTTTAATGTTCTTCCTAGTATTTTATTTATGATTGATGAATACTTTAACTTACTACTTTTTGATTTTATTTCTTCAATACATTTATTTGCCCACCTGATGATAGGTGTGAAGAAGCAGTGACTAACACCATCTAGAAATGATTGATTAAAATATTTGTCACCTATTGTGGTAAGCTTTGAAAATACAAATGATATTCTACCATTAAATGGAGGAGTTCCCATTTGGTATATATTCCATACCATATATTCACTATCTGCTCTGAAACTATTTATGTTATCATTCCACCATCTATAAGCTGGTTGTGTAATATTGTACTGGTCATCGTGAATTATTTGACCATCTTCTAAAATAACAATTCTATATGTTCCAGAAATATTATTATCTTTTATAATTTTTTTCAGAGTTCCAATATTCAATTCACCATAATCACTATCTTTATCATACTTATATACTTTATCATTTCTATTCATCAGAACAGAACCCTGAACTGAAAATCTTTTTCTGAATGTTTTTTTCAGAGTGAATGGATTTTTTTTATGTCTTCTATCATATTGAGCTGATACAAATCTATCAGTTTGAGCATTATACAAAAATTTTCTATCTGCATAAAAATTTGTTTTTCCTGCTCGTATTTGGCGTCTATTCCATTTCAAAAACTTTTTTGTTAGTCTGCCACCCCATCGGATACGCCTAGGTTTGTTTGGAGAATTGTCTGTATTTAGTAAGGTTGTTAATCTTTCCATATATACTATATTATTAGAATATATTTTTATTTTTAAATAGTTTTTATTTTTATATATTTTATATAATAATAAAAATTATAGTTCGTTTTTTTGTTCAATCTGATTATTGGCTATATCTATTACTAAAGGTTCTACTTCTTTTTTTTTATGATAGTATTCCTTAGCTCTTTGAATAATCTTGTCCCTATTATTATTATAATATTCTCTAGCTCTTTCTAAATTATTATTATAATATTCTTTATGTTTTTCTTTGTTTTCTAAATATCTTTTTTTCTGAGTTTCAGATATTTTTAATTTATTTTTTTTATAATATTCTTTGGCATATTCTCTTTTCCTTAACAATCTTTTTTTATACTCATCCACAATCTGTTGGTCTGATTTTTGTTCAGTCATATATTATTATATTATATTTTTATTTTTAAATAGTTTTTATTTTTATATAAAATTATATAATAATAAAAATTATCTCTTACTAAATATATATCCTGTCCCTGTATCTGTTATTTTCCAAACAATATTTAATTTCATAGAATTAGTTATAATAAATTTAAATGTATTATTAACTAAATCTATTTCTTCTTTTGACCATCCCTTAAGTAATATAATTACTTTTCTATCTTCTATTTGTTCTAATGTTATTAAACTCTTCATAATAATTTATATAATATTTTATTTTTAAATAATTTAAATAAAAATAAAATTACCATAATAATTTATCTGCCCAGTAACTAGGTGTTCCAACCTTATGTCTATCTTTATTGTGTCTGATTTTGTATAATCTTCTTCTTTTATCTGCATATTCCTTACCTTTAGTTCGTGTGAATGTAGGAAAATCACCGTAGCCTATAGCTCCAACATCTACTAATTTTTTTCCGTTTCTGAATACTGCAATCTTTTTTCCTTTTCTCAAACTTCTTTTAACTGTGACACCTAATTTTCTAGCTTGTCTTCTTGTATGTTCAGTAATTGTATAACTCATTATAATATAATTAGATATTTTTTATTTTGTTTTAATCAGAACATTTGATTTGAATGATACATTCTTTTCTATATTCATAGTTGCTGGATATGGGTCATTATGTACTATCTTACCTATTCTTCCTCCTCTGGATGATTTTGTTACAAATTGTGGTTTAACTGATAATTCAGGTTTAGCATTTTTTCTTTCTTCATAATCATCACCTCCTATATTGAAACCACCTTTTAAAATATCATCTCCTAAAGCGTGTGCTAGTGGGTCATAGTCTAATTGTTCTTGACCATCAAACTCTTGTTTTCCTGTTACTTTTCCTCTTCCTAATCCCATCATTTCTGGTCTTGTAGATTTAAATCTTACACTTTCAAACATAGTTCTATTTCCTATACCTTTTTGTGATTTTTTCATTTTTTTATTTACTTTAGATGGAGCATACATATTAGAAGGAATTACATCATTAAAACCTTTTTTTTTAGTTATGTTTTGTCTAAGTCCAACCTTACCTTGAACTCCGCCTCTTTGTTGTGCAATAGCTAGGTTCTTTATCTTGAACATCTTATATAATAACCTTAGAAAATAATTTAGATTATTTTAAAAATATATTTTTAATGGTGTTTCAAAATCTGTATTTGTTCCACTCCATTTTTCTTTTGGTAATTTAGGATTTGCTATATATTTAAATACATAATCTGAATATCTATACTTATTACTTTTAGTTCCATTTATCACTAATGCTAAGTAATCATCACTATTAACTACATCAAATAAATTGTATGCTTCTGATAATCCACCTCGTCCTGATTTTAATGTTAAAAATTCTTCTGTAATATTTTTTCTTTCTATTCTAGATGCAACTTTGAAAGTAATAACATAGTCCATATTTCTCCTCATTACTGGCGGTATTGCGGTCATAATTTGAGATAAGAATATTACCATCATATTACTATTTTCATTATGTGAAAGATGTCTGCCCATCGTAGATAATTTAACCAATAAATCAGAGCTTTTTACATCTGTTTTTCCACCATCAATAAAGTCATCTACAACAACAATAATATTTGATTTGATAAATACATTTTTTCTTTTTGTATTAGCTTTCTTAACTCTCAATTGTGTATCAACTAGTTGAGGTAATGTATTTAATGTTCTAAATCTATATTTCTGTGGTATCTGTGGAAATCCTGCATTTGATTTTGAATATAATAGTACTAAATCTACTTTATGTTTTTTTCTGTAATCGTGTATCATACTCTCAACTAGTGTTGTTTTTCCACTTCTTCTAGGTGCTTGTACTAGTATCATACTATTTGGTGATAATGTTGTTGGGTCAAAACTAGTTAAGCTAGAACTTAGTTCATCTGTTGTTAAAATTTTTTGTTTATTAATATTAGCTCTACTTGAGGATGTTACTCCGTCTGTAGTATAATTTCTAGATGCTCCATTCTCATAATTTAAGTTATCGTTCATATATAATAAGTAGAGATTATTTTTATATATTTATTTTGTTTTCAATCTTATTTTTGGGATGTTTGTATGAGCTGGTGCTTCATAAAATTTATTCTTAAATATTTTTGGTTTCCCAAACCTAGTAGAACCTCTACCAAAGTTGGATAATTTTTTATCTTCTTGTTTATCTATATGTGTATTTATACTTTCAATATCTCTGTCATATTTTCCTGTTGCGTGTCTTACACCTCCTAATTTATAATGAACATCTGTATCTGCTAATGCTGGAGTTTGACCAGTTGGTGGTCTTCTTCTTAAATCTCCTCCTACTTGTTCAAAACCTTCTGCTCTTCTTCCTGCATCAACTGCTGGTGTATAACTAGGAACTCTAGGTGCTAACATTCCTTGAAGAGCCTGAACATTCAAACCTAAAATTGCTGGGTCTATGATAACACCAACTCTAAGACCTCTATGACTATTATAATAATCTCTAACTTCTTCAGTATAATGTTTATGTATTGTTCTGATTTCATCTAATGATTTCTTTTTCAAATCCATACTCATCAATTGTTTAAATTTTTTTGTACTAATTTTATCTCTATATATATTTTTGAAACATTCACATTCTACTCTCAATTGTTGAATTGTTTTTTTATTTCTTTTTATTGTTTCATTTTGTATGTCCATTTGTGGAACTGCTGAAGGAGTAATTCCTAATCTTCCATCACCTGCATCTCTTTCAACTTCTTGTGGAATTGTCAAATCACTAACCTTTGTTTCAATATATGATGGAGGTGGTTGTTGTTGTTGTGGTCTTTGACTTCTTATTCTTTGTCTTCCACCCATATTTTGTTCTTGTACTTGTCCTCTTAATTCAACTGGTTCTGCCATACCTTCTTCAGGTCCAGATATTTGAACTCCTTCTCTACCTGCTTCTCTAGGACTTTCAAATTCTCTAGGTCCAGATGGTCTAGGTCCAGATTTTCTAGGTGCAAATGCATCATATGGTGGTGGTAACTTCATTTCAGATGTGCTTCTTAATTTTCCTCCTTCTCTTGAAACCATTCCTGATGGAGGAGTAACTAAAGTATCCGTATTTCTCATTAATTCATCCGTATGAATTCCTTGTCCTGTTCTATTCCTATAATCTGATACTGCTAATTGAACATTTTCAAAATTATTTTCTCCACTTGTTGGGTCTGTAATATCATTACTTTCTTCTACTGGTAACATTCTTACTGATTGTTTTTTTTCTTGTTCAACTTTCATATTTTGTGCTTGATAAATTCTATTTACATTATTTACTACTCTATCTTTATTCACATCTTCCATCATCATCTGAACACCTTCTTTCATTTCATTAAGTCTATTAAAATTTGCCATAGTATCTTCTTTAGCTGGTGCATCTACATCTTCTGCCATCATACCTTTTTGGTCTTCTCTTTGTTGTCTTTCTTCTGATTGTCTAACAGTTCCTTCTTCATCTTCTGCCATCATTTCAGTTTGTTCTAATAAATTATTTAACATTTCCCTCATCTTTTTCTTAGGAATTGATTTATTTTTTAATAAACTCAGAGCTTCATCTCTTATTCTTTTTTGAATATTACCTCCTTTCATTACATCCATAACATTTGGTTTTCCTGTAGTTAATCTTTCTACATCTGTTTTTCTCTTTATTTCTTTATCTTTTTTTGCTTTTCTAGAACCTGCCACCTCTTTTTTTCTAGGTCTTTTAGGTTTTACATATTGAGTAGTCATACCCTGTGGATTAGTTTCTGCTTCTCTTTTTGCTAGTTTATCCTCTGTTGCCTTTTTTTTTTGCATTCCTTCCATTAATTTGCCCAAATCTTTTTTACCTTTTTCTGATTTCATTTGATTTTCTGCTATTTGTTTAGCTTTCTTTTCTCTTTCTGCTAATTCTTCAGGTGAAAATTTTCCTGATGCTACAGGTGGTTTTTTATCCAACATTTCCTGAGCCTTTTTTGCCCTTTCCTGTGCCTTACTTTTCATTTTGTTTCTACCCAATCCTGCATCATTCAACATTTTTGTGTAGTATTTATCTGGTGACATACCTGCTTCTTCTGCTTTTGAATTCAATTGATTAACCTGTTTTTCCATATCTAATAGTATTGCATCTTTTTCCTCTTTTGTTCCTTCTTTATTTGTAGCTCTTAACCAAGTTTTAAATTTTCTAGTTACTGTAAGCTTACCACCTTTTGTTTTCTTATTAGTGCCAAAGATATTTTGAAGCTTCTTTGTTCTATGGTCATAGTATTTACCCTCTCTAAATATTATAGCCTTAACCTGTTTTAAAGTCATTTTAGTCCCTTTTTTAGACATCCTATATAATATATATAGAAAAAAAATATAGACTAAATAAATTTAAATTAATTTATATATAAATTTTTATCTCTAAAAATAATTTCTTAGTATATATATATAATGCCTGTATTGCAACTAAAACTTAGCCCATCCGCAGATGGAACAACCAAAGTAACCCTAGATAGAACAATTAAAGCCCAAAATATGAGATTAACCAAGGCTGTAATTGTAAGGTCAGATACTAGTTCTTATACTGGAACACATATTAGTGTAGAATTACCATTTTTAGCTGGTTATGAGATACATACTAATTCAAGAAGAGGAGCTTTAGACCTCCCTGTAGATAAAGACAAAAAACAAATGGATATGGATTTTAATCTAAATTTAGGCTCTGAAAATGTACAAGATGTTTTTATAGCTAGACTTCTAGATAATAATGGTGCTAACTTAACAAGTTCTAGTGCTATTCAAGCCGTATTTATGTATTTTGACTATTCTAGTAATGAATTGTTTTAATTTTTATTAAGATTTTTTTTATATACTATTAATATATAACAAATGTCTAGTGATGCAGATAAACAAAAAAGATTAGTCCAAACGGCTATGAAAAAGATTAATGATAGAGCAATTGAAGATATTAAAAAAACACATAATAAAATTATTCAGATGAAACAAGAACAACAAAAAGTTGTACAAGAAGCTGAAGCTGATTTTGGTTTTTATATTAATCCTAATGACCCATCTACAGTTGTAAGTGTTGTTTCTGGGACAATTGTTTCAATCAAAGACCCTATGTATAATAATATTATTTCAAAAGGAAAGATATATACAAAACAAGAAGTGGATGATTTTTTGGGTAGTACTAGAGCAAAAAACCTTATGAAAAAATACGGATTTGATAGTGAAGAAATGGTTGAATTAGATATTGATAGTATAAGGAGTAGAATTATGAGTTCTGAAATAGATATAGGTAGAATGGAACAAGCTTATTCTCCAGAATTATCTGTTCCAGAACCTGATTTAACACCTCGTGAAATGGCTGAAGCTCAATTAGAAAGATTAAGAAGAGGAAGATTAAAACCTTCAATAGGTAGTGAAGCTGTTGAAAGAGAAAATGCTATGAAGGCTATAGATAAAATAAGTGGAGAAATGGGAAATAATAATTCTTTGAAACCTTATGATGATGGTTTCACAGGAGAGGTAGGTTTATCAACTGAAGAAATGGGTGCATTAAGAAAAGAATTTATTGATTTGAAGAGTTGGAATAAAGCATACGGGAAAGAAGTATTTGAAAGAATGGGTAACAGTTCTGAAGAAGCCTCAAGAATTGCTAATTTTATGAAAAGAAATAGAAATTTTCAAGATGATTTACTAGGATTGGATGAAGTAGAAAGTCCATTTTATAAATACAATTCTTTAGTTCCTAAAGTTAATAAAGATACTGGTGCTTTTTTAGATGGAGAACAATATCCTGAAGCTGGTATTGAGATGACAGAAATAAAAAGAACTGATGAAATAGGATTAGAAACAGAAGAAGGTGATTTTATGAGTTGGGAAGAAATAGATGATGCATTAGGAATTGGTGATACTGATTTAGGTATGGAAGAAGCTGTATCAGATGCAACAGAATTAGGTGCTATGATGTCGGAAGAAGTAGCTGGAGATGTTACTCAACAAATAGCAAAACAAGGATTAATTGATACTGTGGCAGGAACTGTAGGTTCTAGTATGGTTGCTATGTCCCCTTATGTTGCATTAGCTGGTAGTTTATTAGAAACTGCTGGTATGGCTGGTGTTATGATAAGTTCAGGAATAATGATACATCAATTAATATCAACTGCAATTGAACAACATAAAGTAGATGTGAAAGATAAAGAATATAATCAAATGTATTATGGTCAAATGGATATGTTGAAAAAATTAAGAAATACAAATTACGGTACAGTTGAAGAAAAGAATAAAGCTTATGATGATTATTATAAAAATCCAAATGCTCTGATATTTATCCCTGATGAAGGTAATGTTACTACAGGATATTCATTAAAGAATAAAGATGATGAACATAATATATTTGATGGTGATGTAATAGATAATATAGGAAAAAAAATAGATGCTGGTATGGATAAAATAATGACAAGAAGTAAGGAGGAAGAAGCAAAAGCTAAAGGTATAAGAGATAAAAATACAATTGGTCAAATGCATATTTCAGGTCACTATATAAATGTTAAAGAATTTATTGGACCATTACAAAAATATTCAGATATAATGAATAAACAAATAGATAAAATAAATAATAGAGCTAATCTATATAGAAAATGGGTAGAAAATGGTAATGACCCTGATGGTTATACATTAGGAGAAGTTCAGAATGGTGTATATAAAAAAATGCCCAAAATGAGTGTTGGAGCATTATTAAGAACTGAAGGTAGGACACCTATGGATAAGATGAGAAACTGGACAAATAAAAATTGGAGAGCATCAGGTAGTCAAGAAGATAAAAGTCATCCTGTTATGTCTAGTTTATCTATGGCTGACCCATATATGATGACACATTATAAACAACAAAGTGAAAATGATAAAGGTTATAGAGATGCATTAAATGCTGAATATATCAGATATAAAATAGCTCAGAATTCTGGAAAAAAGAATGTTCCAGATTTTGGAGATATAAAATCACCTCAAGAATTAGAAACTGCTCACCCACCATTTTGGAGTAGATATTATGTTAAAAATGAAAAAAGATTTAATAGTAATGATATGAATAAAGTTAAACAAAGTATGAAAGATTATACTAAGAGAGGAGGAAAACCTAATTGGATTTATCAGAAACCTATTATGAGTAGTAAGCAAAGATACAGATGGGATAGAGGTTTTGAACAACATAATGGTGGTATTATTCTTCACGATAAAAAAACAGGAAAAGTAATACCTAGAACTTTTAATAAAGATGATTATGATAGAGAGAGAAAGAAGGTAATTGAACAGAGAAAAAAAGTTTATAAGAGGAGAATGGAGGAAAGGGAAAAAATGCATAGACACACACACGGTAGAGATTTCCGTCCTGTTCCTAGTCCTGAGGATGAACTACCAGATGATGAAAAAGATGAACCAATTGTCAAACCTGATGGTGCTGATAAAAAACATCCTAGTGGAGATATAAATCCACCTATAGAACAGACTGATAAAAATTCAGATGTAACATTTAATGAAACTAAAGAATGGTCATTAGGAGCTGGTGGTGTGAATTATGACCCAAATTTAGCTGACCATTATTTGAAGTTAGCATATCTTACTTATGACATACCACTAATCTATAACAGTTTTGAACAAGTTCCTGAAGAATATCATCTAGAAAAATATAAATTCAAGCAAATGGTTGGAAATCAAGAACAAGGAAATCCATTAGGAATATTTGGTTTCAGATATAATTCATTTGGTTTTTGTTTATATGATGAAGATGAGAGTAGGATAGTTGTAGCAATTGAAGGAACTGATGCTCCTGAAATAACACATAATCTAGAAAAATTTATATCTGATGTATTAGTTGATTTGAATGTAGGGATGGTAGAAAGTGGAGTGATGAGATTTCATAGAGGAATGTACAATATGGCTATGGATATTTATCCAGAGGTAATGGATTTTATTAGAGAACATTTTCAACAGGATATTGATACACAAATTATATTCACAGGACACTCATTAGGTTCAGGAGTTTGTAATATATTAGCTTATTTAGTTGCTCAAGAAATAGAACACGAACAAATCAGATTATATACTTTTGGAAGTCCAAGATGTATGGATTATAGGAGTAGTCAAATAATGGATAATATTGTTAAACATCATTATAGAGTTACTTTAGAAAATGATGTGATTAGTTATATGCCACCAAGAATAGAAGGACAAAAAGATGGTTACAGTCATTCAGGAATGAATATACAATACAAAGAAAATGGTAAGACTGAAGAAGTTATAGGAAGGGATGAACAAATAATATTCAGGTCACAAATTGGAGCAGGAATTGGTATTATACTAACTATGATGGCATTTGCTGGAAGTTTGAAACATAGTTTAGAATTGATTGGTTTAGGAAGTGCATATACACCTGAAGGTTCATCTATGTATGTGTTTATGAAAAATGCTTATAAGAATTTTACAAAACTAACACCTAGTATGCAAAATGTAGCAGAATTCTTTTCTAATAATTTAGGAAATATGATAAGAAATCAACAATTAAATCCAAATAGTTTAATGAATATAATATTAAGGCAAAGAGAAGTTGTTGTTAGTAATTTTATTGAAACCTTTGGATTAAATGAATTAGAATTTAGAACATTAGTTACAGAGAATATGTTAAGGAATGCATCAATAGATGAATTTGTTGTAGCTAGTAGTAATTATGGTATTCCAGAAACACAAACAATAAATTTTTATAATACTATGACACAAACATCTGTAGATATGTATGAAATATATAATCCTAGTAATCCTGTTAGTCAAAGAATATATTCTACAATATTCCCAACATCTCATAGTGTGGCATTTTATGTAGAAAGTTTAGCAGTAGGAAAAGGTAGTTATGATATTGTTAAGAAAATAAAACAGGTATCCAGTAAGCCTATGGACAGTCACAGTAGAAGTAATTATAGAAAAGCTATAGAAAAAGGTTTAGGTTTTTATCATCATATAGGAACTAGTATAAAACCAACAAATAAACTTATAGAAGATTATAATCATTTGTTTTCTGAACAAAAAACATATAAGAAAAATACGGACGGTACATTTAGCCACGAAGGAATGTTATATTATCCAGAGTTTCATAAAGGTTCAGTATATATGAACTCAATCCCTGAAAAATATATTATAGGATTATATTTTTACAATCCAGAAAAAGAATTTTTAGGCAGGGGAGATATAAAGAGTTTAATAGTTTATTAAATAAAATATATTAAGAAATTTCCCAAAAAAAAAATCTAAGGTTATTATATAAATGGATATATTGCTCAATAGTAATGCGTCATCATCATTCAATTCAGTTGTGGATGGTGTTGAAACCAACCAAAACCCTTTTGTTTATAGATATGCCCAAAATGTAGAAGGTACTAGTCTTTCAGGTATATCAAGAACATTTCAAGAAGTTCAACCACAAAATACACCAGCATTCAACACGGCTGTTGATTTTCACATCCCTAAATCTGGTATTTTGAAAAATGCGTGGATTAAAATGAAGGTAGGAAAAGATGCTGGAGAACATTTAAATGGAGCATTTGGTGCTTTACAAATCACAAGAGTTCAATTACTTACTAGTGGAAGAATTTTAGCAGAACAAACAGGTGAAATGCTTTTGAATAAAGTAGCATCACAACCTTATGCATCTAGAAAACAATTACAAGCATTATTGAATATGAAAGGAGATAATGCATCTTATTCAGGGACTATTGTATTATGTTATGTTCCTTTATTGCTATCCTGTTTTGAAGGTATGGAAAAGGCATACGATACCAACTTTGTAGCTCCATTAGTGGTAAGAGCTTTTGTAGATGGTTCATCTACACATAATAATGCATCTGATGATGGCTCACAAGTAGCTTTAGATAGTATCAGTATGTCATCTTCCCCC
>VMHT01065602.1_pt1 | contig 14217 bp, 1 predicted proteins | sample 4693611 | NCBI WGS metagenome assembly VMHT01 (sample SAMN12280063, study PRJNA550983) | marine metagenome | isolation source: seawater sampled from same location over 5 years 0.02-0.2 micron viral filtrate | place: USA: collected off the coast of southern California halfway between the port... ... | reverse complement strand
TATCCTATATTTGCAAAATGGACATTTGCAAAAATGTCCAAAATCGATTTTTGCAAATAACTTTTTTCAAAAAACGCTTACTGAAATAAAATCTTGTAGGTAGTTACTTTTTGAGATTTCATAAAATTAGAGCATTATGGTGATATTTTTTTTAATTTTAGTAGTGTTTTTTTTTAAGTATTTAATTATAATTATGTAAATGAATAAAGAATATAATTTTTTAATATACCTATTAATTATATCAATATGAGTCACACGGAACTTATAGATTTAAGCAGTGACAGAATTTATGTAAGAGATTTAGAGAATCCCGCTATTGATACCAGTTTCAACTTAGTTGATAGTTCATTGAATTCAATGTATCAAACTTCTATGGATATATCACAAAATTTAAAAGATTTGTCTGATAATGTATCTACAAATAATACAAATTTATCAAATTTTCAAACACAATTAAATACAGTAAAAAATGTACTTTTAGATAGTAATGATAATGTATATATTCAATTTTCAGATGGTTCAACACTATCATCATTAGATGAAGCAAGAGGACATCAAGGTTTCACAGGATTTCAGGGATATACAGGTTTTCAAGGATATACCGGTTTTCAGGGATATACAGGTTTTCAAGGTTTTCAAGGATATACAGGTTTTCAGGGATATACAGGTTTTCAAGGATATACTGGTTTCCAGGGTTTTCAGGGATACACAGGATATACAGGTTTCCAGGGTTATACCGGATTTCAGGGATATACAGGCTTCCAAGGTTTCCAAGGATACACAGGTTTTCAGGGATACACAGGATATACAGGTTTCCAGGGATACACCGGATTCCAAGGATTCCAAGGATACACAGGTTTCCAGGGTTTTCAGGGATATACAGGATTCCAGGGATTTCAGGGATACACAGGTTTCCAAGGATACACGGGTTTCCAGGGAGTAGCAGGAGGAATAACACAAAAAATATCCTTAAATAACGATAAATATATATGGAATGACAACACAACAATAAATTATCCTAGTAGAGAATTAATAAGAGGATTTACATACTACATCGATATAGATTTAAATTCAACACATCCAGTAAGAATACAGAGCACAGAAGGTATAAATGGAACATTATATGGAGAAGGATTAACTCACAGTGACGATACTACAGGAACAAATGCGGCGTCTAATAAAACATCTGGTAGATGGACATGGAAAATTCCATTTGATGCTCCTAATACATTGTATTATAGATGTCAATATCATGATGCTATGAAAGGAGTATTTAATATAGTTGATGTTCGTGGTCCCCAGGGATATACAGGATGGCAAGGATTTACTGGTGCTCAGGGATTTACAGGTCTTGGATATCAGGGATATACAGGATTTCAGGGATTAAGAGGAGATGATACAGATTTTCAAAATTTGAGTTCACAATCAGGATCAGCAGCTCAAACAGATTTAAGAAACATAGGTAGTAATAAAATAAATTATGCTGGTGCTTTAAAAATTTATTCAGCAAAAGAATCAATACAAGCAGGACAGCCAGTATGTATTGATATAGATTCTTCAACAGGAGATATAACAGTAAAAGGATGTGATGAATTTACAACAACATCAGATATAGTAGGAGTAGCAATACAAAGAGCAGTAAATGCTGGAGATAAAGTAGAAGTAGTATCACATGGTTATACAACAGCAAGATTTTATGAGGGAACAGCAGGAACACCATCAATAGATGATACTTTATATTTAAGTTGGGATGATTATACAAAAGTAGATATTAGTGGAACAGAAAAGATAGGATTTTTAGCATCAACAAAATTAGATAATAGTGGAGCTTATATACGTTTAATAGATTTTTCAGTTACAGATTCAGCTCAACAGGGACCACGTGGATATCAAGGAGGTGCGGGAGTAGATGGTCCTCAAGGTTTTACGGGATTTCAAGGAAATACACTTAGTTGGTGGCATAGTTATAAATTTAATTATGATACAGCACTAACGGGAACACCGGCAAGTGGAAAGGCTCAAAGATTATTACATCCTTCAGCACCATTTTCAATAAGTGAAAGTAATAAAACAGATTTTAGTTTATTAAGATTAGTAAGTTTAGGTGTATTAAAAAGAGAGTTGGATACCCCATCAACAGGTTATACAACCTATACTATGTTAATGGATATATCTATGAATTGTGAAATATCAGGTTGGGCAAATTTAACAGATAGTGATTTTGGAACAGATGCTATGGCTTGGGCTCCATATGACTTTACTTATCATAATTATTTGGATATGCAAGAAGGTGATATTTTTGATGGAAATGGTCATGAATTAAAAATGGAACATGCGGGTTATTCGGGGACGGCGGGCTCTCATACACCCCAAATAGGTATAAGAGGACCATTCAAAGTTCCAGTTTATAGAAATATGCATTTACCGGATCATAAAAAACCAACAACAATTAAAAATGTAAGATTAACAGGAAATGCTCCAGTAGGTCAACATCAACATCCAATTGTATGGCTTCAAAATTATGTACACTCAACACAGACATATTTTCGCCATGATGGAACAGCAGGAGAAGGAAAAGGTCTTTTTGATGATGATCACGGTGCTTCAACAGGTCATGATGGTCATGATGGACCATATATGGTATTAGAAAATATCTATTTAGATAGAATTAGAACAACATATGATCCATCATCATTTGACGGAGGAATATTACACAAACGGGGCACGGCAAATGTATCAGAAGCTTGGCATGTGAAAAATTTTTATGTTGTAAAAAAATATCCCAAAACTTTAATTACTTTTTGGGAAGATGCGACGCTGAGATTTTATGCAGGAGACCAGAAAGTAAGTATACATCATGAAAATGTAGTATTCGATACAAATGGTTCATCAGGATATGATTATACAGCAGCTTCAGCACTCAAATATTTTGGTGGAGGATCTTTAAATCAACAAGGAGATGTTTCGAATTTTGTGTATTCAACATATGGAGAACCTTTTACATTTAAAAATTGTTATGCGATAGATTATGCTGGAAATATAAAAACATCAAAAGATGATTTATTTTATAAGGGTACAGCTTCATTTGGAGAAGGAGCAGGTGATATTTATATTGTAGATGGTAGATCATTTTATGAACATGATGGTATAACTATATCACCAGATTTTACACCTCGTTGGGAAAATTATACATCATTAACATCAAGACCGAATTTAATAGATAATATAGGATGGGAAAACGTAAAAGCAATATTAGTGAGTTATACAGATTCAACTTCTCAAAATATAAAATCTTACTTGGATGACTTAGATTTAGCAACATCACCAGTAAAAGCACATTTAACAGTATCAAATGAAGCAGATAAGGGAGAATTTGTAACGTTTAATGTAACAGATATATCAAATGTAAATAACAATTATGCTGAAATATCAATAAGTGCTATAAACTTCAATGCTACAACAGGAAGAATGTTTAATAGTAATACAAATATAGGTTTTGAATTTACAAGAACAGGTGAAAAAGGTCAGAAAGGAGAAAAGGGGGAGAAGGGTGAGAAAGGTGAAAAAGGAGCACAAGGATATACAGGCTTCCAAGGATTTACAGGATATCAAGGTTCAACTTTATCATGGTGGAATAGTTATGAATCAACATATAATGAAGATAGAACAGCACCTCCAGGAGATAAAACATTTAGAAGAGGACCGGAATTATCAGCTTATGAAATAAAAGAAGGTAATTTTGGTGATATGAATATTGAAAGATTAGTAACTTTGGGAATATTAAGAAAACAAAGAAATTATCCTGAAGAAGGTTATACTACTTATACTCTTTTAAGAGATATTCATATGGATTGTAGTAAGAATGGATGGGAAGATTTCTTAACAACAACAACACCAGCTTATTCTTGGCCATCATCTGGAACACCTGGTGCGTGGGGACAACCTTGGTTAGCAGCAGATATAGAATGGCATTGGCATAAAAATTATAATATAACATATTCAAATTATTTACATTTAAAAGAAGGTGATATTTTTGATGGTAATGGATATACAATAACAGTAGACCACCCATCAGGATATAATTCATCATCAGGAAAATATGACCATTATCTATATAATACAGGTCAAAGTTATGAAATATTAGGTACTGATTATGCTTCAGGAAATCATCCTGGAGCACTTCAACATGGAATTTTTAGAATTCCAGAATATTCAGGAACATCAGCACATACAACAAAATCAGTTGAAATAAAAAATATAAAATTAGATGGTTCAGCTCCAACAAAACATTACCAGAATAGATTATTTTGGAATCAAATGTTAGGTAATTATGGAGAAGATGGAACTGGTAGTTATGGAATAGGAGCACATCCAACGATGAATTTAAGTTACTATAGAAGTCAAGATGGTATTGGTAGAACAAATAGAGCAGTTAATGTAAAATTAGAAAATATATATTTGAATTCTTGGAGAGCATATTCGATTTCCGCTTATAATTCATCAACGGTATCAACAACAAATTGTTTATGTCCGGGGTACTGGCCTGGTCCAAATGGAACATTCGAAGCAAAAAATATTTATTGTAGAATGAGAGATCCATCATTTAATACACCAACAGCATTACCTCTTGCTGATAGAGCGGGTGGTCTTGTTGCGAGTAGTTTAGTAGATCCTTTAAGCGTAAAATTTGAAAACATAATAGTAGATTATAGAGGAAGTACAATATCAGACCCAGCATCTTTCTCTGATACTGCGTGGTTTTGTTCTCGTTGGCCAGGTAGTAATATAAGTTCAAGTGATAGATATGTATTAATGAAAAATATTTATGGTATAAAACATGATGGTACTTATTTTACAAATGAAACAACAGAAGTAAAAGCATATATAAATTCAAGTTCGCATGCTAGAGTAAATTGGCAAGGTTATGGTGATAATACAACACCAACTCTTAATACCGGTTTTACATCAACTCCATGGGGTGGATATACCGCAATAGATTCTTATCCATATTTAATAGTATCTTATTCTTGGTTTTCTACAAACAAAATTTATTTAGATTATACTGATAATAATAATTATGATATGAAAAACTTTTTAACAGATATAAACAGTGGAACATCAAGTGTTAAAGCTTATTTACAATTGTGTAAAAAAGTAGATAAAACAAAATACATACTATTAGAATTTAAAGGTATGACAGACCAAACAACATATGCGGAAATAGATGTAACGCCAATATCAAATGGTTTTTCAGAATATGAGACATTTACTAATGGAGATGCGTGTAATTTAGAATTTACTCGAACAGGTGAAAAAGGAAGTCAAGGATTTCAAGGGTTTACAGGATATGGTCCTCAAGGATTTACAGGGTTCCAAGGATATACAGGTTTCCAGGGATATACAGGATTTCAGGGATTTCAAGGATATACAGGTTATACAGGATTTCAGGGATATACAGGATTTCAAGGTTATCAAGGAAGAGATGGTAATTTTGGAGGTGCGACATTTGATTATTCATTTAATGGTATAGATACAACAAGTGGGGGAGCAGGTAAGTTATCATTTGATAATGCGACAATAGAAAATATAACAAAAATTTACATTAATGAGGTAGATGATTCAGGAATATCTATTGAAAGTTTTCTAACAACAGTAGATTCAGTATCATCAACTATTAAAGGATTTGTTAAAATAATGAAAAAATTTGATACAACGACATTTATACTATTTAATATTTCAGATTTAACAGAAAATACAGCAGAATGGGAAATAGATGTAGATTCATTGTCGTCATCATCAACTAGTAATCCATTTTTAGCAAATGATGACATATTAGTAAGTTTTGTAACTAATGGTAATAAGGGAGATCAAGGTTTTAGAGGATTTCAGGGATTTCAAGGTTATACAGGATTTCAAGGATATACAGGATTTCAGGGATATACAGGATTTCAAGGATATACAGGATATACAGGATTTCAAGGATATACAGGATTTCAGGGATATACAGGTTTCCAGGGATATACAGGTTTTCAAGGATATACAGGATTTCAAGGATATACAGGATTTCAAGGATATACAGGATTTCAAGGATTAAAGGGTGACCCAGGAACAGCACAAATAGCAGCAGGAACAAATGTAATTGCGAATGATATTAGTGCGAATGATGTAAGTTTTAATGATATAGTATTTTTGGGTAAAATTTATCAAGGAAATGGAGAGGAGTTTGTAGGTGGTGCGGGAGCAGTAAATAATTCCAAACAAACATTTTTTGAAGCAATTACTCAACAACCACATAAATTTACAAAGGGAGGTGATAAAAATACAGCAGCAGTAATAGATTTAAGTTGGAATTATAATGATATATTGGTTAATACAGCTGCGAATGTTTTGGCAAAAATGTCATTTCATACTTTAGCAAAAAATAAATCAATTCCTTACATTGATTATATAAAATTAGATATATCAGGAAATTCAAGTTATAATGGTGGTGCGAATGCGGAGAAATGGATAGATTTATCTTCAGTTCAAATAAGTGATAATCAAGATTACAATACAGAACTTTTTAAAAATTATCAATTACAAAAAACCTCACCAGGTGATATTAATAATGGTGATATAGAAAATATATTAGGTAAATTAGATCCATTTGATATAAGAGTTTATGGTGTGAATTTTGCGGAAAATTATCCTACAATAGAAACAAGAGGATTAAAATTTGAACAAATATTTTTCTTAATACCAAGAGTTCCTCCAGCACCTAGATTTCAAAGTGAATCCGCAATAACAACAGATAATTCATTGACATTAATATTTGATATAAGTGCGACAGAATTTGGTCGAGAAGATTCAAGTGCGAAAATAGTATCAGTAATAACTGATTATAGTCAAAATGAAACATTTTCAAGTTTAATTTATCCATTAGTTACAACAGAATTAAATGATTCGCCTGAAACAGAAAATGCGAATAAAGAAGAAGATTTTAATATAGAATTAAATAATTTAAGAGCAGGAACAAAATATAATTATAGAGTGAAAGCAAAAAATAACATTAAAGATGAATATTCAGCTTTAAGTGATGGTCGTGTATCAAATAGATTAAGATTACCAGATGATGACGGTAATACAATATCAATATCTCCATCATTTTTTCAAGCAGCAAACCAAATACAAGTATCAAATGATACAACCTTAAATAATAGTAATGTAATTTATGTTCAAACTCATAATAATATAGGTTCATATAATGGTTCATTTAATATAAATAATTCATTAAAAACAATACAAATAACAAAACCATATAGTAATAATCAACAAACAACTGAAACAGGTTATGGAAAATGGATAGATAATAGTCAAAATCTTGTAAAAATAGAATGTTATATAGATGATGTTTTAAAACAATATGTTACATTTCATGGGTTTAATACATCAGCATCTAATTCAGGAACAGCTGAAATAATAAATGAGAATAGTAATACATTTAACTTCTTTACGAATCAATCTCAAACTGATATATATACAGGAAATGATAATAAAAAGGGATTTAGATTAACAGGTTCATTTAAATTAAATGATATTCTTTATCCTTCTATAATTGGAGCCGTTGGAGCTGCTCAAACAGGAGCGCATACAATTAAATATAAATATATAAGACATACTGATGTTGATGATAATCCAAATATGACAGTATCTAATAATGTATATATAGATACATTAACAAATGACCCAACAATTAGTGCTACATCTCAATCAGCAACAGTGAAATCAGTAATATGGACAATGGGCATACCAAGTGTAAAAACAATGGATATAGCATTGTCAAGAACATATTCAAACATAAATTCATCAAATATGTTTATTCCAGGAGATAGAGTAATCGCGAAGATATTAGATATACGTAAAACAAATAAAACTCAAGATAAATCGATTGTTTTATCAAGAACAACTTCTGGAATATCTGGAAGTGAAAATAAAGAAATAGATGGAGGAGGAGAATATGTATATACTACAACAGAATTAGGAGTAGCCACAAATAATTATTATAATAATGCCTATTATGATGAAGCAATTGGTATAGAACAAGAAGGTGGAACAACAATACGAATAGATGAAGAAGTCACATCTTTAAAAAATAATATAAGTTTCTATCATACATTTATAGTGGATCACTTTTTTGATAAAGATAGTTACAATAATACAGGTGGTTCAACTATAGAACGCAAATTTACTTATACCAAAGTGTATGAAATATCAGATTCTACGAATATAGAGAAATTAGGTAGTGATATAGGAGATATAGACATAACTCAAATATCAGATCATACACAAATAGTAAAAGATTGGACTTTATTATATTTAAGTGGTAGATTTAGAACAAATGCTAATCAAACATATCCTAATATAAATAATTATCAATATGATGGTGTAGATAGTATAGTTAATGGTTCAGGACAATATTCATCAGGTTCAACAGCTTATGCTACAGATGGAACAACAGGTGGTTCTGGAAATAAATATAAATGGATTGTATTTAGAATAGATAATAATAATACAACATATGTAAAAAGTGCTTCAAAAGTAGGAGGAGGAGTGCCCAAACCTTATGTTGATGTAGCAAAATTATTAATGGACCACGGATTTTCCAGTTCAATTTATGGTTCTTCAAGTGGAATAGCAAATGGATATGATAGTCAAAATGTAATAGGATTTATCAGGATTAATGCTAAAAAAAATTCAGGAGGTCATGGCATACAGATAGGTAATTTTACTATGGATGTTTATAATTTACCTTCAAAGGTTTGGTATTCGGGTGATAATTCATCATCAATATCATTAACTACAGTATTAAATCAAGTAAATGGTTCAGCTTATGGTGCTAGATTAGATACAACAAACTATAATGTAGATAATGGATGGGGTGTAGAATGTCCTGATCCTAATGCTTCTGGAACTTTTGATTCAAATGATACTAATATAGACATATTTGTAGGAGTAAAAAATTCAGTATCACTAATATAACAAGAGCATATTAATAATATTTTTTTTTAATGAATAATATATGTCAAATTAAAATTATTTACATATATTATAATGGATTTTAGTAATACCGAGAAGTTAGACATCTTACTGAAAGATTCATTCAATGTTCCAAGCACAAACGAAAATATCGCTTGGTATTTAGAGACCAACGCAGATTATTCAACTTGGACGAATGGCTCAGATATTTTATTAGATACATTTGCTACATCCAACGTTTGGGGAAATTCCAATGCTTTAACATCATCAGAAATTTCAACAAAATATGGATTGTCTTCTAGTGATTTTGCTTCAGGAGGAGGAGTATTAGAAAGTGAAGATGGATTTTTACACAAGTTTGTCAAACTTAAATTAGAAGGAGTCCCTAACACAAAACAATCTGGAACAAATAATTTTTATGCTTACTATAAAAAAAATGGTTCAATTAATTTATTAGAAGATGGATTTCAAAAAACATTTGGAGACGGAATATCATTTAATTATCAATTATTTACACAATCAAATAGTAATGTAGAATTACAACCAACTGGAGCAAATGGTAATTGGTTTTTTAATTTTAAAAACGGTATTTTATTTTTTCCAGACCCAGATGCAACAAATATTGTAAATTCAATTAAAGATGGTTCAGAACCATATTTTACATTTGTAAAATATGTAGGAAGAAAAGGAATGAGCAAACTTATTAATTTTGATAAAGTAAATAATAGACCATCAGCAGATGTTAGTTTTAAAAATCAATTATTTGTTGATACATCAGATAATGTATTATATAGATTAGATATTAGTAATAATACAGCAAAAACTAAATCCTGGGTAAGAGTAGGTCATGAAAAACAAATTAAATTTGGAAAAACTAATAATAGACCAGCTGCCAATGATGCTTCTACCAATGAAATATTTATTGATACATCAGAAAATATGATATATAGATTAGATTTAAGTGGTAATACAAAGTCATGGATTACATTATCAGCACCTCCACAAATTTCATTTGGAAAAGAAACTGAGAGACCTAATGCTTCATCTAAGGATACTAATTCACTATATATTGATACATCTTCAAATATATTTTACAGAGTGGATATAAGTGGAAGCGAAAAAAAATGGGTAGAAGTTGGATTAGGGTCACAAGGATATACTGGTTTTCAGGGATATACAGGATTTCAGGGATATACAGGATTTCAGGGTTATACAGGATTTCAAGGATATACAGGATTTCAGGGTTATACAGGATTTCAGGGATATACAGGATTTCAAGGTTATACTGGATTTCAAGGTTATACGGGATTTCAAGGATTTCAAGGATTTCAAGGAATTATGGGAGGTGTTACACATAATTTATCATTAAATGGCAGTAATAAGTATGTATTAAACGGAAATTCTGAAGCAAATACAGAATTATCTGTATCTAGAGGATTTACATACTATATTAATATAGATGCTACTAATCATCAAGTAGCTATACAAACAGATGGAGGAAACAATATAGGAACTTTTTATAGTGATGGACTGAAGCATTCTAGTGGTGACACAGGAGATACTGCTCAAAGCAAACATAGTGGAACCTGGACATGGGTTGTTCCTATGAGTGCTCCAGCAACATTGTATTATCAAGATAGATCAGATAGTTCAAATTATGGAAAAATTAAAGTTGATGATTCTGGGAGAGGTTATACGGGTTTCCAGGGTTACACAGGTTTCCAAGGATACACCGGATTCCAGGGATTTACAGGATTCCAAGGATTTACTGGTTTCCAAGGATTTACAGGGTTTCAGGGGTATACAGGTTTCCAAGGATATACCGGATTCCAAGGATATACAGGATTTCAGGGTTTTCAGGGATATACAGGATTCCAGGGATTTCAGGGATACACAGGATTCCAGGGATTCCAAGGTTATACAGGTTTTCAGGGATATACAGGATTCCAGGGATTTCAAGGATATACAGGATTTCAGGGTTATACTGGATTTCAAGGATTTCAAGGATATACAGGTTTCCAGGGTTTTCAGGGATATACGGGTTTCCAAGGATTCCAAGGATATACAGGATTTCAAGGATTCCAAGGATATACAGGTTTCCAAGGATTTACTGGTTTCCAAGGATATACAGGTTTCCAAGGATATACAGGATTTCAAGGTTTCCAGGGTTATACAGGATTTCAAGGTTTTCAAGGATACACAGGTTTCCAAGGTTTCCAAGGATATACTGGATTCCAAGGATTCCAGGGATACACCGGATTCCAGGGATTTCAAGGATATACAGGATTCCAAGGATTTCAGGGAAGAGATGGTAATTTTGGAGGTGCGTCATTTGATTATACATTTGGTGGAATTGGAACATCCGCGAATTCATCAGGAAAAGTAATATTAAATAATTCTGTTCAAAAATCATCAACTAAATTATACATTCATAAACTAGATGACAGTGGAAATGATATTAGCAGTTTTATGGATACAATATATTCTGTATCTTCTGAAATTAAAGGATTCGCTCGTATTTCAAAAAAATTCGACCCAAATAGATTTTTACTTTATCAAATAGATGATATTTCAAATAATAATGGAAACGATGATTATTGGACATTAACAGTACCAGCTACTCAATCTGAATCACATGATAGTCCATTTGATACAAATGATGATTTAGTAATAAGTTTTACAACATATGGAAATAAAGGTTCCCAGGGTTATACAGGATTTCAAGGATTTACTGGTTTCCAAGGATATACAGGTTTCCAAGGATATACTGGTTTCCAAGGATTTCAAGGATATACAGGATTTCAAGGTTTCCAGGGTTATACCGGATTTCAAGGTTTTCAAGGTATTCAATCAACAGCCTATACATATTCAGTAACAGCATCTGGTGGAAAATATAGTATAGATACTGAAGAAAAAGCCATAATTTATTTATTAAGAGGTCAACGATACGTTTTTAATAATAGTGATGAATCTAGTCATCCTTTTTGTTTATCTTCAACATCAGATGGTGTTCATAATTCTGGATCAAAGTATACTTCTGGATGGACAACTGATGGAGGAAAACATGTATTTGTTGTTCCTACAAATGCTCCAGATACAATGTATTACTATTGTGAATATCATACAGGTATGGGAGGAAGGATAGAAATTAGAGATATAACGGGTGATTCGTTAAGAGGTTATACAGGATTTCAAGGATACACAGGATTCCAAGGATTTCAAGGATACACTGGCTTTCAAGGTTTCCAAGGTTACACAGGTTTCCAGGGATTCCAAGGTTACACAGGATTTCAAGGTTTTCAGGGATATACAGGATTTCAAGGTTTCCAAGGATACACGGGTTTCCAGGGTTTCCAAGGATACACAGGTTTCCAGGGTTTCCAAGGATATACGGGTTTCCAGGGATTCCAGGGATACACGGGTTTTCAGGGATTCCAAGGTTATACAGGATTTCAGGGATTTCAAGGATACACTGGTTTCCAGGGATTCCAAGGTTATACCGGATTTCAAGGATTCCAAGGTTATACTGGATTTCAGGGATTTCAAGGATACACAGGATTCCAAGGATTTCAAGGATACACAGGATTTCAAGGATACACAGGATTTCAAGGATTCCAAGGTTATACCGGATTTCAAGGATTCCAAGGTTATACTGGATTTCAAGGATTTCAGGGATATACAGGATTTCAGGGATTTCAGGGATACACAGGATTTCAAGGATTTCAAGGATACACAGGATTCCAGGGATTTCAAGGATACACAGGATTTCAGGGATTTCAAGGATACACCGGATTCCAGGGATTTACAGGATTCCAAGGATTTACTGGTTTCCAAGGATTTACAGGGTTTCAGGGGTATACAGGTTTCCAAGGATATACAGGTTTCCAGGGATTTACAGGATTCCAAGGTTACACAGGATTTCAGGGTTACACGGGATTCCAAGGATTTACGGGTTTCCAGGGATTCACGGGTTTCCAGGGATATACTGGTTTCCAGGGATACACTGGTTTCCAGGGATTTACAGGATTCCAAGGATTTACTGGTTTCCAAGGATTTACTGGTTTCCAAGGATTTCAAGGATATACGGGTTTCCAAGGATTTACGGGTTTCCAGGGATTCCAAGGATACACAGGTTTCCAAGGATATACTGGTTTTCAAGGTTACACTGGTTTCCAAGGTTATACGGGATTCCAGGGGTTCCAGGGATACACAGGATTTCAGGGATTTACTGGATTCCAAGGATATACAGGATTTCAGGGATTCCAAGGATATACAGGATTCCAGGGATTTCAGGGATACACAGGATTTCAAGGATTTCAGGGTAGAGATGGTAATTTTGGTGGAGCAACTTTTGATTATTCCTTTAATTCTATGACAGGATCTAGTAGTGGTGGTTCAGGCAAGGTTTCTTTTAATAATTCAACTACAAGTAGTATAACAAAAATGTATATTAATGAGCTTACTGATAGTGGAGTTTCAATTGAAAGTTTTCTTAAAACAGTAGATTCTGTAAGTTCAGAAATTAAAGGTTTTATTAGAATTTCAAAGAAATTTGATTCTCAAACATTTATAGTTTTTGAAATCACAGATTTAATTGAGAGTGGTAGTGAATGGACTATAGACGTAGATTCAATATCAACTTCATCAGCATCAAATGTATTTTCATCAAATGATGATGTTATTATTAGTTTTGTAACAAATGGTAATAAGGGAGACCAAGGTTTTAGAGGATTTCAAGGATACACAGGATTTCAGGGATTCCAAGGTTATACCGGATTCCAGGGATTTCAAGGATACACAGGATTCCAGGGGTATACCGGTTTCCAAGGATATACAGGATTCCAGGGATATACGGGTTTCCAGGGATTCCAAGGTTATACAGGATTTCAAGGTTTCCAAGGTTATACAGGTTTCCAGGGATACACAGGCTTTCAGGGATACACAGGTTTCCAGGGATTTCAAGGATACACGGGGTTCCAAGGATTTCAAGGATACACAGGTTTCCAAGGATTTCAAGGATACACTGGATTTCAAGGATACACTGGTTTCCAGGGATTTCAGGGATACACAGGATTTCAGGGATTCCAAGGTTATACCGGATTTCAAGGATTTCAAGGATACACCGGTTTCCAGGGATTTCAAGGATATACAGGATTCCAAGGATTTCAAGGATACACAGGATTTCAGGGATTCCAAGGTTAT
>VMHT01212963.1_pt1 | contig 14222 bp, 20 predicted proteins | sample 4693611 | NCBI WGS metagenome assembly VMHT01 (sample SAMN12280063, study PRJNA550983) | marine metagenome | isolation source: seawater sampled from same location over 5 years 0.02-0.2 micron viral filtrate | place: USA: collected off the coast of southern California halfway between the port... ... | reverse complement strand
TAGCTAAGTCATATGTATCAGCACTTAAACGCGGTAGAACATACTTTAGTGAACCAAATAGAACTAAAGTACCAGTTCAGGTAATATAGACATGAAGACGAATGATATCTTTCTATATTGGACGGTTACAGTCTTTGTATTGGCAGTTACAGCTGGTATGTATCTAAAGCATATTGATTACTGGTTTATAGGTGCAGCAATTGCATTTTTATTGATAGGCTACTACTTTGATGTAGCAGAACAAGAAAGCAATCGTAATTACTTTGAAGACAGAGGTTATCCTCTTGACTGGGAAGATTACAAAGCACAGTATGAAGCACCAGATGAATACAATATGGATGGATGTGATACTTGTCATAACAAGGTTTATAAATTGTGTATGTGTAAACCTGTTGTTAAAAATTAACTAAATAAAGCACGGATTTATTAGAGGATACTTTGCGCCGTTGGCATGCTCAGTATTAGTCTCGGTTCGTGCTTTATTACTAAATGAGGTAATTATGAGATATAAAAACGAATTTGTAACATTAATTAGTGGCTGTGTAGCTGTTGTATTGTTAGGCTATTTATCATACAATGCAATGGTAACAAGAGATGTACCTGTCGAAAAGATAGTATATCAAGATAAAGAAATAATGGTAGAAGTACCAAAGTATATAACAGAAACAATTACAGATACAATATACAAAGACAAGTTTATTCCTTTGTATTTAAGTATTAGTAAAAGTGAGTTTGAAGAGGTGTTTAGGCATTACCGAGATTTACGAGGTCCATGTAGTACATTTGACTGGAATGGTAAATTATATAACACCAGACTCGACACAGAATCAGAAGATATTTGCTCTCCTAAAGTAAAATGAGCTATATAAAACAATATTGTCCATACAGAACAAGATACGAACTATTGGAATGGGCTAAAACTCGGTATCCTTCAACCAAGTTTGATAGTAAGTGGTCTAAAAAAAGACTGTTTGCGCTATACTACAATACTAAATGAAGGTGGCGTAAGCCATCTACTAGCAGGTGCGTACAATCCTCCTTTCATCCGTGTCTTGTTCGCGTGTGTGCACCTGCAAATAATTAAAACTATGTACCTCATAGTTATAGACAAAGATGAAGCCGTGTGGGATAAAATGTTAATACTTTGTCTTATAGGTGATGGGTAACCATTATAAAGATATTGACAGGCGAGTGTTTACATTTTACTTACAATGTTTGTTAGGCACTAACGAGGGTCAAGCCACCTAAGCTTTTAATTCAACAGATAAACAAGATAACGATAAAATAAGGAGCCTATATTATGGCAAACGCAACAAGCACACCTAGTGGTGAAAGAACAGTAAGTGTAAGTGAAAATGGTAGTTGGTCTACCAAAACAATCGTAGCAAATACTATTGGCGAACTAAGAATAGCATTAGATATACCTAATGAAGCTACAGTAAACGTTCAGGACCAATTGTATACAGATAATTCATCTGCTATGCCAGTTAACGAGCTAAATGATGATGGTACAACACGACCATTGTGTATTGGCTGGGTAGCTAACAATAAAACAGGCGGTTGTTAATTATAATTGTAATCAGGGGTCTGCACAACGCAGGCCCCAAACTATAAAGGAGAATTATGAATTTAGCATTAGATTTTAAATCAAATCCATTAGTTAATGATAACATTAAAGATTGTAGTAGCTCTCCTGTAGAGTTTACAGATACAGGCGCACGCATTAAATTTGTAAGACCACCACGATATGATTCATTAGACGGTCCATTGTGGAAAACTCTTGTAACCATAGATACATTGTGGGATAATGTAGATGCAGAACAATTTGCAAATGAAACAGGCATGCGTGATATTGTAGCATTTAAAGAACAACTAGAAACAATAAACACGTGGTTGTATGATGCTTTAGAAATAAAAGATAATATTAGTGTGACTAAATCATATGCTTGGAAGAAAGGTTGTTATGATATTGTTAAACATGCTATTATGTCCTCTCAAATGTTTCATAAAAGACCAGCTGGTATGTCTAGTTTATTCAACAGAATACAAGATAATAAATGGATATATGACCAACTGGAAAGACAAATAACAAATCTTGATACGTATCGTACAAAAGCTAAAGCAGCAGAAATAGCGCTTGATAGCAGCATTGATAATATTATTGAAAGCCAAAAATTAGCTTATGATAATATTATAGAAAGTACTGAGCAAGCTAATGCTATGTCTGATTACTACAAAGTATACAATTATATCGAACCAGCAGATAATTACACGGATATTAAATTATATACAATTGTACATTGCAAAGCAAAAGATATGACTATCATTAATAACAATAACGAAGAAATATGTAAAATGAAAGTTTCTGAATGTTATCTTAAGTTTCATAGACCATTGTACAAAGCATTAAATGGTGGTACAAAATACCCAATATATTATCTTGCAGCTGTTATGAATGCTAAACATCCATATATCAATGCAAGTCCATACAGAAGAATAGCTCATTCAACTATAGATAGATATGCATGGAACACATTGTGTTTGTCTAGTTATACAGATGATATTACAGGAGCATTGTACAAAAATGATTATATGTCATTTGTTATGGGTTTAATGAATTGGAATAATATCTACAACAAAGATGCAACTAATCCATACGAAACTATTACACAAGTTATGGCTTATGGTACATTTGCTGATTCTGATACTGAAGAAACAACACTCAGACTAAAAACAGCTCTTGGTATTCATCAAAACGATTTCTTTCGTGCTAGATATTGCAAACACGTAATAACAGAGTTAGATAAAACGCAAAGACATTGGAATGAAAGTATTACAAACAATGTTGCTCCATATGCAAAATACATTATCGAAGAATATGATAGTAAAAATTGTCCAACACGCAGTAGTTGCTCAGGATATTTACGACTAAAATCATATTATGAATCAGATATGCAGTATATTGCAGAAGAGCTTGTAGGTAATTTCTTTATAAACAATCATAGCACTCCAAACGATGTAAGCTACGAAATTCAAAAAATGGAATCTAAGTTAATGAATAAATGTGAAGTTGATAGATATGAAATTATCAACAGATTATTCAATGATTTATTGTATGAAGATGAAAGCACTTATTGGAATGAATCAATAAAAAAGTTTGAGAGTCAAATAGAAGCAATGCAATACAAAATAGAACTATGGGAAAAACAACTTGCAAAATATACAAACAGGGGGTAAAAATGAATCAACCTAACTTTATTATTAAAGAAAAAGCATGGAATACTATGCAACAGTATGCAGGCATTGCATACGAAAAAGATAAGAACGAGATATCTGGATTAATACCATATAAACTAACAAAACATCCTGTGTCAAATGAAAGTGTATATGAGTTGTTTGACCCAGTTATCTTAAAACAAGAAAACTCAGGAACAACAACAGAACTTGACGGTGAAGCATTAAGAGATTACCAGGTTAAAGCTGGTATGAAATATGGTACTGACATCAGGTTTTGCTGGTGGCATTCACATCATATGATGGAAGCATTTTGGTCAGGAACAGACGATAAAGAAATAAAAGCCTGGAAAAATGATTCATGGTCACTTGCTCTTGTAATAAACTTGTTTGGTAATTACAAACTAAATGTATCTGTATGGCAGCCTGTGGAACATTCTGAAGATGTAGAACTAGAAATTATTAGAGATATTGCTCAAGCAACTAAAAAGCAACTCAAAGAATACGATGAACTATGTTCTAATAAAACAGCTATGGTAACTACAGGTTGGCAATCAAAAGGATACACTCCTCATAATCAAGTAACTATGTGGAACAATAAAACTAAAGAAGATGCGCTTGACCCTAATGCGCACAAAAAGCTAAAATGGGTACAGGGAGAATCTATGGCACCTTATGCAGAACTTATCGAAGCATTAGACGATGCAATAATTGATATAGTAGATGGTTTCTGCGAAGGTAGTATAGATTACAAACAATATTCTAGCAAAATAAAAATGTTAAACAAGGACCTAAAGCTAAGAAATGCAAAAGTTAAAATTGATATATTACCACAAGGTAAAGTATTAGAAAAAGCTATGACTATGCAAGCTTGGGAACATTTAAAATATGACAATGAAGCTGTAGAAAAATCATATGATGATGCTAGATTAACTCAATATCAAACAACGTATGGAGGTTATGGATGGGTATAAACATAAGAAGCGAAGGCTTAGTAAATACTTTGCATGAATATACTTTTCATATACTAGGTTGCGGAGCTATAGGTAGCTCTGCAGCCACCCAGCTATTACGATGTGGTGCTAAAAACTTTGTGTTGTACGATATGGACAAAGTAGCAACAGAAAACATCGGCGTATCTCAGTATATGGATGAACATATTGGCATGTTAAAAACTGAAGCATTAGAAGAACATCTGATGAGTATTAATTGTAGAAATTTAGAAATAATACAATCACCAGAATACTTTAATATGTTTCGATATCAAGACAATAATGACATTGTAGTATTAGGTTTTGATAGCATGAAATCTAGAAAACATGCAGTTCAAGAAATATGTTCAAACAAACGAACTAAACCATTCTTGTTGATAGATGGTAGGATGGGCGGTGAACATTACCAGCAATATTTGTTCAAAGACTTGACTTTAAATAAATACTTAAAAACATGGTATTCTGATGATGAAGGTGATGCAGAACCATGCAATGTCAAAGCATCAAGTTATTGCTCAAATATGGCAGGTAGTATGATTGTAAACGCTATTAGGAAAGTAGTCACAAATAGTCCTTACGAAACAATGTTGACTTTTAACTTCCCTACAATGACAATACAAAAAAATACTTGCTTCCCAGCCTGACAATTAGTAAATTGATAGCTCGTCTTCAATCTTCGAAGGCGAGTTATCGTTATCGTAAATAAGGAAAAAAACACAATGAAACTAACAAAAGTAAAGAGGAAAGCTGTCTCTGTAAATCCCTCAACTCTGTTATTGTATGGAGCACCTAAAGTTGGTAAAACTACAATGTTATCTAATTTAGATGATTGTCTAATTATAGATACAGAAAAAGGTAGTCGTATGATTGAAGGTTACATACAAGAAGTAAATACTAGAGATGAGTTGATTGAAACATTGATAGCTATCAAAGAAAGTAAAGAAGTAAAATACAAATATATAGCCATTGATACTATTGATAAAATAGCAGAATGGGCTGAACGCAGAGTATGTGAAGAAGAAGGAGTCAACTCTATTGCAGACTTAGCATTTGGTAAAGGCTATGGACTTGTACGTGAAAAGGTAGCTAAAACTATTTCACATTTCAAAGAAGTAGCAGAACATCTTATTATAATTGGTCATAGAAAAGTAGCGTATGCAGTAACAGAAGGCAATCCTATAGTTATACCAGAATCTCTTGATTTAACAGGTAAACTAAAAAATGTAATTATGGCTGGATGTGACGCTATTGGCTATGTTTATCGTGGAGAAAAGGATGAATTAATGGTATCCTTTAAATCTAATGATTCAATAGAAGCAGGTAGTAGATGTCCTCATCTAAAGGGTAAAGAAGTTAAATTTGAATGGAAAAATATATATAAGGAGTCTAAATAATGGCTATATTCAAACCAGAAACAACAAGCGCAGGAACAGGAACTCCTAAGTCTTCATACTTAGGTGCAATAGAAGTAGGTCCAGTAGGATTTAAGGATAGAAGTGGTGATTTCCCAGGCCAAGATTGGGCTGAGATATTCTTGGAAATAGAACTATCTGTTAAGGGCAGTGAATACACAAACAAAATGTCTTTACTAGGCAGATTAGATAAAGATGGTGAAGGTAAGATTGTTGGAGGTAGTGTACTTAAAAGAATGTACAATATCTTTGAAATGATTGGATTTAAAGGTGGTCTTACTATTGACAAGAAATGGGAAGATGATAGTGGTAACGAAATTACAAACATCGCAGAACATTTAAATAATAATTTCAAAACTACTAATCAAGAGTTTATTGCATACGCATACAAAAAGAAGCCTAAAAAGCCAGGAGACAAAGTATACACAGAGATGTGGCCAAAGCTATGGCTAAATACAGAAGGTGGTAGAATGCAATGTGATAAAGATATCAAATGGTTAAAAGAAAATGGATATCTAAAAGAAGCTAGTCAAGATGATTTTGCTCCAAAAGGACAAACCAACTTGGCTGACAATGCGTTAGCTAATCTATGAACTACGTAGAGATAGCAGTTGGAAGCCCTAATAATAGAGGCAACCTAGTTTTACGCAGCGAGCTTGGACATTATCTTCCTAAAGATGGTAGCCCATTATATCGCTCTGTTTATCTCTACGGTGATGATGCAAAAGAATATGCTAATTCACATAGGACGTTAAAAGGCTATCACGGTAAGCGTGGTATTGACAATGTACTTATTGATATAGATAGAAAAGATAACTCAAATGAATACACACTAAAACAATTGCGTAATACCCTACTCCATTTAAATACTTTAGAAGTTTTAGATGAGAGTATACAATGTTATTTTAGTGGTACTGGTTATCATATCGTCATAACAAATAAAGTATTCAATTTCCAAGCTAGTGATAGCCTGCCCTATCAAGTCAAACAAACAATGTCAAATCTGTTTCAAGATATAGATAGCAGTATATACATGAGAAGTGGAATATATAGAGTTTCTCACACTAAAAATCAAAAGACAAACCTATATAAAATACCTATCACATTACATGAAGCACTAAACTATACTTATCAACAGATACACGACTTGGCTAAAGACCCTCGTTTTGAATATCCATATGAAGTATTAGATGGTGATAATGAGCTAGAAGGCTATATATGCCTAGATGTCCCTAAAATACGCCAACAAAGCAAAGTTAGTGAGCCCACGAAGATAGTACCTTGTGTGCAAACAATGCTCAGGAATGGCCCAATACAGGGCTCTAGGCACAATACGCTACTTAGAATAGCTAGTTATCTCAAAAGAAATGGTGTTCCTAGCGACTATGCAAAAGTAATGATATTGCATTGGAATAACAATATGATGAACGAAGAATCAGTAATACAAAAAATAGAATCTGTTTACAATGGAAACTATAGATACAGTTGTCATGATTCAGTAATGAAAGAACATTGTCAAACAAAATGTATTTACTTTAAAAGCAAAAACTATCATATTGATGTTAAAGATTCTAGCACATTACAAAAGGAATATGAAGAGCGATTAGAAACAAACTTCCAAGGTAGAACTGTACCTTTATCAGATATGTTTGATTTAGATGGTTATGATACACAAATATATCCAGGAGAACTCGTTACCATATTCGGTCCAACAGGGTCTAACAAAACTACATTAGCGCAAAATCTTGCATTGGGTGTAGATTTTAAAAACGATAGAATAAACAAACAATGGCAAATACCAACATTGTTTTTATCTTTAGAACTTTCAGCATGGTACATGCACAGACGTCATTTGCAGATTGTATCTGGTTTATCAAAAGAAGAAGTTAATGCTAACTACAAAGAAATATACAAAAAGCATTCTGATGAACTACAACATCTGCACATACAAACAGTAACACCAACTCTAACATCAATACAAGACAAGATAAAAGAATTAAACCCATATCTTGTAGTTGTTGATTACATAGACTTAGTGGATACGCCAAAAGATGTTAAAGGAGAATATGAACAGATTAAATACATATCTCATAACTTATCTAATATGGCTGTAAATCTGGACGTTATCATCATACAAGTATCACAAGTTAGTAGAGAGTACAGTAGAAATGAAGTCTTAGACCTGTATGCAGGTAAAGGTTCAGGTGCTATTGAGAATGCATCACGTAAAGTGATTGGTCTTAATGGTCAAGCTGATTCTAATATTAAAGAAATTCATATGTACAAAAATACTGATGGCGAATTATTTGATGTAGATGTAGAATGGCGTGAAAGTTTTAGATTAAGGAGAGTCTAATGGGATGGTTTATAACAATAATACTAGACGATAACTTAGCTATGATAGAGTTATTCAAATTGTTTAGAACAGGCGTAGCATGGATTGATGATGAAACTGGAAGAGCATCGTCATTAATCTTTGGAATATGGAAGTTCGAAACAAACTTTACGCTTGTTTTTCGCAAGGAAATAAACTGGCATGAAACAACAGAAGCGTAGATTAACTAGTAGAATGAAGTTTTGGGAGGACAAGTTCCTCCCAAAGCTTAAGAAGCATCATGGCAACAGAAGTAAGGGTGTCTTCCATAGATTGATGAAAAAATCATCTACACTCCGAACTTCATTGAAAAGAAGGAGCAGGGAGTATGAAGTACTATTTGACATTAGTCTTAAAGAAATTCGTGAGCTTATATTACTGGCGTACGGCAAACAATGTAAATATTGCAAAGAAATACTTAAAGTTAACAATATGGTTTGTGACCACACTAATCCTATTAGCCACGGCGGAGATTCTATCAAGACAAATCTTCAAATGATATGTGCGCGTTGCAATACCAGAAAGGGCCCTTTAACAGATAAAGTATATAAAAAGTTATTAGGCTGGTTAAAAAGACAAAACAAAAATTCAAGAGATTACATACTACGCAAACTTGCTAGAAGCGATGTATTTAAATAAGAGGAAATATGATAAGTAAAATATACCAACAAGATAGAAAATTAGTGCAGATGGGTAGGGGTAAACATAAAAAATATCCAAAATTAAGTAAGATATATAAACAGGCAAAAGCTATGTCTAGCTTAACGCCAAGTATTAAAAGAATAGTAAAGTACAAAAAAACTAAATAAGCATTTACTGGCTGGAAGTTGCAGGATAAAAACTCCAAAAATGTAACTAATAACCGCAGTTATAAGATATAGGTATAATGTGGATGTTACAACATCGAAAGAAACGGGGAGGGTCAAACAATTAACAATTAACGGAAGTTATTATCAATAGTTTGGTGCAGCTCTCCCCGCTCACATAAGGAGACAATATGATATTATTTGGAATGGTAATTAAATGTTATACAGTGATATCACTTTTAACAATAACAGATGAGATATGGAATTTAACTAATCCACGACCATATCCTGAAGCAAAATACGAATTAGCAAATTGGGAAGACAAAGACTTTATCTTTTATGCAAACGGAACATATGTATTAAGAGAAAAAAGAAAAGCAGACAACACAACAAAAGCAGAAGCCAGGAGGTTATGGCATGAACGTAAAAATAAGCAGATTCGATAGAATAGGCATCAAACTAAAAAGGTTGTTAGGATGGAAAATAAAAGACCTCGCTACAAGATACAACGTAACGACAAGGACAATATATCGTGCGTTGAAAAAATAATAAAACACCAAGAAAATCTGTTTAATTTAACATTTAGAAACGGCAGATGGATAAGGAGATATAAAAATGGACTTAAAGAAAATAAAAACAACAAAGAAAAAAACAACGCTCGTTAATCTTTCTTCAAAGCAAAGAGACGCAGGTAGAACACTATCAAAACCAAAAACATCAACAATGGATAGACGTACAAAAGCTATTAAAAAAGCTGCCAATGGATGTTGGTGGATAGAAACATATTTAAATGGCGTGTATACTTGGAAAGCTAAAAGCCATATGAATGGAGTAGATGATGAGTAAATTCTACGATATTGACTTGCCTTTCGGAATAAAATATGAGGGTACATTATCAGAATTATTGACAGCAGATACAAACAAGTTGATTGAAGTCAAAACAGAACGTGATAAATGGAAAGAGACAGGCAATATATTTGTAGAATTTGTATGGCGTGGGACCTTGAGTGGCATAACAACTACCAAGGCTGATTGGTGGGCAACAATACTTACCCTAGAGGGGGAGATACAAGGAATAATATTGTTGCCTACCGACATAATGAAAGCCAAAGTTAAAAAGTTAATAAACGAAGGTATAGCTAGTTATCCAGTAAAAGGCGGTGATGACAATGCTAGTGAAGGTGCGTTAGTGCCTATAAAGGAGTTAATGAACTATGAAGGATAAAATAGAGCTGTACAAAGAAAGCCTAGATATTAGAAGACATGAATCAGGAGCCAGGTGGTATGCACCATTTGGCTCTTATGATTGGAAGCCTTCAGTTACTACTATTATAGGCGAAACACTAAGTAAGGGCAAAGGTTTTGAGCAATGGCTAGGTAATCACCCCAGCTACAAAATTGCGTGTGAAGAACGTGATAAAGCAGCAAATAGGGGAACGCTTGTTCATGACCTTGCAGAAAAGTACATGCATGGTGAATCTGTTGAAGCAGAAGATGATGAAATATGTAAACATCTTATGTCGTTTGAAAAATTCTGGAGAGAGAATGAAATACAAATGATTGACACAGAATTGTTTATGTGGCACAAAGATGTACCATGGGCAGGTACTTGTGATATAATAGCTAAAATGAACGGTAAATATGCTATTATAGACATCAAAACAGGAGGCTATTATAAGTCTCATGAAATACAGCTAAATATGTACGCAGAACTGTTATCTAAAATAACAGGAGAAGAAATAGGCATATTAGCAGGATTATACACTAAAGGTAGATGGATAAGAGAACCTAACTATCAACTAAAAAAGTTTAAGTTTAACTTAGACATAGCTATATCTGTTGATAGTGTATGGAGATTCTTAAATGGTGGTAATCCAAAACCTAAAATGAAAGCAAAACTAAAAACTACATTTCAAATAGGAGGTAACGATGAGTATAAGCTTTTATAGAGATAAAGTTCAAAAGCTACAACAAATAATAGATAATAAAGATGAAGAAATAAAACGACTTACTAACGAATTATTTCTTTGTCAAGAAACCAAACAAGCAGAATCTGTTGCAACAACAAAAGGCAATTCAACACGAACACCAAAAGTTGTGTTTGAAAACAGTAACGTAGCTACAATACTAAAAGGTCGAGCAAAAGCTATGGCAATGTATACGGAGAAAAGAGATGAGTAATGCAAAATACAAAAACATTGGTAAGAAACAAATAATCAATGTTATTAACCAAACTATACAAAAAGGCGAAGCAACAGAAATGACAATCAATCTATTGCTTATGAAGTTAGACGAAGATAAAATACTATCACAAGAATCATTTCATGCATTTATGAAAGAAAAGTTAGGAGGTCTTGATGAAACACAAGGAAATGAAGAATCTGATGGAAAAGAAGATTCTACCAAAGATAACAAAGACTCGTGACTCAGGGCAGAAAGAATACGCTCATGATGAAGATAATGTATTTGCTAACTTCGAAAGAGTAGCAGAATCGTGCAATATATCCAGAGAACAAGCTCTCTGGGTATATGCATCAAAACACTTTGATGGAATATCTGCTTATGTTAAAGGATATAAAAGTCAAAGAGAAGATGTACGTGGTAGATTAACAGACCTTACAGTATACTTATGGTTGTTGTGGGGTATGATAGAAGAATCAGAAAGTAAGTCCTGACCCAGGTGTTGGGACTTTCCTTTCTTCGCCTTCCCTTAATTCCTTAGACGCTCTACTTAATCCTATTAATGGTATTCCTGTCCACTTATCTACAAGTGACATTGGATTTTCTATTAAATTGTTTTTAGCAACAAAATCTCTAGATATTCTTCCAAATGGATACATAGTGTGTACGTAGTAGTTAGCTACTCGTTCCCAATCATCTTCTAATACAGCTCTCATAGATGCCATTGGAAGTCGTGCTATTGGTGGAGTAATTAATTGTAATGGTGCAATAGGCTGTGGCCATTGACCGAAAAATGCTCTTTTCTTTTCTTTTTCATCACCAAACAACCATTCACTTGTGTCTTGCATCCAGTTCCATGGTGACGGCATTGCTGTATCAAATAAAGAATATGCAAAAGCATTACCTAATGCAAATACAAAAAGGTCTAGTTGCATTGTTCTAGCAACACGTTCTGCTTCTTTACCTTTGAATCCATACAACCTAGCCTGTTTTAATGCTTCTCTTCTAAAACGTATAGCGTTCCAGCCCCAAAGCTGGAAACGTGTCATTACTTTACCTAATGCTGTTCTAGCAAACATAGGTCTAAATGGAGCAGAATATAAAAACTGAGTAGATTTAACTCCTTTTTTAGCTAAGTCTATTAATATAGGGTGGTCAAACTCTCTAACAGCACCATTAAACTTTTTATACCAAAACAAATAATGCGCCATAAATGCATCTCTTCTTAATGCTCTTTCTGGTACAGACATAAACTTAGCTGCTAATTCTGTAATAGGTCTTGTTATACCCTTTTCTTTACCTAAATCAAAAACAGATTCACTAGATAAATTAGGGTCACGCTTAAGTTTACGTGCAACAAGCTCAATAAACTCTTTATTACGAGATGATTGATATTCTGTTGCTAAGCCATATTCCTCAAGTAATTGCTCAGGTAGTACGCCTTGTTTAATTACAAACGCTTCTCTAGCTTCTTTTGATGCAAATTGTTCACTAAGTGAAGCCATATACTTATTGTTTCTAGCATCCATCCAAGTCTTCATACCAACAGATTGTACAGTATGCATAGTACCACCAAAGATATTAGCAACAACAGACTTAGGGTGTGCTAATAACGATGCTAATTCAAACTTAGCTTCTAGGTTGCTCCAGTTACGTACATCATTTAAATCTAAACCTCTAAGCTCTTCGGGTAATTCTTTCTTAATTAAACCTAATTTGTCGCCTATTTTGTTAAGTCTATCTTTAACTCTATTATCAGCCCACCATCCATAAGGTGTACCTTTTATTTTCATATTAGGATTCTCATAAACATACTCAGGAACCACATCAGGGTTGCCTATAGCACCTTGCACATAAAGCTTTAAGAATGTAGACCACGATTCTTTAATGTTTTCTGGTACTTTTCTATCAAACATTGACTGTTCAAACTTAGATATAGTATCTCTTGCAAGTATTTGAGCCCATTGTTTGTAGTATGTATTATTTAAACTCTTACCGTAGCCTGTCGGAACCTGTATGTCTAATGAATATCCAGGTATATGACCTTCTCTACTAAGCTGAGAACCAGTTTTCTTAATATCCTGCAACCAGCTTATGCGTTCTTCTTTTTTCTGTTTACGTTTGCCTATATTTTCTAAGCTTTTATTAAAGCCTTCCCAGGTATTAATAGCTTCAAACATATAATCACCAGTTAATGCATGGTGCCTGTATGTTAATTTAGTTATTAACTTATCTTGTTCTTTAACATCTAAACTGCTTTTGCGTATATACTTTACATATTCTTTAAGTGCATTAAGCGCAGTCTTTTTGCTAAAATGATTATGTGGAAAATACATTTCTTCTGATATTCTGCCAGTTCTAGATGGAAATGTTTCGTACATTTCTTTTAATTCTTTTTTGTTTAGCTTCTTAGTGTTAGTAGCTATTTCATATTTCATTGACCTTGCTATAGTATTTATACCATCAATACCAAATTCTGTTGGTAATTTTTGATTCTTAGCTACGGCTCTATTAAAATCATTTACAAGTTTTTCAAAGTTAATGATTGGATTCTGCTTAGTCTTAGGGTCGTAGAATCCTTTAACGTAGCCACTATTTTTAGGACCTGATGTAAATCCAGGTATTCCAAATTCTATTGCTTTTTGCAATGCATATAAAGGCTCTCCATCTTTTGTAGTTCTTATTATTTTTAGATTACCAGATGCATCTCTAGGAACATTACCTTGTGCAAGCTCTAATTCCTTTTTATAGTACTCTGTTTCTTTGTTATTAATAATATCAACAATCTCAGAACCTTTTAATTTTTGTAACTTTTTATCTATTTCAATTGTATAAACTTTATCCTTTAAATCAGATTCATATTTATGTTTCTTAGTAATTTCGTTAAAAGCATCTGTATATGTTTTGGCGTGGAACATAGCAAGAGGCTTATCTTTTTTACTTACATCAGTTAAAATCTTTTCTGCCATAGGAAGTTCTCGTTTAACCATAGCTACTTCCCATAACTGTCTACCTTCGGGTATACCATCTAAGAATGTATATTCCTTTACTCTTTCTAAAGTTAAGTTTTCATTAGCTGCATCTGCTGCATCTAACACACTCTTAATTCTATATTGAGTAATATCCATGTACTGAGTAGGCAGTATAGACTTACCAGTCTTCATACCTTCTGCTGTCATAAATATACCTTTCTTTTGCATCAGAACGATTTCATCTCGCATTA